>OLFZ01001473.1_pt1 | contig 19933 bp, 15 predicted proteins | sample 1604861 | NCBI WGS metagenome assembly OLFZ01 (sample SAMEA3888895, study PRJEB22519) | human gut metagenome | biome: human gut; feature: human-associated habitat; material: faeces | place: Denmark | collected 2011 | reverse complement strand
TAATGCCCATGGCTCGAAGCCAGCGGGACGGAAGCGTGACCTTATGCGTTTTTGCACCGGCGCCCGCCGTTCCCCCGGCTGTGCTGCTGTTGATCCGCGCCAATCGTCTTTCCATGTTATCACCTCTTTGCGCTTTGAAATATATAATATTCGGTACGAATAGTCAATATTTTTTCTTACAATGTTTCGCCGGTTCCTGATGACAAGCGCCGAAATACAGCACAACGGACCGCGATGGATACCGAGAATACAAGAGCGCTCCGAAGATATGCGCCAACTGCCCGACCAGAGAACTGTGTACCCATTCCAAGGACTGCGTAAAGACCGTGCAGCGGCATATCTGGAAGGGCTGCGAGGAAAAGGCAGGTGATGCCAGATATACACCCGCTTACGCGCAGCTCTACATGCGCCGGAAAGAAACCATTGAGTGGATCTTTGCGGATGCGAAAGAGAAACACGCTACGCGTTATACACGGTACAGAGGCTTGGCCCAGGTGACAAACGAGGTGAAGCTCAAGTTCGCTGCCATGAACTTAAAAAATTGGCCACATGGAAGTGGAATGACCACTTCCGCCTCTTGCTTTTCCACTTTTCCTTCTCTGAATATGCCAGAAACCCGGTTGCTGCATAATGCGCAACCGGGTTTCTCGACAAGCTGCCCGCAAAGTAGAAAATAGCAATATTTTATTTTGCGATTTGGGCCGCTGCAGCAGGTGATTGAACGCGAAAGGGGATCTTGACGGTTCCCTTTCACACCATCCTCCCACGGATACGTATAATCGGCCAGGTTCTTTGACGGACTAAGGCAAGCTGTGGCTCACCCCTTTGTCTATCTATACAAAAGATCAACTCTCCAAGTATGCCTACAGGAAAGGCGTTGAGCCATTTTTGTTTATACGCCGGGCAACAGCTGCAGCCGCCGCGCCACCAGCAGTAACGCCGCACCCACACAGGCGGCATCTGCACCCGCGCTGCTGAGACTCACATAGGGGTGACTGCTGAAGGGGATCATGGCCTCCACCATGTCGATGAAGTGCTGAAAATCGTTTCCCAGGTAGAGGGCAATGTCCCCTCCGATAACCACCGGCACATCAAGTGCCACGCAGATGTTGCTGACTGCCTGCGCCAGATAGCGCAGATAGGTTTCCCACACCTGCTGCAGATGAGGCTCCTCCCCCTTGCGGCGGAAAAACGCTGCCAAGTCGCCGCCCGTCAGGTCAGCCAGTACACGGGTGGAGCAATAGGCCTCGAAGCAGCCCTCCTTGCCGCAGGAACATCGGCGGCCGCCCGGCACCAGCGTCATATGGCCGAACTCGCCGCTGCGTCGGTTGATGCCATAGGACAAGGCGTGATCCACGATGACCGCACCGCCTACGCCCTTGTTGATAGACAGGTAGATGCCGTCCGCTTGGTCGCGGCTCTGGAGCCACGACTCGGCAAAGCCTGCGGCGTTGGCCTCGTTTTCGATAATTACGGGCAGAACGAAAATGTCCTCCACTGCCCGATAGTCAAAGTAGCGCAGATCCAGAGTAGGTGCAAAATCCACCTGATGCAAATCCCACCGCACCACGCCAGGTATGGCCACACCCACGCCTAGGATATTGGCAGGCGTCAGGTTCCTCTGCTTCATGATGCTGTACAGCAGGCTGCGAGCCTCGATCCAGTAGGACTGCTCCTTGCGGAAGGGCAGATCGTGGTAGGCGTGGAATAGTGGCGTACCCGCCAGATCTATAAGCACGATGCGCAGGTGGTGATCGGTGACCTCCAGCCCGAATACATACTGGCTATCGTAGCGGAAGTGGGCGATCTCCGGGATGCGCCCGCCGGTGGATGCACCGCTCTGCAGCGTCAGAAGGCCCTCTTCCCTCAACTGGGAAACCAGCAGGTTCACCGTAGGAATGCTGAGTCCCAGTTCGCGGGCGATGGCCTGTTTGGACAGCGCCCCCCGCTGGTACAGCAGATAAGCCACCCGCCTGCGGTTTTCTGCCCGTACCGATGTGTTGTTGACCCCTTCTCCATTCCGCACCATATCTAAGTACCACCGAAACTCTTTATAATTGTATTTAATAAACCTATCCTCATGTCTCTGGACGTCCTAGGAACGGCAAACCTTGCCTGTTATTTTATTATACCACGCGTGCCGGAAAGGGCAAGTGGCAATTGTGTTATTTCGTTCCGTTAAAATGCATAAATAGCACCTTTTCTTTCTGTTTAGTCTGCTGAAATATCTTGCGCAGGCTCGCAATCTCATGAAAACCTCTTGCCAAGAGAAGGGGAAGGTATTATAATGACGTCAGTTTTTAAACGACATTTAAAAAGTAATTTCATTCACAGAAGGGCACATGCACATGACACGCTCCCATCTTGACAAAAACTTCATTCTCGGCATTGACGTTGGCACCTCCGGCTGCAAAGTCCTCCTTGCGGACAAGGCGGGCACCGTCCGCGCCTCTGCCGTGGAGCCATATCCTCTGACGCAGCCCCGGCCCGGCTGGACGGAGCAGGATCCGCGGTTGTGGTGGAATGCCTGCTGCGCCGCCTGCCGTCGGGTGCTGAATGCAGGCGTGTGCGACGGATCAGACATCGCGGCCGTGGGACTGACGGGACAGATGCATTCCTTGGTGGCACTGGACGAGAGGATGGATCCCATACGACCGGCCATCCTGTGGAACGATCAGCGCACCACCGCGCAGTGCCGGGAGATACAGGAGCTATCCGGCGGACTGGATGGACTGCTGAATTATACCAATAACATGATGCTCACCGGCTATACCGGCGGCAAGTTGCTGTGGCTGCGTGAGCATGAACCGGAGAACTTCTGTCGCCTATGGACAGTGCTGATGCCCAAGGACTACCTGCGGTACCAGCTGACCGGGGTGCTGATGACAGACGTATCCGACGCCTCCGGCACAGGGCTTTTCGATGTACGGTACCGCCGCTGGGCGACAGAGTTGCTGGACAGGCTGGCCCTGCCGGAGTCGATATTTCCACCGGTATGTGAGTCCCCAGACGTCACCGGCACCATCACGGAGGCCGCCGCTATATCCACGGGGCTGGCAGTCGGAACGCCGGTGTGCGGCGGTGGTGGGGATGCCGTGCTAAGCCTACTCAGCGCCGGCATTGCCCGAAACGACCGACTGGGCGTGACACTGGGAACCTCCGGCGTAGTGGCCACACCCATACATAGCTACCGACCCAACCCGGAGGGCAAGCTGCAGATGTTCTGCGGCACTACGCCAGGCACCTGGGCAGCCATCGGCTGCACGCTGGCGGCTGCCGGGTCGTACCACTGGTTCTGCCAGGCTTTGGGCACCTACGAACTGCTACGGCAGCAGCAGGAGGGCGTGGACGCCTACATTCTACTGGATGAGCAGGCACATGCCGCACCCGCCGGGTGTGGCGGACTGCTGTACTTCCCCTATCTAATGGGTGAGCGGTGTCCCCTGTTTGACGCGGATGCACGGGGCGCCTTTTGGGGTATCGACAGCACCATGGACAAGGGGCACTTCGCCCGGGCAGTGTTGGAGGGCGTAGCCTATTCCCTGCGGCAGGTCTATGACCTGACCCGGAGTCCCGATGTGGGCGCACCGGAGTATATCGTGGTGTGCGGCGGGGGCTCCAAGAGCGGTCTGTGGCGACAGATACTGGCAGATGTGTTTCAACTGCCGGTGTGTACCACCGGCGGCGCGGCGGAGGGCAGCGCCTACGGTGCGGCGCTGCTGGCCGGTGTGGCCGGGGGCTTCTGGCACAACACGGAGGAGGCGGCGGCACAGTGCCGTCTGCTGACGCGGCTGGAGCCATGTCTGGAGCGACGGGATGCCTATGAAAAGCAATACGCGCGCTACTGCGCACTATATCGTTTTATGACCAATAAAGAAAGGTAGGAGCAAGGTTATGGGTATTTTTCTTGACAAGCTGACGAAAAAAATGAATGACGGCAAGATCGTGTGCGGCGTATGCGTAGCGCTGAATGATCCGGCTGTCAGCGAGTTGGTGGGCATGGCCGGTTACGACTTCGTGTGGATCGAAGGCGAGCATGGTGCCATGGGCCGCAAGGAGATGCAGGACCTGATGATCGGCGCCCACGCCGGCGGCGCAGCAGCCATGATCCGTCTACCCTACCGTGACCCGGCGCTGGTACGCCCGGTGATGGACATGGGGCCGGATATTATCGGTTTCCCCTTTATCAACTCCGCACAGGATGCTAGAGAGGCCGTGGCCGCCTGTACATATCCCCCTAAGGGACTGCGGGGCTGGAATCCCCAGCGCGCCGGCCATTACGGACAGATCGGTCAGGCTAACTATGTTGACATTGCCGATCAGGAAACCCTAAAGATGATGATCGTGGAGCAGGAAGAGGGATTCAAGAACATTGAGGAAATTGTGCAGGTGGATGGCGTGGATATGGTAGTGCTGGGCCCCGGTGACCTGTCCGTAGGTATGGGACTGGGCGGTCGTCAGGATGACCCCCGCATCAAGGCATATATGGATCACGCCGCCGAGGTGTGCGTTAAAGCAGGTATGCCGTTTCTTGCCTGGCCGTCTATGGAGCGAGGTTCGCTGAAGGAGTGGGCAGACAAGGGCGCCAGCATGTTTGGCTTCCCTCAGGATTCCTTCTTTATTTCTCAGGCCATCATGAAGTTGTGGCCGGAGTATGATGCGGCGCTGGAAAAATCCAAGAATACCCACGCGGAATAAGGAGGCGACGGAATGAACATCAAGCTTCACGTTTTTGACGAGCGCGTCTACGACGTTATTGATCCCTATGCCCAACTGGAGGTCATCGTTCCCGATATGCACCTAACCGAGGGTGCCGTGTGGGACTATGAGAATGACCGGTTGCTGTTCAACGACATTCCGGTATCCAACACCATGAGTTGGACGGAGAAGGACGGTGCCCAGGTCATCTACAACAACCACAACAAGGCCAACGGCCAGTGTTTTGACCCCCAAGGACGTCTGGTGGTATGCGAACACGCCAGCAGCCATCTGAGCCGCTGCACCAGCGACGGCATGAACTATGAGGTGCTGGCCACCCACTACAAGGGCATCGAGATCAACAGCCCCAACGATGTGATCTGCCGCAGCGATGGCATGATCTACTTTACTGATCCCGCCTACGGAAGACAGAATAAGCCCGCCGGTATCGGGCGGCCCATCCCCTCCGATATGCGGCCGGTGTACATTTTCGATCCAGAGACAAAGGAACTGCGCATCGGTGCGGACTGCTTCGCCAATCCCAACGGGCTGTGCTTCTTCCGGGATGAAAAGACGCTACTGGTCAACGACTCTCCCAACTACCGCATCATGGCTTTCGACGTAGCAGAGGATGGTGCCCTGTCTAATGGCCGGGAATTTGCCAGGACTTCGCAGATCGGTCAGGATGACACCGTGCCCGACGGCATGAAGATCGACGAGTTGGAGAACGTGTTCTGCTGCGGCCCCGATGGGCTGCACATTTATGATAAGGCGGGCACAGAGCTGGGCATCCTGATGATCAGCCATCTGGACACAGCGCTGAACCTGACCTGGGGCGGCGCAGATGGGCGCGACCTGTTCATTACCTGCATCGGCAGCGTGCTCAGAACCCGCACAAAGCACCGCGGCTACGCACACATTCAGTATCTCGAGGGGATATTCCCCAGAAAGGCATAACAGGTGCTGCCCTATGACGACTGTGGCCGCTGACAAGCGCATGCCTGCAAAATTCAACATCAAAAACAAAACGAGCCTCGCCGTGGTCATAGGTATCGTCTTGGTGTGTATCCTGTTCTCTGCTGTGACCACGACCTTCGCCTCCACCAGCAATCTGGCGCGCTTACTACGGCAGATGGCCGTGATGGTGGTCATCTCCACCGGCATGACCTTCGTGGTGGCCACTGGTGAGATGGATATCTCCGTGGGCGCCATCTATAACCTAGTGGTCAACTGCATGGCACTGATGATCCTGCACTGGGGTATCAACCCCTGGCTGGCCGCAGTGTTGGGCATACTGCTGGGCATCTTCTGCGGCGGCATCAACGGACTGATCGGTGTGTTTTTGGGACTTCCCATGATCATTATCACTCTGGGATCCTCCTACATCTATAAGGGTCTTACCTCAGTCCTCACCGGCGGATATAGTGTGGGAAATCTGGGGCAAAGCAACTTTTTTGATTTTGGCGTAGGCAGCACGCTGGGCATCAATAACACGGTCTATGTGGCCATTGCGGTGGTGCTCATCTCCGCCTGGTGGCTGCGGAACTCCGTGATGGCACGGGACTTTCTGGCCATGGGCAGCAACAAGAACGCCGCGTTGTACTCCGGGGTCCCCATCAAGCTCCGCAAGGTGCAGAATGAGCTGTTGATGGGCGCCTTCGCCGGTCTATCTGGTGTGTTGAGTTTGTCTTTCATGGCCTCCGCCACCTCCGAGGGTGGCAGTGGCTACGAGATGCTGGCTATCACCGCTGTGGTGGCGGGTGGAGGCTCTACCGACGGTGGCACCGCCTCCGTGTGGGGTACTCTGGGTGGTATCGCCCTTATCATGATCATTAAGAACGGCCTGATGCTCATGGGCATCAGCACCGCCTACCAGCAGGCGACCGAGGGCATCCTTCTGGTGCTCGCCATCGCCCTGCAGCGGCTGACCAACCGCAAGACCAGATGACCGGGGAGGTAACGCCATGAACGAAACATACTTCCAGCTTGACCATGTGTGCAAGAGCTTCCACACGGTCAAGGCGGTCAACGACGTGAGCTTCTCCATCGGCAAGGGCGAGGTACACGCCATTTGCGGCGAGAACGGCGCGGGCAAGTCCACCATGATGAATCTTATTGCCGGTGTGTACCGCATTGATTCCGGTGAGATGCGCTTAGACGGGCAGGTATACGACCCCAAGAATCCCGCCGACGCCCGCAGGGCGGGCGTGAGCATCGTGTTCCAGGAGCTGTCCATGTTCTCCCTGCAGACCACGGAGATGAATATTTTCGCCGGCAAGGAGCTGACCAAGGGGCTGTCCCTGGACCACAAAGAGATGCGCCGCCGCACCCAGCAGGTGCTGGACGAGATGGAACTGGACATTGATCTGGACACCCCCGTGGAATTGCTGACCATCGGCCAGCGCCAGTGGATAGAGATCGCCCGGGCCATCGCCGACGACGCGAAGATACTTATTCTGGACGAGCCCAACTCCGCCCTGAATATGTATGAGACAGAGATACTGTTCCGCCTCATCCGCGAGCAGACCGCCAAGGGCATGACCATCCTGTACATCTCCCACCGCATGGACGAGGTGTTCGAGATCTCCGATCGCATCACCGTTATGCGGGACGGACGGTACATTAAGACCCTGAACACCGCGGACACCAATGTGGACGAGATCATCTCCCTGATGCTGGGTCACGACACCACGTGCGTCTACACCCGCAGCCCCGGAGAGAGGGGCGACGTGGTGCTGGACGTGCAGCACCTGACCGTGGGCGACGCGGTGCAAGACGTATCCTTCCAGGTACGCGCCGGCAGTGTGGTGGGTTTGTCCGGTCTGGCAGGCTGTGGCTACGAGACTATACTGAAGGTGCTGTTCGGTCTGCAGGGCTTCGACGGTGGCACCATCACTCTGGACGGTGAGGTCATCTCTCCCGCTTCCCCGTTGGATGCCATGAAGAAGAACATCGCCATGGTACCCTCTGACCGGAGGGACACTGGCCTGATGACCGAGTGGTCCATCGCACACAACATCGCCCAGAGCGTCCTGCGGATGACCTCGCGGAAGGGGCTTATCCGTCACAAGGACAACCGCCGCATTGCTGAGGAGTACATCCAGCAGCTAAACGTGGTCTGCACTTCCCCGGAAAACGCCGTTATTGAGCTGTCCGGCGGCAACCAACAGAAGGTGCTGCTGGCCAAATGGCTGGCTACCAACCCCAAGCTGCTGATACTGGACGACCCCACCCGCGGCATCGACGTAGGTGCCAAGCAGGAGATATACCAGCTCATCGACCGCATCACGCGGCAGGGCTTCGCCGTGGTGCTGACCTCGTCGGAGATCGACGAGCTGACGGCTCTCAGCGACGAAATACTCCTGTTCCGCAACGGAAAGCACATCAAGACCGTGCCCGCAGGCACCACCAAGGGCACTATACTCAAGTACATCGCCGGTGAGAGCGTGGAGCGCACCGCCGCACAGGAGCAGTCCGCTCCTGCGGAGGCGGCGCAGGAGGCCAGGCCCTCCCTGCTGCACCGGCTAAAAAAGCTGCTGAGCTTCAAGGAGAGCGGCGTGTTGCTGGCGCTAATCGCCGTTATTGTAGGCTTCGCTGTATTCGTACCGGCCTTTATGACCGGCGGCAACATGTCCGTTATCCTCAAGCAGATGAGTATTCTGGGCATCCTGACCTTTGCCATGACCTTCGTGTTCTGCGCCAACGAGGTAGATCTGTCCGTGGGCATGGTGCTGAACGCCACCATGGGTATCATGGCGCTGCTGATGACCACCACCGGGCTAAACCCGTGGCTGTGCGTGCTGATCGGGCTGGTGTTCGCCACCGCACTGGGTGCGCTGAACGGCCTGTTGGCCGTGGCCTTTGACCTGCCCACCATCGTCATCACGCTGGGTACCATGTCCATCTACCGCGGTCTGGCGCTGGTCATCAACGGAGGCAAGACCATCAGCGGCCTGCCCGCCGGGTCGTTTCTGAACATGGCACGGGTACAGGTGGGCGGTGTGTCCCTGCTGTCGGTCATCTGCCTGGTTATCTTTGCCCTGTGCGCGTGGATGTTCCGCAACAGCAAATCCGCACGGCACCTGCTGCTGTCCGGCGACAATCAGATTGCCGCCAAGAAGCGCGGCATCAACACCAACCGCCTGCGGGTGGGTGTCATGGCCATGAGCGGCCTGATGTGCGGCATTGGCGCGGCACTAACCCTGTCCAACCTGACCTCCGCCGACACCACCACCGGCTCGGACTACGCTATGTCCGTCATCGGCGCCGTGGTCATCGGCGGCACCAAGATGGGCGGCGGCGCGGGTTCCATGTGGGGCTCCCTGATCGGTATCGCGCTGGTGACGGTCATCCAGAACGGCCTGGTGTTCCTTGGCCTGCAGTCCGGGTGGCGCAGTCTGTTCATCGGCGTGACTATGCTGATCGCCATCGCCATCGACACCGTGGTGGAAAAGCGCGCCTTGCGCCGCCGCGGAAAACAGTGAGAGTTTTTAGTGCGTTGTGTGACGCCTAAAATAAAAAAACAAACTTGAAGGAGAAGAACCATGAAGAAAATTTTTGCGCTTCTGATGGCCGCTGTCATGACGATGAGCATGCTGGCGGGCTGCGGTCAGAAGGATGAGGACAACAACACCTCCTCCGGCGACAACACCGCTGGCGACAGCCAGTACCACATCGGCTTCGTCGTACACACTACCTCCGGCGACGTTATGGCCGCCATCGAGTACGGCGCCAAGGCCGCTGCCGAGGACTACGGCGTGAAGCTGACTTACACCGGCCCCGCCGACAGTGACAACACCCAGCAGATCTCCATGTTTGAGTCCCTGGTGGCCGCCGGCTGCGATGCCATCGTCATCATCGCCGGAGACTCCACCGTGTGGGATGAGCCCATCGCCGCCGCCGTGGAGAAGGGCGTCACCGTGGTCATCACCGACTCCGACGCTCCCACCTCCCAGCGCGCCGCGTACTTCGGCGTGAACACTGCCAAGCTGGCATATGACCTGGGCACTGCCGTCCGCGCGCAGACCGGCGACGAGGGCACCGTGGCGCTGGGCGTCTGCGTGCTGGGCCCCGAGTCCCACACCATCCGCGCCGAGCAGGTGAAGGCTGCCTATAAGGATACCGACATGCAGTTCACCGAGGTATTCGAGACCGATCTGGACACCACCCTGAACTACAACAACTGGGAGAACATCCTCACTTCCAATCCCGAGCTGAAGGCCATGGTTGGTCTGTCCGCCATGGAAACCACCAACATGGGCAAGATCGCCAAAGCCAACAACTCCGACGTGGTCATGGCCGCATACGATCCCGGCACCGAGGCGCTGAATCTGCTGAAGGACGGCTATCTGGATGTCTGCGCGTTCCAGAACGTGTGGCTGGAGGGCTATCTGCCCGTGCAGGCGCTGGCTCGCATGCTGCAGGAGGGCTATGAGCTGAACCCCGAGGATAACCTGTACGACGGCCAGGTGGTCACCAGCGCCGAGGTTACCGATGAGCTGATGAACCGCGCCCAGAGCGAGTCCACCATGAACGAGTGGTACCGCAGCTACATCAAGGCCAACGGCCTGGAGACCTTCGGCCTGCTGGCGAAGTAACAAATCAACAACGAAGCAAGTAACTTCTTCCTCTACTCCTCCCTTGCAAGCGAATAGCGTCCGGCGTATGCCGGGCGCTATCCGCCGTATAGGGCATTTCCACTTTACGGAGGATATATCATGAAAAAAGGCATTCATTTTTTGTTTGGCGTCAAGGATGGCGTCGCTGACTTTCCTGCGGTTATCGACCGCTTTGCCACGCTGGGCTTCGACTGCGTGGAGCTGCCCCCGGAACCGTTCTTGGAGGGCAACGCGGCAAAACACATCGTATCCTACGCTGCAGAGCGCGGCGTGGAGATCGTGTTCAGCTGTGGCTTTACCGCAGAGCACGACATGGCCTCAGATGACCCAGAGGTTCGACAAAACGGTGCACGGTATATGGAGCGCGTCCTCTCTGTCATGGACGGGGCGGGCATCCACCTGCTGTGTGGCACCTGCCAAACCAAGTGGCCCACCCTGCGCACCACGCCTCTTTCCGCAGAAGAAAAGCGGGGCATTACCGCACGCACTGCCGAGGTATTCGCCAAGGCAGTCTCTACCATCGGTGACCGTGGCATCGAAATAGCTATCGAGCCCCTGAACCGCTTCGAGGGTTTCCTCATCAATACCGCCGCCGAGGGCGTGGCCTTCTGTGAGATGTTGGACAATGACAACGTGGGGCTGATGTTGGACAACTTTCACCTTTCTATGGAAGAAAATAGTTTCACCGGTGCCGTACACACCGCTGGCAAGCGTTTGAAGCACCTGCATCTGGCGGAGAACAACCGACGTCTGCCGGGCATGGGTGAGTTCCCCTGGGACGACTACTTTTCTTCCCTCCGGAATGTCGGCTACACCGGGCGACTGGACATCGAATCCTTTATGACCCCTGGCGGCGGCATCGCCGCCTCCGTGGCGCTGTGGCGCGGCTTCACCGACGCGCCGGAGGAGCAGCTGCTGTGCAATGCGCTGGACTTCCTGCGGGAAAAAGAGCGTATATACTTTTGACACCGCGCCCTCTCTGTGCTATCATGTGTAAAAATCCAAGGATGGTGAGAGTATGCGCAATATCCCCTCTGTGACGTTGGGGCTGGTGGCCGTCAGTCGCGATTGCTTCCCCGTCACTCTGTCCGAAAGCCGCCGCGCCCGCGTAGCGGCGGCCTGCCGCGCTCTGGCGCTGCCTATATATGAATGTCCCATTTGTGTGGAAACGGAGCGGGATGCCCTGCGAGCGCTGGAAGATCTCTGCGCCCACGGCATCAACGCCCTGTGCGTTTACTTAGGGAATTTTGGTCCCGAAACGCCCACGTCACTTCTGCTGCAACGATTCGGCGGTGTGTCCATGGCCGTGGCCGCCGCAGAGGACGGTGACCTCATCCAAGGGCGCGGCGATGCCTACTGTGGTCTTCTGAATTTGTCCTACAACCTGAACATGCGCCGTTGCCGGATATGGCTGCCGGACTACCCGGTGGGTACACCGGAGCAGTGTGCCGTCATGATATCGGAGTTCCTACCGGCGGCACGGGCGGTACTGGCGGTGCGGCAGGCCAAGGTCATTGCTTTCGGTCCCCGCCCCAGAGACTTCGTGGCCTGCAACGCACCGTTGCTGCCCTTCTACGATCTGGGCGTGGAGGTAGAGGAAAACTCCGAGTTGGATCTCTACGAAGCATACAGATCCCACGCCGGCGACAAGCGTATTCCCGCCGTGGTGGAGGACATGCAACGGGAGTTGGGTGACCGCACCCCCGAGGATCTACTGCGCCAGTTGGCTCAGTATGAACTGACGCTGCTGGACTGGGTGGACAAGGACTGCCACGAAATCGTGGCCATTGCAGGGAAATGCTGGCCGGCCTTTCAGACACAGTTTGGCTTTGTACCCTGCTATGTGAACAGCCGCCTGACGGCTCAGGGGATCCCCGTGGCCTGTGAGGTTGATATGTACGGCGCACTCAGCGAATTGATAGGTGTAGCGCTGACCCGAGATACCGTCACCTTGCTGGACATCAACAACACCGTGCCCGATAGTCTGTACAGAAGTACTGTACGGCCCTGCACAGACTACGGCCAGAGGGACGTATTTATGGGGTTCCATTGCGGCAATACCCCCGCCTGCAAACTACGCAGCCCGGAGTTGAAAAATCAGCTGATTATGGCACGTACCCTGCCGCCGGAGGTCACACGGGGCACTCTGGAGGGAACCATTTTGCCCGGCGATGTGACGCTTTTCCGTCTGCACGGCACTCCTGACGGCAGGCTCAGCGCCTATATTGCCCAAGGCGAAGTGCTGGACGCGGAGGATGGTTCTTTCGGCAGCCGCGGCATCATCGCCGTACCGGATATGGGCCGTTTTTACCGCCACGTGCTGCTGGAGCACCACTTCCCCCACCATTGCGCCGTGGCCTTCTCTCACTGCGGCAGGCAACTGCACACGACTCTGCGCTGCCTGGGTGTGGAGGACATCTACGCACCCCTGCCCACCGGGGTACGCTATTCTACGGAGAGCATGTATTGAAGAGTATGTCCTTGTCATTCTATGGTAATATTTACATCTTTTTTGCCTGATTATTTTTCAACAGCAATCTTCACTTCTATCTCGCAACTTGCTGATCTGCTTCTGCCACTTTATTCTTGAATGGTATCCCTCTGTGTTGTAGTTTGCAGTTGCCAGACCACATCTCTACTATTATAACGGAGGGGCTTTTCCCTTATCGGCAGGAGCCTCTTTTGAGCCACTCGCCCGGCGAGTGGCTTTCAGGGCACAAAAAAGAGCGTCCGGCGGGCGCTCTTTTTACATTATCTTTTCTTCGTGTACGGAGGCCAGCGCCTCCACTGGATAAGGTACAATAACTTGCGCAAATTGAAAAGAGCATAAAAGAAGACATAGCTTGCAGGCCCTGGTAGAATGAAGTTACCACACAAACATTCGAAAGGAGCAAGCAAACTATGTCCGAGAAAATTGTACAGCTAAACGAGGAAGTAATCAAGGGGCAAATCAAAGAGTTAGTCTGCGGCAGCTATGTCAAGGCCGCCTTGAAAAGTGGCGGCATACCGACTTTGTGACAGTTTTGTGACACTTTCCCCGCACTTTTGCGGGGGAAGTCAGAGCCTTCTTCTGATATGATACAGACAAGGTTGATACACGACCTGAATACTTCAAAGAAGGAGCGTAACATACCATGAAAAAGAAAACAGTTTGGAGCCTTTTACTGGCACTGGCAATGACGGTTACAGCCATCGGAGCATCGACTGCGGCATTTGCCGCTGCGCCCAATCAGGCAGAGCCGCAGACCCTCATCGCTACCGAAAACGAGGATGCCATTTGGGATCAGATCGAGGCATTGGAGGAAAAAAGCGATGCCGTATTCCAGAGAAATGAAGCGCTGTGGGACAAGGTAGACGAGGCCTGCAATGCCCTGCCTGATGACTACGATTTCGAGAACTTTGACGAGGCAGCGTTCATCCGCAGCATGACTACGCTGACGGAGGCGGAGAAGGAAACCCTTCTGAATGACATCAAGGAGCTGAACGAGCTGGATGCCCAGATGGAGAAGCTGTATGGACAGCTGCCCGCCTGCGACAATATGCCGCTTTACGAGAAGGCACTGGAAAAGGCCGATCCCAAGGTGCTGGACGAGATCGACACGCTGGAGCAGGAGTATGACCGCCTCTGCGAGAAGAACGCCGATCTGTGGGACAAGGTGGACGAGGCTTACTTCAACCTGCCGGACGACTACGACTTCGACAACTACGATGAGGCCGCCTTCATCCGCAGCCTGAGCTTCCTGACCGACGCGGAAAAGGACGCGCTGATCGCCGACTACAACCGTCTGGTAGAGCTTGATAACCAGCTGTGCAAGCTGTACGACACCATTTGGGGCAATACCGGCTGCGAAAGCGGCATCTGCCCCTTTTGACGGCAAAGAGTTTTTCTGATATGATTAACTAAATACGACGCCGATGCTGCGCCTGTGCGCAGCATTTGGCGCTGCTTTCAAGGAGGTCACCATGGGACATTCCATCTATTTGGCGGACGATGAAAAGAGCATCCGGGAGCTGCTGCATAGCTTCCTCGCAAGCGACGGATATACCGTGCGCTCCTTTGAAAGTGGTGACGCGCTGCTGGAGGCATTCCGTCAGGAGCCTGCGGAGCTGGTCATACTGGACATTATGATGCCCGGCACGGACGGCCTTACCGTGTGCCGGGAGCTTCGCTCTGTTTCCGATATTCCCATTATCCTGCTTACGGCCAAGGACAGCGAGCTGGACTACGTCATGGGCATCAGTCAGGGCAGTGACGATTACCTCACCAAGCCCTTTCGCCCCACCATACTGCTCATGAAGGTGAGAGCCCTGCTGCGCCGGGTGGAGATGGACAGGGGGAAACCAGCGGCGGCAGTAGATGAATTGCGCTATGGAGATCTCCGCTATTCCGCTACGGAAAATGCTGTCCTTTGCGGGAATACACCTGTTGCGCTGACCCAAACCGAGCTGCGGCTGCTTAGCTATATGCTGAAGCAGCCGGAGAAGGCCTATTCCCGCGAGGAGTTACTTAACGCAGTATGGGGCTTCGACTCGGAGGTGGAGACCCGCGTGACCGATGAAACACTGCGCCGTATTCGGAAAAAGCTGCTGCAAGCAGGCAGCACTGTCAGCGCAAGCACCATATGGGGCTTTGGGTATAAGCTGAAGGAGGCGGAGCGCACATGAAAAACATCAAGCTGCGGATCGTGTATCTGATCCTCGGTGCGGCACTGCTGCTCTTTGCCCTTTTCATGCTGGCGGTGAACGTTGTGATCCCCGCCCACTTTGTAAGCGAGGCGGAAAAGGCGCTGCGCAACGAGGCGCAGTATGAGAATCGCACCATTCCTTACACCTATGAGGGCGAGGTGTATGATGACGATTGGGACGACGGGGCGGAGGAGCATTTCTTCACGCCCAGCATTGTGTTTCTTGAGCTGGAGAACGGCTACCAGCCCAACACATGGAGCCAGGACACCTATCGGCTGGAGAAAAAGCTGCTGGCGTATTGCAGTGAACGGTCTGTTGCGCCCAATCGATGCCACGACTTCAAGGCAGACAGGCACCACCTGATCTTCATGCCTGTGCAGGAGGACTACGGCAATTCGGAAAAACCGTATTCCTATATCATGTACATAGATATCGGGCCTATCACCCGCTATATCGTGACGCTGAACTGGGCGTTTTTTGGGGTGCTGCTGGCAATTTCCTCCGTCATGTGCCTGCTGGGCTTCCGCTTCGGTCGTGACATCGAAAAGGAGGCGGAGCGGCAGCAGACCTTCTTCCAGAATGCCTCCCACGAGCTGAAAACGCCGCTGATGGCGATACAGGGCTATGCGGAGGGCATACAGGCGGGCGTGATGGACACAGGAAGCGCGGCGGAGGTGATCCTGGAGGAAAGCGACCGCATGACGGAGCTGGTGGAGGAGCTCTTGGACATCTCGAAAATCGATATGGGGCGGCAGCAGCTTGCCCTTTCCGAAACGGATATTCGGGAGCTGCTCTACGACAGCATACGCGCCGTGGAACCGGCAGCCGCTGCCAGCGGCATTACCATCGCGCCGGACTTCCCTGAAGAACCCGTTATAGTCAGCTGCGACGATACCCAGCTGCGCAGAGCAGTCACCAATATCCTGTCCAACGGCGTGCGCTATGCCCGCAGCGAGCTGTGCCTGACCTGCCGCGCAGACAGGCGGCAGGTGACGATACGCATACAGGACGACGGGGACGGCATCGCCGAAGCGGACCTGCCGCACATCTTCGACCGATTTTACATGGGGAAAAGCGGCAAATCCGGCATCGGCCTTGCCCTGACCCGGGAGATCATCCACCTGCACAAGGGAACCATCCGCGCCTACAACGGGGATGGCGGCGCCGTTTTCGAGATATCCATTCCGGTGAGCAGATAGGAAGATCACCGCGCCGCCTTCGAGCGTCCCTCTTGCAAAAAGGACGGGCCTTGCAAAATGAATAAGTGTTTTGAGGCCGGGGTATGGGGCGCGGAGCCACGCAAAGCCAACAGCGGACGCTGTGCGAGAGCAGGCGGCTCCAACTGAAGAAAACGAATTGCCGAAGCAGCTCGATCCATTTCAATCTATCAGTCTAACAGAAGCTTGAACCATGGGCGGCGGGACAGTAAACTGTCCCGCCGCTCTGATTTTCAGCGGGCATGGTCTTTCTCGTGCGTAATGGTTCTCCACGCCGAGGCTGTCTCTGCCAATATTTTGCATGGCAAGGCGGTGCGTTTTTTCGGAATATGACAGAATGGCAGCACAATTCCTCCAAAAATATCTTGACAAGATTTATCAAGATTGATAGAATGGGTATATAACCAAAAAGGAGATGCAGGGATATGCTCATCACAAGGGAAACAGACTATGCACTGCGGATGCTGCGGGTGCTGCTGGACGGAGAGAAGCACTCCGCCGCCGAGATGGCGGAGACGGAGCTGATCCCCATGCAGTTTGCCTATCAGATCCTGCGAAAGCTCTCCGCCGGGGAGCTGGTGCAGGTGAGCCGGGGCGCGGCCGGCGGCTGCCGGCTGTCCTGTGACCTGCGTGGCGTTTCCCTCTACGACCTCATGGCCGTCATGGGAGAGCATGACGTCCTGTGCGCCTGCATGGAGCCGGGGTATGACTGCCGCTGGCAAAGCGAACACGGGAAATGCGCCATCCACTGCCAGCTAACGGAGCTGCAGCGAAAGCAGGACGAGGCGTTCCGCGCCGTGAGCCTGCACCGGCTGCTGACCGGCGAAGCAATTCAAAAAGAGGAAGCGACCCAACAAACGTGACATAAGGAGGTACACCGTATGCTGTTTCAGACCACACCCGCGCACGAGGAGCTGCGCGCCAAGATCCGAGCCTTTGCGGAGGAGGAGATCAAGCCTCTTGCCTTCCTGCTGGATCAGAACAATGAGTTCCCTGACGAACCTGTCAAAAAGATGGCACAGCTGGGCTGGCTGGGGCTGCCGTTCCCCAAGGAGTACGGCGGCGCGGGGCTTGACATTCTCAGCTATGCCATCGCCGTGGAGGAGCTGGCCCGTGTGGACGGCGGCGCAGGCGTGATCCTCTCCGCCCACGTGTCGCTGGGCGCGTGGCCCATCTTCGCCTACGGCACGGAGGAGCAGAAGCAGAAGTATCTCGTGCCGCTGGCAAAAGGCGAAAAGCTGGGTGCCTTCGGCCTTACTGAGCCTAACGCAGGGTCGGACGCCGGCGGGACGGAGACCACGGCACTGGACAAGGGCGACCACTACCTGCTCAACGGCGGTAAGATCTTTATCACCAACGCGCCCAAGGCGGACACCTATGTGGTATTCGCCGTCACCACGCCGGACATCGGCACCCGGGGCATCTCCGCCTTTATCGTGGAGAAGGGCTGGAAGGGCTTTGAATTCGGCGACCACTACGACAAGATGGGCATTCGCTCCTCCTCCACGGCGGAGTTGATCTTCAACGACGTGAAGGTACCCAAGGAGAACCTGCTTGGCAAGGAGGGCGACGGCTTTAAGATCGCCATGTCCACGCTGGACGGCGGCCGCATCGGTATCGCGGCGCAGGCGCTGGGTATCGCCCAGGGGGCCTTTGAGCACGCGCTGGCCTACGCCAAGGAGCGCGTCCAGTTCGGAAAGCCCATCGCGGCACAGCAGGCCGTTTCCTTCAAGCTGGCGGACATGGCCACCAAGCTGCGCTGCGCCCGCTTCCTCGTCTACTCCGCGGCGGAGCTGAAGGAGCAGCACGCCCCCTACGGCATGGAGTCCGCCATGGCGAAGATGTACGCCTCAGACATCGCGCTGGAGGTCACCAACGACGCCGTGCAGATCCACGGCGGCACCGGCTTCCTCAAGGGGATGGAGGTGGAGCGGGCCTACCGCGACGCCAAGATCACCACCATCTATGAGGGTACCAACGAGATCCAGCGGGTGGTCATCGCCTCCCATCTCATCGGCAGGCTGGGCAAGAGCAGCGGCGGCGAGAGCCGCTCGGCGGCCAAGAAGCCCGCGCCCATCACCGGTATCCGCAAGCGCACCATCTTCCGGGAGGGCGACGCCGCCCAGCGGGTCAACGACCTTGTGGCGGCACTGAAAAAGGACGGCCACGACTTCTCCGTGGGCATCCCCATGGATACGCCCATTCCCAAGGCGGAGCGTGTGGTCTCCGCCGGTAAGGGCATCGGCGAGAAGAAGAACATGAAGCTGGTAGAGGGTCTGGCCAAGGCCGCCGGCGCGGCCATCGGTTCGTCCCGTCCCGTGGCGGAGACGCTGAAATACCTGCCCCTTGACCGCTATGTGGGTATGTCCGGACAGAAGTTCACCGGCAACCTCTATATCGCCTGCGGCATCTCCGGCGCCACCCAGCACCTCAAGGGCATTAAGGACGCCTCCACCATCGTGGCTATCAACAAAAACGGCAACGCGCCCATCTTTAAGAACTGCGACTACGGCATCGTGGGCGACGTGATGGAGGTTTTGCCCCTGCTCACCGCCGCGCTGGACAGCGGCGAGAAGCAGCCCGCGCCGCCGATGGTGAAGATGAAGCGTCCCACGCCGCCCAAGCCCACGCCCATCGGTGACACCTATGTGTGCGGCGGATGCGGCTACGAGTATGTGCCGGAGCTGGGCGACGAGGACGGCGAGATCGCGCCGGGTACGTTGTTTGAGCAGCTCCCCGCCGACTGGGTATGCCCGGAGTGCGCGGAGGGCAAGGATCAATTTGTGAAGGCTTGAGCCGGGAGGGTATGAGATATGTATTGTGTGCGTAATGTGACCAGCGACCTCTACTGGGTGGGCGCCAACGACCACCGCCTTGCCCTGTTTGAAAACTGCTTCCCCATTCCCCGCGGCGTCAGCTACAACGCCTACTGTCTGCTGGACGAGAAAACGGTGCTGTTCGACACCGTGGACTGGTCCGCCTGCCGCCAGCTGCTGGAGAACCTGAACCACGTCCTGAACGGGCGGGAGCTGGACTACCTGCTCATCAACCACCTGGAGCCAGATCACGCCGCCTGCATCGAGGAGATCCTGCTGCGGCACCCCAAGGTGAAGGTCATCTCCAACGAAAAGGCCTTCATGCTCATGCGGCAGTTCGGCTTCCATGTGGACGACCACGAGTGCATCGAGGTGAAGGAGGGGGACACCTTCTCCTTCGGCCGGCACACCGTCACCTTTGTGGGCGCGCCCATGGTGCATTGGCCGGAGGCCATGGTGACCTTCGACCTCACTGACGGCGTGCTGTTCTCCGCCGATGCTTTCGGCACCTTCGGCGCGCTGGACGGCAAGCTGTTTGCCGACGAGGTGGACTTTGAGCGGGACTGGCTGGACGATGCCCGCCGCTATCTCACCAACATCGTGGGCAAGTACGGCCCCCACATTCAGCTTCTGCTGAAAAAGGCCGGTGGGATCTTAGATCAGATCAAGTATATCTGCCCCCTCCACGGCCCGGTGTGGCGGGAGAATCTGGGTTGGTTCATCGGGAAGTACGACACATGGAGCCGGTACGCGCCGGAGGAAAAGGGCGTGCTGATCGTCTACGCCTCCATGTACGGCAACACGGAGAACGCGGCGCAGGCACTTGCGGCAAGGCTCTGCGACAAGGGCATGAGCAAGGTGGCGATGTACGATGTGTCCTCCACTCATGTCTCCCAGC
>OLFZ01001466.1_pt1 | contig 20052 bp, 15 predicted proteins | sample 1604861 | NCBI WGS metagenome assembly OLFZ01 (sample SAMEA3888895, study PRJEB22519) | human gut metagenome | biome: human gut; feature: human-associated habitat; material: faeces | place: Denmark | collected 2011 | reverse complement strand
AAGAATTAACTGCTCCAATTATCAGAGACTCTGCTCTAAAAGATCAGAAAACTCAACAAAAGCAAAATTCTGACGATATACTAACAAACGATAAGGCTTACTTTTATTAAGGCGAACTAAAAGTAACAAAGCCAATCTATCAAACCACGATAATTGGGCTTTAGTTGCAATTTTCAGGACAATTCATTTATGAAAATTTTAAATTCATTTTTAAAAACATTGGGGTTATTAACCGCAGTTATCTCAGGATTATTGTTTTCATCAACCGTAGCCAACGCTTTTACAGTTGGAGTTGCTTTCCCAACACAAAATGACACTCGCTGGTACACAGAAGGCTTCATGCTAAACAATAAGTTAAAAGCAGCCGGATTTAATACAGAGTTATTCTTCGCAGGTGATCTTGACAATGGTCTTCAGTTAAAGCAACTAACAAGAATGATCAACTCAAACGTTGATATTCTTGTTATTGCGTCAATAGATGGTTTCTCTTTAGTAGATACCTTAAAGCCAGCTCAAGATAAAAAGATCCCCATCATCAGTTATGACCGCTTAATCATGAACACCGATGCTCCTACTTACTATGCTTCTGTTGACAGCGAAATGATTGGTGAGTTGCAAGGACAATATATTATTGATCAACTACAACCTGGTAGTGGCAACGTCAAGCAGATTGAGATTTTTACAGGATCTCCTGATGACAATAACGCTAGGATTTTCTATGAAGGCGCTATGAAAAAGCTAGGTGGATTTATTGACCTTGGTTATATCACTGTAAAATCAGGTGAGGTAACGCAAAAGGATACCGCCATACAAAATTGGAGCCCAGATCTTGCAAATAAGCGCATGAATGATCTCTTAGATAAAGTAGGTTACGGTCCTAATGGTGAGAGACTGGATGCTATTTTAGCTCCTGACGACGGTATCGCAGATGGTATTGTCTTTGCCTTAAAAAAAAGAGGATATACAGCTGACAATATGCCAAAGATCACCGGTTGTGACTCTACACCTGCTGCTTTAGAACGTATTCAAAAAGGTGAACAAGGCATGACTATTTATAAATCAAATGAGTTTTGTGACACTGTCGTTCAGATGGTAAAAGATATCAGCCAAGGTAAACCAGTTGATGTAAATGACAACTTTACCTATGACAATGGTTTTAAGATCATGGACTCTGTTCTGTGCAAACCTGAATTAGTTGATAACAGTAATGTAGATATTGTTAAAAACTATTAGGTTATCGATAATTCTTATACAGAAAAGTATCGAGTAAAAGTACAAGCTCAATCTGAAAACAACAGATTGAGCTTCTTTTTGTAGCTTACTTTACTATCTTGTAGGACAACATTCTTTCCTACAGTTCATTTCCATTAGTGGCAATGACATTTTTATACCAGAAAGCAGAGTCTTTTAAGGTTCTCTTTTGAGTTCTTTAATCAACATAAATCTGACAAAATCTATACTTGTATCCTTCAGCCCACTCAAAGTTGTCCATGAGTTACCTGTAGTTATAGCCAATAACCTCAACATCTTCATCTATTGACTTTTCTAAAGAAATCTAATTTCTCGGTTACTATCATCCACTCTTCTTCAGACATGAAATCCTCTGGGGCAATATTCATGTAAGAAACAGCGCGTGGAGTAATAGTACCTTTAAACACAGGATCACACCGCTAGGCTACTGAGAATGGTCCCCCTTCTATCAGAGAAGGTAAGCTCATAAGCTTTCTTGACTAATATTCAGTGTGCCTCGTAAGGGTAGCTGTTAGACTTTTTTAGACCTTCAAAACTTGCTTGATATTTAAGTGATGGTGAGATTTTATTACTAGCTCATGTTCTGACTTAAATCTTGTTGTAAAAGAAACTCAACCATTACTTTATCTTCTTGCAAAGAACCTCACATTCTTTATTTCTAAAAGAGATACCATATATGTAGATTGAAGATATGTCTTCATTCTCAAGATAAGGCTTTGCATAGTTTTTATCTTCAATTTGAGTTAAAGCCACTCTTGCTTTAGCTTTCTAACTCTCAGAGAGAGTGCAGGTCTTAATCTCTATGATTACAACTTCATCTTGTTTATTTCTAAAGACAATATCTGCATAACCATCACCAGATTCATAGTTAGAATGGTATTCAGAGAAGAAGTTTACAGAGCAGTTAGAGAACAAGCCATTTAAATAACCATGGTAGTAGTTCTCATGAGGTGCCTTAGTTGCATTATCTCTTATAGAGATATAACTTTGTAACAGGTTATAGATAGTATCAGATGCAATCTCAGCCTTTCCTTCAAAGAGGTTATTAGCTAAAGTATCAGCAACACTGTTTGGTGCAATCTTTGTATTAAATCTGTTTTGAATGTTGTGTTCAAAGCATTCAAGTATCTCTAGGTTAGGTATTTTTACAAAGATATCTTTATTGTTTTCTTTTGCTAAGCCTTCTTTTTTAGTCTGTTCCCAATCTACAGTCAGATATCCAGTATGTAAGAGTAATGACCAGAAATCATTCAATCACAGATTAACTCTTCAAAGTTCATCGAAGTTGCTAACAAATCAAAGATCGACTTCTTTACAGGTTGCTATATTCAAGATCTGATGACAGCAAAAGATTTTGATAAAGATTTAAAGAAACTTGATGCCAGATGGAGTAGAGCTTTGGAGATGACAAGAAACTAACTTATCTAAAATCAGGTCACAGCAGGAGTTGCTGTGACCTAACCTTACAGGAATTACTGTTATTTCAGTGTCCGCCTAAAAGGTAGTAGACATAAAAATATAAAAACTCAACAAATAAAAACTAAACTTTGAAATCACATTGCAAAACTTCAATTCCATGAACCATTTCAATTCCATGTTACTATCACTTTATGACTCAAATTAAATTTATGAGACTCTTTTCTGAAGACTGAAACTGACGACAATTAATGTCGACCTGTCTACAACGAACAACGCATGATAGCAACTAGATAATGGTACCAGCTACATCAAAGCCTTAAAATTAACATATAAACATTTGATCAAAAAGAAAAATATTCACTCATTTTTCGTCATCAAATAATGTGAACTACAACAAATAAAATTATGAGTAACAGTAGTTTTTACTGATATTTTTAGAAATATGAGCAATTTCTTTGAAATATTGTCAAAGTTTGTAGTTCACAGTCACAGTTTTAATTTATCAAAATGAATAAACTTATCTTTAGTGATGATTGATGTATGAGCAAAAAGCAAATACATAATTATGGGATGTAAAATTATCACTTCATATAAATATACCTTTTAAGGCTCTTTGTGGTCAATTGCCATGAAGAGCCCTTTTCAAAAGGTATGTTACCTTGAAAGACACATCTTTTTCGTTTTCTACTTTTAGTTTTTATATATGATTTGACTGCGGACAAGATGCAGATCTGCATCCTTATATCGTTTGAGAAATAAAAAGACAACCTAATCTCCTAGATTGCCATTAACATGAGATTTAATCTTTAAGTTTTAATTACAGAGCAGAACTTGCCTTGTATAAAACTACGTCATTAACAGCTTCAATAGTGCAAGTCTCATTAGCTTTCTGTAATAAAGCCTTACCTTTACCGTAGTAACGGTTATTCTCATCTAACTTGAACTCACCACTTACTGCTAACCAGATACATGCACTCTTATCTTTAGGAACAGAGAACTTCTGATTTGGCTTTAATACATACTTAGTTAATCTGAAATCTTTAACTGGTACGTTGTACTCTTCACCGCCATCAGCTGTCTTTGCTGAAACTAAGGTCTTAGGAGTGATTTCTTCGAACTTAACAATCTTTAATAATTCTTTAACATCTACTAATTTAGGAGTTAAACCACCACGAATTACGTTGTCAGAGTTAGCCATTAACTCAATGTTCTGACCTTCAAGATAAGCATGAGGAATACCAGCACCCTGGAATACTACATCCCCCTCTTTAACGTACATTAAGTTCATTATAAGAACCATGATTAGACCAGCATCTAAGTTCTGTCCGCATTCACGAGCACGAAGACCTGCACGTACAATCCAGAATAGAGGATCACGGCGAGAGATCTTTGAAGATTGATAATCGCCTTTGTTCTCATCTACTACTGGAGCTAAGATCTTATCTAAGGCTTCTTTTGATAAACCGAAGATATAGCCTACAAACTTGTTTAACCCATCTTCCGCATATTTCTTTGCAAGATCTTTTGTAGATGCAAAACGTGACAGATTCTTAATTGCTGTCTCTTTATGAGCAAAACCGTGTAACAGATAGAAATCTGATAAAGCTAACATCAGCTCTGGCTTGTGGTTGTTATCTTTGTAGTTACGCAGATTTGCAGGAACATTATCACGCTCTTCTCTGTCGTATCCTGCTCTTGCCTGCTCTAGAGTTGGATGAACCTGAATAGATAAAGGCTCACGTACGTCTAATACCTTTAATAAGTATGGAAGTCTGTTTGCGTACTCTTTGCAAACCTCTTCACCTAAAACAGATTTAGGATCGTAATCAATAAACTCTGATAACTTCTTACCATTAGAAAGTGTTGCAGTTCCACAAGGATGCTCACCTAACCAGTACTCAGCGCTTGGTTTTCCCTCAGGAACTGAATCTAATAGCATAGGGATATAACAATAACCTCCCCAAGCATAATCTTTGACAACACCCTTTAATTCAATCATTTTGACCTCTATTTATTTTCTAGATTTAAAAAAACTAGTTTTAAGTTAATTGTATTTTATAAAAATACCGACACAACTGTTGTTATTAAATTATTTAAACAGTTTTAAACTCACATAAGTTTTCCTACTGCTCTTGAGACAGAGACTCAAGATGTAAGCTGCTTGTAGTTTGTTCATTCTCACAATGACAGATAGTTGTACGAATCTCATCACTACATCTTTGATACAATTCAACTTCAAGACCAGCAGCATTGCTGTGACGAAAAACATTTAGCTTCAATCTTTGGATTGAACTCTATGGCATACAACATTCTGTCTTTAACCAGACAGGATTTATCTAAACACACTGGAGTTAAACACCGCAATAAAGAAACAGCTAAGAGAGCAAAGCTACTAAAGTCCTACAACAACGTGTTTTCAACATTCAAAGGTATTCCTCTTCTGACTTTAAATTACCTGTTTAAGTTTCTGGAAACGCCTCCTTTAGAGAGTTAACTCCTTACTTAACATCAATACAGGCGATGTTGAGATACACAGTGCATATTCCTATTGCAACTCTGACAAATTTCCTTTTAGAAGATATATAAATTCACTGATTTTTAAAGAGCATCATGCAAGGCTTAGATTCAGGATCTTATTAACTGTTTTGACGACAAACGAGCCATCAATTTATGTGAGATTGATCGGCTTTATTTGGTTGCCGTAAATCAAAATATTCCTTAGATCATTAGGGTTAATTTTTCAGAAACTTATATTTTTTAGGCGATGTATGATACCATTTATCCGATCGTTACGGTTATATAAACAATAAGCAATTTATTAGTAACATTTTCAGAAATTTATTATGGCAGTTACATTAAAGACCATCGCTGAATATACAGGGCTCTCAGTTACTACTGTATCAAGAGCCTTAAAAGACGGCGACGATGTTAAGCAACCTACAATCGATAAGGTTAAAGCTGCAGCAAAAAAATTAGGTTATGCACCAAATCTTCAGGGGCTGAGCTTAAAAACAGGTATTAACTACAATCTTGTTGCAGTTCTTCCAATGTTAAAGAGTGGTGATATCGTTGGTGATATGGGCTCTCTACCTTTAATTTCAGGACTCACCTCAGGTCTTGTTGGCACTCCTTATAACCTCTCAGTAGTTCCAATGCTACCGGGACAGGATCCTCTAGAACCAGTAAAGTATGCTGTTGAAAGACGTTTAGCTGGCGGCATTATCATCAATGCGACCAAGACTAGAGATGAGAGAGTAACTTATCTACAGGAGCATAAGGTTCCATTTATTACCTTTGGTCAAACCGAAATGAGTATTGACCATGCTTTTGCTGATATTGATAACTACGATATCGGCTATAAAGCAGCTTCTTACCTGTTCCAAAAAGGCTGTAAGCGCATCTTAATGATCTCATCATCAGCTGAATATACCAATGCTTGTCATAAGTACTATGGTGTTAAAAGAGCTGCAATGGAGTACGGTATAGATTTTGATAGAGACAGAGATATTGTCTATGACTACTCTGTTCAAACAAACTACAGAAAACTCTTCTGTGACATCATGTCAAAAACTAATCATCCAGATGGTATCTTCTGTGGTTCTGAGATTTCATCATTAGGTTGTGTAGCTGGTGTTGCTGATGCAGGTTTAGTAGTTAACAAGGATGTTTATGTAATTAACATAGAAACCAGTGATTTACCTGCTTTCTATCAACCACCTATACCAGGATTAAGACAGAACTTCCATTCAATTGGTACAGTATTATCTAAGTACTTAATTAAACTTATTGAAGGTGAAGATCCTAAGAAGTTACAATTCTTAGAAAAAGCTACTTTCTATCCAAGATAGAGTAAACTTTTACATCAATTATCCGAAATGGCAAGCTAAAAAAAGCTTGCCTTTTGATTTTAATCAGATTGAATTTGGAATAAAAAATCAAGAAATGCTTTTAATAGCCAAAATAAAAAGCTCCTCACAAGGTGGAGTTTTTGCATCCTAAACTTCCGTTCCCCTAGTTTACAACATAGGTTACGAACCTCACAAATCCCCTATATTTAATTATATTTAATTTGTTTTTTAAAGATTTTCTTGTCTTAAATTCATTTTAGTTTTTCATAGTCTATGATTCTGTTATATGGCTATAACATGACTTCTGAAGCTATTAAATGGAACTTTTCCAGTTACACTGATAAGAACGGCAGAACCTATATCATCTCCTACTACAACAGGTGGGATCCTGTTAAGAAACAGTCTCGTGTGGCTAAACGTATTCATGTAGGCAGACTTTATGCTGATACAGGTGAGGTTTCCTTATCAAAAATCTTTTTAGAAGCTAATCCTAATTTCGTTGGTGAGCATGTTTTCTATGAATGTAATGCCTTAGTAATTAGAACTGATGCTGCAGCTATCAAACAGGAAGCTCAAAAGGATCTGGACTGGAGATGTGACTGTATATCTTTTGGTCTTACCTATGCCTGTTGGGAAGTAGCCAAGAAGTCTGGAATATTATTTAACCTTAAATCAGTATTTGGTGAAGAGATTGGTACTGAACTCTTAAGACTGGCTATTTACCAGCTGTGTTCTCATAGTATGGCTATGCAGAACTATGAAGACTGGCTTCCTATGAACTACCTTCCTGAAGTATCTCCTTTATCCAGTCAAAAGATTAGTACCATACTTGCTAAGGTTAATTAGGAGAACATTGATAAGTACTTCAAGTTAAGACTTGAAAGAGTCACTAAAGATCACATAAAGAAAGAGGAAGAAGCTAAGAAATTAAACTTAAAGCTCTCTCCTATGATGATGACTATTGATTCTACCTCTATCAGTACTTGGTCTGATACTATCGATAATGCTGCATACGGTCATGCTAAACAGGACAACTTCTTAAAACAGGTCAATTTCACCTTCTGTATTGATTACTTTACCGGTGACCTTTGCTATGCCTACGAGTCTGAAGGCTCTGTTAATGATATGACTCTCTTTACTGACATCTTAATGCGTATGCAAAGTATCGGTCTTGATTTGGCTAAAACTCTTCTGGCTACAGACAGAGGTTATGCTTCCATTTTGAATATACAGAAACTTATCAAGTGTAAGCTTATGTTCTTAACTGGTATGTCTTTAAAAGAAGACTCTATTAAAGCTGCTATAGACCGCTATAAAGATAGCCTTAACAATCCTATGTTTATGAACGGTAAACTCAGTATTTATGCTAGAACTGCTGATACTGAAAAGTGGACTTCTACCTCTGAAGGTGTCAATGTTGAGTAAAAGGTGTTCTTACATCTGTACCATGATGCTGTTTTAGATGAGCGTCAGACTATTGGCTTAATGCGTGACTTACAGAATATCTTAGATAAGAAAAAGGCTAACGAAACCGTAGATAAGAAAGACTGGAAAAAGTACTCTGGCTTTATTTTCCAAAACTCTAAAACTCAAGAGTGGTGCTTAAACGCTACAAAGGTTCAGAATGCTTGCAAATATCACGGTTACTTTGCTATCAGAACTAACACCATTGAAGATCCTTTCCAGAGTCTTATTATCTATAGTGAACGAAACATTGTTGATTCTGCGTTAAGACAGTTCAAGATTCTTAATGAAAGTGACAGGCTGTATGCCACTGGTACTTCATACAAAGGCAAACTCTTTATTTACATGCTGGCTCAGACTATCAGAATGATGATGTGCGTTTGTGCTTCTAATCATAAGCCTGATGGAAATGTCTTACCTGGTGATTCTTTTGATAAAGCCATGCTTCAGATGCAGAAACTGCAGGCTACCAGACCTGCTGGAAGGGAGATTTACATAGTAAAAGAGATCCCTAAAAAAACTAGAGATCTCTTTGAGACTTTTAAAATTCCTTTTCCTAAGAAACAGATCAAAGATTAGTAACTATGATCTGCAGAATTTAGGTTGTAAGTAATAAATTTATAGCTAGATGTTAAAAATATCTAACTGTTCTGAATCAGAACTATCTTTCCATGCCTTGTCAGCTTTAGCATCATCAGAACGCTGTTTTTCAATATTCTCAAAGTAGTCTTTTGCAGGTGGAACAATATACTCTCCTGTAAAGATTGAGGTATCAAACTTGGTTAAAGCAGGATTTTCCTCTGTTACAGATGCTTCAAGATCTTCTAACTTTTGATAGATAAGTGCATCTGCGCCAATTTCTTTGCAGATCTCTTCATTGTTTCTACCATAAGCAATAAGCTCTTTTGAGGTAGGCATATCAATACCATATATGTTTGGATAGCGGATCTCAGGAGATGCTGATGCAAAGAATACCTTGTTAGCACCTGCCTCACGAGCCATCTGAACAATCTGTAATGAAGTGGTACCACGTACGATTGAGTCATCAACTAAGAGTACGTTCTTGCCTGCAAACTCAGCTGGAATTGGGTTTAGCTTATTACGTACAGACTTCTTACGCTGTTTCTGACCTGGCATAATAAAGGTTCTGCCAATATAGCGGTTCTTTACAAAGCCCTGACGGTATGGAACACCTAATGATCTCGCGATCTGCACTGCAATATCAATTGAAGTATCAGGAATAGGAATTACCACATCAATCTTTAAATCCTGATGCTCTTTCTGGATCTGCTCGGCAAGCTTCGTGCCCATGCGGACTCTGGTTGCATATACAGATGCTCCATCGATAATGCTATCTGGACGAGCAAAGTAAACATACTCAAAGATACATGACTGTAAATGAGGATCCTTAGCGCAAATTTTTGAATATAACTGACCATCTTTGGTGATAAGTAAAGCTTCACCAGGTTTTACATCACGAACTAGCTTAAAGCCACTGACATCTAAAGCCACACTCTCTGAGGCTACCATGTATTCAGTCTTGCCATTCTCGTCTTTCTTCTCTCCTAGAACCATAGGTCTAATACCAAATGGATCACGGAAAGCGATTAGACCTACGCCTAAAACTAGGCAAACTACAGCATAACCACCTTTAATCTCATCATATACGCCGGAGATAGCTTTAAAAATGTCATCAGCAGTTGGTACATCACTATTGATTTGAGAGATTTTCCAGGCAAGGATATTTAGAAGAATTTCAGAATCGGATTGGGTATTAACATGGCGATGGGCTTTTTTACACTTTTCTTTTAACTCTTTAGAATTGATAAGGTTTCCGTTATGAGCCAGTGCAATTCCGTATGGAGAGTTTACATAGAAAGGCTGAGCTTCTGCTGCTGATGAAGAGCCTGCTGTAGGATAACGGTTATGGGCGATACCAATGTTTCCGCGCAGTCTTAACATATGTCTTTGCTGAAAGACTTCAGTTACCATACCGTTTGCTTTGCGCTGATGAAAATTGTCATCTTCATCTACGGTTACGATACCTGCAGCATCTTGTCCGCGGTGCTGTAACACCTGCAAAGAATTATAAAGTGATAAATTGACAGGAGAGGTTCCGACAATTCCAACAACACCACACATAGCTATAATGCTCCAGTTCCTGAGGTTCCTAAATAATTAAAGAACCATTCAACGATTACTTCAAGATGAGGTACAAAGATTGAATCTTTATACCAAGGATAATAGGTAATAAAAGAAAGAATATGGAGTTTAATTAGGATCTGTAATACTGCAAAGACAGCACTTACAATTAAAATTCCCCTAACCACTCCAAAGACCACACCTAAAAGTCTATCAAAGCTTGATAAACCTGCTTTCTTTACAAGTGAACTTATAGTACTTGCAACAAAACCTAAAGCAATTAAGGTGACAATAAAAAGAACAATGCTGGCGATTACTTTTCTAGTTAAATCGTCGTTTGAAAAGGTAATATATTCTGATAACTGTGGGTAAAACCGACTTGCAACTATAAAAGCTGCAATCCACGAAAGAATAGAAGAGGCTTCACGAATAAAGCCTCTAAAAATAGATGTTATGGCTGACAAGCCAATAACACCTACTATTACCCAATCAAGAGCTGATAGCATTACTTAGTCTCAGCTGAGATTACTTCTAAGCCACCTAAGTACTTGCGTAAAACCTTAGGTACGGTAACAGAACCATCAGCATTCTGATAGTTCTCAAGAACAGCAACTAAAGTACGACCTACTGCTAGACCTGAACCGTTTAGAGTATGAACTAACTCTACCTTGCCATCCTTACGACGTAAACGAGCCTGCATACGGCGAGCTTGGAAGTCTACACAATTAGAGCATGATGAAATCTCGCGGTAGCAGTTCTGTGCTGGTAACCAAACCTCAATATCATAGGTCTTAGCAGAGCTAAAGCCCATATCACCAGTTGACAGAGCAACAACGTGATATGGGATCTCTAAAGCCTGTAGCACTGCTTCAGCATCATGAGTTAAGGTCTCTAAAGCCTGCCATGAGTCTTCTGGTTTAACAATCTGAACCATCTCAACCTTATCAAACTGATGCATACGGATTAAACCGCGGGTATCACGACCAGCTGAACCAGCCTCAGATCTGAAGCATGGAGTATGAGCTGTGATCTTAATTGGTAATTCCTGCTCAGGAATAATCTCACCACGAACCATGTTGGTTAATGGAACTTCAGCAGTTGGAATTAAGCAGAAATGATGATTTACACCATCGCCATCGCAGTCACCATCAAGATTGGTGTGGAACAAATCTTCAGCAAATTTAGGCATCTGACCTGTACCATATAATGAATCCATATTTACTAAGTATGGAGTGTAAATCTCGGTATAGCCCTGCTCATAATGCAAGTCTAACATTAACTGAACTAAAGCTCTGTGAAGTTTGCAGATAGGCCCCTTCATGAAAGCAAAACGTGCACCACTTACTTTACGTGCAGTTTCAAAATCTAACATGCCTAAGCCTTCACCAATAGCTACGTGATCTTTGATGTCAAAATCAAACTTACGTGGCTCTCCCCACTTTCTTACTTCAACATTGAAAGTATCATCAGCACCTAGTGGGCATGATGGATCTGGTAAATTAGGAACAGTAAGAGCGATGTCATTTAACTGCTTTAATACCTCATCCTGCTTCTGTTTTACTTCGGTCAATTCTTCACCGATCTTTGCTACCTGAGCTTTGATCTCAGATACGTCCTGACCTGCCTTAATTGCCTGACCGATACTCTTTGATAGTGAATTACGCTGAGCCTGTAATTCTTGAGTGCGAGTCATAGTCTCTTTACGTAATGACTCTAATTCATTGATCTTCTGAACATCTAATTTGTAGTTACGTGTTGCTAGGCGCTTCGCAGCCTCTTCAATATCAGCGCGTAAATATCTTGAATCAAGCATGGATAATTGCCATTTGTTAAAGTTAATAAAGAATTCTGTTTAATTGCTTTTATGCAATCAATAATACGTTGGTAATTTTAGCATACAGAGTGAAAATTTGTTCAAATAATATTAAGTGCGCCAAAGTTACTCATACTGTACTTTTTTACCTTTAAAGCCCTGAGGGTAGCGCTTGTCTTTTTCTAACTCATCTCTTTGTCTTAGATATTCTTCTTTTTTAGATAAGTTAAGTTCAAAGCCTCTGTCTGATGGATGATAGTACACTGTGCCTGTTAGTTCTTCAGGGAAGAAACTCTCCCCTGCTGCATATGCTCCCTGATAATCGTGAGCATAACGGTAGGTTGCTTTATACCCTAATTTTTCCATAAGCTTAGTAGGTGCATTTCTGAGATAAATCGGTACATCAAGCTCTCCATTTTGTTTTGCATCTTCACGAGCTTTATGGAAGGCTTCATATAAATGGTTACTCTTAGGAGCTAAAGCACAATATACAGTAGCCTCAGCAATCGCTCTCTCTCCTTCATAAGCACCTATTCTGTCAAAGATATCCCAAGCATTAAGGCATACTGTCATAGCTCTAGGATCTGCAAGACCAATATCCTCGGTTGCGATCGCTAATAAACGTCTTGCCACATACAGAGGATCCCCTCCAGCCTCTAAAATACGTGAATACCAGTACAAGGCTGCATCAGGTGCGCTGCCGCGCACTGATTTATGGAAGGCGGAAATTAACTCGTAATAGGCATCACCGCCTTTATCATAATTTATGAGTTTTCGACCTGCTACAGCTCCTACCATAGCAAGGGTTAAGATTTTGCCACCTGTTTTTACGGGAGAAGCTAAATCTGATGCCATCTCTAATATATTTAACAGGTATCTAGCATCTCCTGCAGCTAAATCAATAATGGCTTTTTCTACACCGTCTGCTAAATGGATGTTTTCTTTTAAAAGACCGCGCTCTGAGTTTAAGGCATTATAAAGTAAGGTTCTAGACTCGTCTTCAGAGAGTTTTTGCAATACATACACTCTAGCTCGAGATAAGAGAGCAGAATTTAAACTAAAAGATGGGTTCTCTGTTGTAGCACCAATAAAAGTAATAGTGCCATTTTCAATATGAGGTAAAAAGGCATCTTGCTGAGATTTGTTAAAACGATGAACCTCATCGACAAATAAAAGTGTTTTAACGCCACTTCTTTTGCGCAATAAAGCTCTATCTACAGCTTCACGTATATCCTTTACACCTGAGGTTACAGCAGGTATTTGCTCAAAATGCGCGTTACAGGCTTTTGCAAAGAGCAATGCTAAGGTAGTTTTTCCAACTCCAGGAGGTCCCCAGAGGATCATTGAATAGCATTGACCTTTATTTAAGATAGTTCTTAAAGGTCTGCCTTCACCTAAAAGATGTGATTGACCTACATACTCTTCTAAAGTTTTAGGTCTCATTCTTGAGGCTAAAGGAGCAAACTCGTCGTTTAGCTCCTTATCTAATTGTTCATTGGCTTTATGATCTGCTTTTTCCTGATCAAATTGACTGAACAGATCAGTTTGACTTTCGTTCATCATCTATCTGAGCATCCTCAGGAATTTTGTACTCAAATGAGCTGTCAGACACTTGGGTCTTTACTTGAGATAAAGTGTAGCGATTGGTATTACCATCTTTTAACTGTACATATAAATCAGATACTAAATCACCTTGAAACTCTAGCTTAATTGACACAACCTGACCAGGATTTTTAGCTTTTAGAACATAGCTATTACCAACTTTTGCAACCTCATACTGTCCCCACACAGATTCACTCTTTGTGGTTAATAGCATGAATGGTGAGGAGTAAAGCTCCTGTTTATCAAAAATGCTTACCTGGTTTACAAAAGGATCATAAAAATAAACAGTGCTTCCTTTGGTAAATAGAACCTGTTCATCAGGACTTGTAGTATGCAAAATGAACTTATCGGGTTTCTTTAGAGAAAGTCTTCCTGATGACTTAGACACTAAAGAGCCATCTTTTCTGGTAACAGTTTGAGAAAAAGTTGAACTTAAAGCATTTAAAGTTGAGAGTTTTGACTGTAACTCTTCTTTTGTATCAGCACTTGCCTGAAAAGACACAGAAACTAAAAAAGCAAACATTACAGCTTTTACGAATGCTACGTTCACACCCTTTAAACTAGTTACTAATCTCATGAAAATTACCTTTTATGTAAACAGACTTCTTTACACTAAAATAAGGTAGAAGGCTGTGTTCTTATCCTGTTACTGAATTAAAAAGCCCTTATCATCAATGATTTGTTGAGCTTGCATCTGGCGGTGAATTTTACGTGCTCTGTTATAGCCAAAACCAAAAGCAGTTTGAAGTTCTGATACAGAGAGTCTCTTGTTTGATGAGCAGTATGATCTTGCATATTCAACTACCTGATCAAACTTAGCATCTAGTTGTTGTGCTGAACCATCACTATCTTCACTCTCAACGCTTTCCTCTTCCTCACTTTCAGTAATGCCCTCAACATATTCAGGCTCACCTGCCTGCTGTATCCATGAGGATACAACCTTTTCAACATCCTGATTGCTTGTAAATGGACCTTGTGCACGGAACATCTGAGAGCGGTTTAACTGCTGATACTTAACTAACATATCACCATTACCTAAAAGTTTTTCAGCACCTGTCTCATCTAAAACAATTCTTGATTCCATTGAGTTTTGAACGGTATAAGCAATGTGAGATGGCATATTTGCTTTAATCGCACCGGTTACAATATCTGCTCTTGGAGTTTGTGTTGCTAAGATTAAATGTATACCAGCCGCTCTTGCCTTTGCTGTTAATCTTGCAATTAAAGCTTCTGGAGTGTTGCCGTCTTTTTTTCTAGTTACACTAGCTACTGCCATTAAGTCAGCAAACTCGTCGATTACTAAAACAATATATGGAACTGGCTTTAGCTCTGGAGGAATACCAATTGTGTTTTCACACCACATAGGATCATAAACTTTCTCACCTAAGAGATTCTTTTCTTTGATGAAATCATTTAACTGTGAAATTTTTGATAAATTCATCAAGGATAAAAGTTTATAACGACGCTCCATTTCCTTAATCAACCATGCTAATGAAGCTACAGTTGAATCAGGATCAGTAATAATTGGAGTTAATAGGTGAGGTAAATTCTGGTATTGAGAGAACTCAACAGTCTTAGGATCAACCATGATAAGACGTAACTCAGCAGGTGATCTTGCAAAGAGCAATGATACTAGCATTGAGTTTAAACCTGCTGACTTACCAGAACCTGTGGTACCTGCAATCAGTAGATGAGGAGCATCTGCAAGATCAGCTATAACAGGAATACCTACAGTGTCTACACCTAAACACATTGGCAGTTTTGCTTTCGAGTGTACAAATTCCTCTGAATCGATAATGTCACCTAAACGGATCATTTGGCGCTTATCATTTGGAACTTCAATACCAACATATGGAGTACCAGGTACCACCTCGATGATGTTGATGTTTTGACTCATTAGGCTTCGCTGCATATCAGTTTCTAAATTTACGATAGTCTTAGACTTGGTACCTGCTTCAAGACTAATATCATATCTTGTAATAACAGGACCCGATACGGTCTGTTCAACTTTTGCTTTAACACCAAAGTCACTCATAAACTTATCAATACGAGCTGATTTTTCTGAAATTTCTTCAGCTGATACCTGTTCTTGAGACTGTGACTGCTCTAATAAATCAAATGAAGGTCTCCATTTGCCATAAATTTTTGAAGGAGATGTTTCTGTTGCCTTTGCATAAGAGACTGTAGCTTTAGAGGCACCGTTTGTGTTTGAGCCTTTAATTTCAATCTTATTTGAAATGTTATTTGGTCTAAAAGTATTCATAGACTCAAAAGGAGGTTTAGACTCATATCTGGAACCATCCATGACATTAGCAGGAGTATTTGAAGAAACACTGTTCACTCTTTCACTTGAACTAATCTCAGGGTTAATATTCATTACAGATGCACTGTTTTGAGGATTAGCAGAATAGCCTGATTCAATAACTGAGTTCAAAGTGCTGTTCTCTTTTTCTGGCAATGGAGCGTATGGATTAAACATAGGCTCTGTAGCTTGAGTCTGTTGCTGTGAAGATTGTGTTAGTGCACCTGTCTGCTGAGCATGTAAAGCTTCAGTTAATAACTTGTCATCACCTGACTTGTTTTCTTCAGCAACATTTTGATTAGCGCTAGTAGCTATACTCTGACTTACTCCCTGATATGGGGTAACTAATGGCTCCTGATTTACCTTATTTTCAGATGAAGATGTGTTTTCATTATTAACTTTTGAGCTATTTACATGAGAGTTACTATCTGCTGGTGCAGTTGCTACATTACTCTGTGAAGTTAAAACTCCTCTTGCCACCTTTGAATACTGTTCATAACTTGAATCTGACTCTTTAATTGGTTGAGTATCAGCAATAGAAAGCTCTTCATCACTCTCATCAGATGAAGGCACAAAAGCTGAACTTAAGTTTTCAACTTCAATTTTTGAACTATCTTGAGACTTGGTAAGATCAGTAAAGTTAATTACGTTTTCTGAAATTTCACCTTGGCTTGGTAACATTGAACTTGTTGTAGTAGCTTCACCATAGGCTTTATTATCCTCTGATAAAGTAGGAGCTCCGGTAATTACAGATGAAGGCTGTGAGTATTCGCCACTTACAGATGAACCATCAGAACTAATGCTAACCTTAGGCTCATTATTAGGTACGTTTACTGTTGGTATGGTGGTGGTTCTGGTAATTACAGTGCTTACCTCAGAACGACGAGAAGGATTACCTACAACTTCAGTTGGAGGAAGGTGATCAGCTCCTGCCTTATAAACAATAGTTGAAGCTTTGGGCTCTGTTGCATTGCTGTAGTCAGCTCCATAACCTTTGCTGTAACTTGAACTCTGATTATCACTACTATTTTCTAGTCTTGTAATGATAGTCTTTTTAACTGTGTTATGAACCACTGGTTCTTGTACATTTCTGCTATCTTTAATAATAGTCTTAGTTGAACCATCATCGTAATTTTGATTAGATGAAGGAGCTACATTTGGAGCGTTAACTCCTGAAATGTAGGTAGATGGACCTGAATTTGCATCCTCAGAGGTATTATCAAATCCATAAGAATTTGAGTATGTGCTAGATGTTGAGCTAGTTGACGCATCTGATGATTTCTTATACTCAGGAACCTGAACGCCAGGAGTAATATAAGGGCTAGACTCTTCTTGAGCTCCCCAGCCCTCCTGAGAAGTTGAATTCTGTGTTAGTGCATTACTATCAGCAGAAAAGTTTCCAATTGAACCAAATTCAGGTTCAATTCTCTTCACTTCAGGTTCTCGTCTATGAGCAACAGCGGAACGAGGTCTATTGTGACGAGGCTTTTCAATTGATGACTGCTCATTATTTGTACTTGGGAAGATTTTTTTCTTTTCACCAAAGGCTGGAAGTGAACCTGATGAAAAAGAAGTGCTTTTGAAAAGATCGCTAGTTGTATTCTCTTCTGCTTTTTTCTTTGTAGAAAAATCAAGATTGGTTTGGAACGGCTCTTTTAACTCTCCGTTTTTAGTGTCAAGCTTGATATTGCCATACAAAACGCTGTCATCTTCTTGAGTATTAACTTGAGGCTCTTGTTTTTCGTTCTTATTGTTGTCTTGCTTTTTATCTTTATCGAAGAAGCCAAATATAAAATTACCGATCTTGTCAAAGTACCAAAAAGGACCTTTTGAGGTAAAGAGGAAAAGGCCTAGTAATGTAACTAAAGCAGGTAAAAGTTTTCCTATTGGGAATGGCAATGAGTCAAACATGCTCATAAAGAAATAGCCTAAAAAGCCACCTAAACTAGTTTCTGTATCTACAACCAATCCTGAAAATAATGAGCACAGACCAATTACAAGGATGTTAAAACCTAAGATAAACAGACCTATTACAAAGAAGTCTATTTCTTTTAGAGCGATCTTTTTGATAAAGAGTTTGTAACCTATAAATACAAATACCAAAGGAAACAGAAAAGTAACATTTCCAAAGTAATTAAACACATTTTCCATAAAGGAACTTTGTGCTGTTGTTACTATTCCATCTGTGGTTTCATTAGTCAGTAGCTCTCCACTCATAGCCTTGTGGAGATTATTACGGAATGAAATTAAAACAAAAATGCAGATCAAACTTGCAAGACAAACCGCGCCAAACAATACCTTTCTAAAAAGGCTGATACTACTGTGATGTGCCGCTCCCTGAGTTGGGCGAAATTGCATTTGAGTCCTCCGCTAATTCTTTGTTCTTTATCAAAATTTTTATTATTTTTATAGGTTTACTTGCTTATATATTTCTTGCTGTAAAAATCTCAATAATGTTAGCACCATTCATGCATTCAATCAATTTTATCAACTGGCAATTTTAGTTCTGATTTTCCTTAATAACTTTACAAAAATTGATTACAATAGCGGCATTAACTAAAGAGAGAAAATCATGATCAATATTGTTCTATACCAGCCAGAAATGCCTTCAAATGCAGGCAACATTATTAGACTAAGCGTAAACTGCGGTGCAAGGCTTCATTTTGTAGGTCCACTAGGCTTCTATCTTGATAATGAAAGACTGATGAGAGCTGGTCTTGATTACCATGAGCTGTGCAACCTTACAGTTCATGTCAACTTTCAGCAATTCCTAGAAAAAGAAAAACCAAAGCGTTTAATTGCTTCTACCTCTAAAGCACACCACTCACATGTTTCTTTTAAGTTTGAAGATGGTGACTATGTGATCTTCGGTAGAGAAAAAGAAGGACTGTCTGATGAGGTGTATAAGGTTATACCTGATGATCTGAGAATTAAGATCCCTATGGCACCAAACAGTCGCTGTCTTAACCTCTCAAACTCTGTTGCAGTTGTTGCCTATGAGGCATGGAGACAACTAGGATTTAAGGACGCATTAATTTAAAAATTTTAGCTATTTTTCTGTTATTATATCGGCCGTCAAAACTGCATTAAAAATAATAGAGTAAAGCTGTGCTAATAAACTCTGAATAAAACAAACTTTGCAGAGTTTTATTCAGCAATCTTTTTAAGATAAAAGAGGATACTTCATTGCTAGATTTCTTAGTGGGATTTTTTGGTAGTTACGGCTATGCTGCCGTTTTTGCATGTCTTGTTTTATGCGGATTAGGCGTACCTGTACCAGAAGATATCACCTTAGTTTCAGGCGGTGTAATTTCAGGTCTTGATCTTGCTAATCCTCATATCATGTTAGTTGTAGGTCTCATTGGTGTACTATTTGGTGATAGCACCATGTTCCTTGCAGGCAGGATCTTTGGTTACCGTATTCAAAAGATTAAGACCTTCAGAAAGATTGTTACTCCTCAAAGATTCTCTCAAATTCAACGTAAATTTAAACAATATGGCTTAGGCTTACTGTTTGTAGCTCGTTTTCTTCCTGGTTTAAGATCCCCTATTTACCTAGTAGCCGGTATGAGTCATCGTATCTCCTACATAACCTTCATTATTATGGATGGTTTAGCAGCACTTATCTCTGTTCCTGTTTGGATCTATTTAGGATTCTTCTTTGCTGACAATCTTGATACCCTCATGACTTATGTTCACGATGTACAAAAAGCAATCTATTTAGTTTTAGGCTTATTAGTTATCGTGGTTGTATTTGTAATTCTAAAAAAGAAGTTCCACTCAAAAATGAATCAAGTTGCATCAGATACTGATGACAAGGACAACAAGATCTAAGCTAATAGTTGCCCTTTTAGTGAGATCAATTATTCTCATCTTTTCTTCAAAAATGACAAAATATGTCAGTATCTAGCAGTCCTACTGTTATAAATAATGTATATTTATAACTGAGAGCTAACAGTTCTGATTTTATACATAAAATCAGTATCTAAAACAGGATCAAACAATGAGCAACAAACAATTCTTAGAATTACCATACGGTAAGGATGACTTCCCTCTATTAAGAGAAGGAAACTGTTACTTTGTAGATAAGACTCCTTATCTTAAGACAGTATTTACAGATCAATCTGCTGTATTGTTATTTACCCGTCCAAGACGTTTTGGTAAGACTCTGCTCATAAGCATGTTTGACTCATTTTTGAAAATCAATCCTG
>OLFZ01001465.1_pt1 | contig 20061 bp, 21 predicted proteins | sample 1604861 | NCBI WGS metagenome assembly OLFZ01 (sample SAMEA3888895, study PRJEB22519) | human gut metagenome | biome: human gut; feature: human-associated habitat; material: faeces | place: Denmark | collected 2011 | reverse complement strand
TGGCGATTTCAGGAGCTGTTAGATGAAAAGCATTTGTCAGGAAGGCAAACTCCCTGTCTTGTTCTTCATCGTATGAGTCTCTCTGGATACTTCCGGAATGAATTGTATTCAGTGAATTCAATCTCAGCATCTGTCAATATATTCTTTGGCAACCTGCGCCTCCATTTACAGCATTTGCATTGCAGATTCTTCTTGGCTCGCACAACAAAGAACGATTCATGTAGATGTATTTTGAAAAGTTCCTTGAATGCATTGTATCCACGGTCAAACACATAGTAAGAACCTGATTCATAAGGAATTTCCTTCATTGCCTTTGAGTCGTAAACTGATGCTGTAGAGATGTGGAAGAAAGCTGTGACCTGAGATTCGAGGTCATATAGCACATGTGCTTTTACTCCTCCCTTCTTCTTACGGAACTTTGCCCACCAGAAGACAGACAAACACAAAGGAATGGTCGTTGAGTCGAAAGCATACACATTGCCTTGCAACTTGAAGATATCTGTTACACGTTTCTTTCTTGCCTGCTCCATATAGAAAGCAAAGTCTTCAAAGATACGGTAGTCACGATTCTGATTGGCAGAAGCAAATGTCGTTTTCGCAATAGGCTTACGCCCTAATCCAAGATGGTATTGCTTTGTTCTATGTGCTTCAAAAGCAACAATCAGATCTCGCAAACCCTCTCGATTGCTCAGTTGCCCAAACATCATTGCAAGCAATTGATTCCAACAAGTGGTTTCCATCATACTTGCGGACATAGTTGTTAAACTGAGTTCTGTTCAAAAAAGCGGTGAGTTGGGCAAAAACGTATTTGTCTTGGAACATAACAGTCATTTGAATTTGACTGCAAAGTTACGAAATCAAGTCCGTTTCATTCCAAAACACCACCTAATAGACTGTATTTCAATTAATTCAGAGAGCAATTAGTCCGCTTTAACGGGACAGTAGTGTCTTACTTTGTATTGATGCTATAGTATCTTCGTTGAATTACTACAGTACTTTGTAAGCACTCAAATTAGGGCTTAAATTAGAAATAAGTATCTTCGCTGTTGAATTTAAAACATGAGTCCACTTGAAAAAGTCAGAGCACTATCAATCTGAAAGTTTAACAGCAAAAAGATGGCTAAAATGGGTCCTTTTGTGCTATAAATTTCATACAGAATAGTTCTTCTTATGCTTTTAAGTTTTAAACTGTAAGCATTTTGAGGTGCCCCTCTGTTTTGATGGCACTTTTTCAAGGTGGCTCAAACATTGAATTATGTACAGCAGTGAAGATTTGGAAAGATTCTATTTCCAGTACCAGACGGAGGCAATGCCGAAGGGCATCTCCATTGAACAGTTCTGTTCACGTAATAAAGTACCTTATAACATATTCTACAAATGGTACAAGGATACACGCAACAAAATAGTGGAAGTAAAGGTGGATGGACTTCCTACCTCGACTCAAGAAGAGCCGAAGGTGGAAAGCCGTTCTCAGGAACAATCATCTACAGAAACGAAGTCCTCTTGTGTTCGTATACTTGTGGAGTTGCGCATGACCAATGGACTGCATCTCTCTCAAAAGAATCTAAGCTATCAAGAATTGAAGCAACTGATAGAGAAACTGGAGGGTCTATGCTGAATGTAACAGGATTAAATCAGTTCTATTACCTTCGTGACTTTACCGATATGAGATGCAAACATAGTCGTGTACTTTCGATTATACGTGAGCAGCTTCACCGTGAACCAAATGACGGTGACGTATTTATAGTAATGTCTCGTGACCGTCGTATAGTAAGACTGTTCGCATATGATAATCGTTCATACAGTTTGTTTGAAAAGAAGTTTGTATCAGGTCATCAGTTCATGAAAGTAGAACGTGAAGGCAATGATTGTGTATATAGAATAAGTTGGAAAGATGTAGTAATATTATTGGCAAATCCAATAGTTAAAACATTGAAAATCAGATAATTATGTTGTTTGTCTATTCGTCTTTCTCATATTTTTTTGCTATCTTTGTAGTTGAAAATCAGAGCATTACGAATGGACGAACTGCAATATTTCATAGAACAAAAAATAGAGCTTTTGGCACGAGAATCAAACTCGTGCCCCACTCTTGATTACAGTGAAGGTATGGCAGCAGACGAACAAAAACGTTATATTAATTATTTGGCAGATCGTGTAAATGCTGATGATTTGGAGAAGCGTGCAATGAAGCTTGTTTTACAGGATTTTCTTGATAAACAAAAAGAATACGATGTTCGCTTGTCAAAACTTGATGCCGTATTGTCAGATGTTGAAGATCTCCTGACTTCGTCACTCATAAAGTGTATTTTATGTGTGACGAAGTCAGGAAATATGAGCTTTTTGAGTAACGACGTCATGAGAGATTAAGATGAGCATAGACAAGGTGCTTACATTGGCTAAGACCATCACAACCATACAGATTAAGTTACCTCTGAACAAGGAGGTTTACACCCAAACAATGTTGATAGCAAGGCATCAGAAAATAGCTAAACTCTTTGACGAAGATTTTTGGGTGACACGTTGACGAAGTCAGGAGGGACACACATACCGAGATCTCGTACTCGGAATATACGGTTCCGTCATTGAGCGTGTATTGATAGAATTCAAGAGCCACGTCATACACATTTTCTTTGCTGCAGAATGTGAAAGCAAAGGGAGCTACAGCCATATCTGTAGCCGAGGTGCCTCCATCCAAAAAGTTGGCAAACCATTCCAGTCTGTCGGCATCCTCGGGACGTAACAACAACGCGTCGAAATCGCCATCTTTACGCTTTCTGCCAAAGAGATATTTAGTAGCGCTTTTTAGTTTATCCCAAAATTCAAGATGAACAATATGGAAACATCCATAACAACGCGTTCCTCGTCTTCTGTGGGTTCGAAAGTCCCTAAAACCAACTGATGGCTGATATCATGACATTTGCAAATAAAAAATTCAGTCTTTTCCATAAATTCCAATTTTGATTAATAATGACTTTTGGCAAAAGGGCTTAGTGGTATTTTGTATTTCGCAAACTCCATGCCAAGAAATGAAATTATTATTCGATTAGTTCAATATGGCTGACTGTCTATATTTTTGAAAATACATTCCTTGGTTTAAAATCAGATTCTTATCTTCTCCACCACTTCCGCATCCGCCGGCAGCCACTTGACGGAGCCTAGCTCGTCGCGCGTGAGCCATTTGGCGGCTTCGTGCTCGAGGAGGGTGAGCTTGCCGCTTTTCACTTTGCAGAGATAGCAATGCATGGTGAGGTGGAAGTTGGGGTAGTCGTAGTCTACTGTTGTCAGCAGGCTTTCCATGGAGATTTCTGTTGCCAGCTCCTCGCGTATCTCTCTTTGCAGGGCTGTTTCAGGCGTTTCGCCAGGCTCCATCTTTCCGCCCGGAAACTCCCACCAGTCTTTCCATTCGCCATAACCACGTTGTGTGGCAAATATGCGGTTGCCGTCGCAGATAACGGCGGCAACCACTTCTATATGTTTTCTTTCGTTCTTGTTCATAATTATCCTATAGCTTTATATTGACTTGCAAAGGCGTAGGTGGCTTCCGACATTGGCGTATTCAGATGCCATACTATCTGCATTGGCTTTGAGCCCTCTATGCTCTTCATCGTAACCTGTCCGAGATAGGTGAAACCCATACGGCAACCGTAGTCGGGATGCTCCACTTGCTGACGCACGAAGAGGAGCATGTTGTTCTCGCCATTACGATAAGCCTCGGCCTCGCGACTGCCCTCGCGCACTCGGTTTTGCGTCTCCCAATGGAAGAACTCACGACTTTGGGCGTAGTCCTTATAGGCAGTCATCGAACCCTCTTCGCGTTTCTTGATAATATCTACGTACATCGCCTCGAGTTTTATGCCCTTCAATCGCTCCATGCCTTCGCGCGACGTAGATTTGCGCTCTATGGTGGAGAGTCCAAGTGCAGCCTGTATCTGGGCCTTGGAGTAGACGCCATGTAAACGAAGCGGATTCCATTCCTTGTAGATCGAATTGTCGGCTTTCTCTGGTGCCGAGCATCTGTCTCGCAAGTAATCGACAACCTCATGCAACTCCTGTATAAACAGTTGGTCGGAGGCTAAATCGCGGAACATCTCCTCGATGCTGGCGTAAGTGCCCGCCTTGTCGTAAAGGTCGTAATAGAGCATCACGGCACAACGCTTCTGCTGCTCGGAGAAAGTACGGGTGTCGCAACAGAAACCGCTCTCCACGAACTGCAAAAGTTGGGTGAAGTAAGAGAACGAGTCGGTAGCGAGCCATTTCTTTGTGACGGCAAACTTTATTTGCGCAGAATGTGCCGATACCTCGCTTCGTACGCCAGCCATCTGGCACATCTCGCCCCATGTAAGGCTGCCATATATCTTGTGGAAAGGAATGTGGCTGTAGGCCAAGAAGCCTTTAAGCGAGAACGAACCGTTGCATACTTTGTGGTAGGCAGCAATCTCCTTGACAATTCGACTTCGATTAAGGCTGCGCAGATAACCGTCGATGTTGGCAAGGATTTCCTCTTTTGCCTTTTCTTCCAATACTATCTTGCAACCGAAAGGCGCATTGGTGAAGCCTCCTTCAATCTCTTCCCTGATGTTGCGTGAATGTCGACCTATAAGAGCCTCAAAGCGGTCCTTATAACAGAACTCGGCACGCGAATGACCTACAAAGTCGAGTACGGTAAGATGGTCCTTACCCTTGTGCAGACGGAGCCCTCGGCCAAACTGCTGGAGGAAGACCGTGGCACTCTCGGTAGGACGTAGGAAGAGAATAGTGTCGACCTCGGGAATGTCCACGCCCTCGTTGAAAAGGTCTACGACGAAGAGGTAGTTGATCGTTCCAGCTTGAAGCTGCTTCTTGACGAGGGCGCGATGGTGGTTGTCATCGTCGCTCGTAAGCACATCCGTACGCAATCCGGCAAGCGTGAACTTGGCGTTCATAAATCGTGCGTGCTCCTTGTCTACGCAGAAGCAAAGTGCCCGAACCTTGTTAAGTTGGCTGTTTCCGATGTACTCCTGTATCTTCTTAAGGATGAGACCGGTACGGAAATCGTTCTGGGTGTAGACACGCGACAGTTCGGAGATGTCGTAGCCGTGGCCGCTCCATTTCACTTCCGTCAGATCCACGTTGTCAGGGATGCCATAATAATGAAATGGAGCGAGTAATCCGGCGTTCAAGGCAGCAGGAAGACGTATTTCGGCAGAGATGTGTCCGTCGAAGAAAACCGTGATGTCCTCCTGCTCGTTTGTACGTTCAGGCGTTGCTGTAAGACCAAGCAGAATGTGGGGCTTGAAGTAGGTCATCAGCTTGACGTAGGTTGGAGCCACGATGTGATGAACCTCGTCAACAACCATATAGTCGTAGAAGTCCTCAGTAAGCTGCAGACTGTCCAAACGGTTGCGCAACGTGTCCTTGCTGGCAAAGACATGCTGATAGCTGGAGGGCTCGTTGTTGCCGTCCCATACGCTACCGAAGTTGGGGTCTTCGAGCACTATGCGGAAAGTTAGCATGGCCTGACGAAGAATTTCCTGACGATGGGCTATGAAGAGAAAACGGCAGTCGGGATGAACCTCGCGGTAGCGTTTGAAGTCAAAAGCGGCAATAACGGTCTTTCCTGTGCCCGTGGCTGCCACCACAAGGTTGCGGAAATGGCCGTGCACGTTTCGCTCCACATCCAGTTTCTCCAATATTTCCTGCTGATAGTCCTTGGCACGCATAAGGTCGAGAGCCGAGAAATCGAGCAAAGGCGTCTCCCAATCGGCTCCTAAAGCCTTCTTCAGTCGCTCGTCGCTAATGCCGGGAATGAAGTCCTCGAATGTAGAGTCGCACCAATAAGCCTCAAACGAATTGCGCACCTCGTCAATAACCTGTGGCAACTCAAACTGAGTGGCCTTGAAATTCCATTCCTTGCCATCTTTCAAGGCGTAAAGCGAGAGGTTGCTCGAACCGATATAAGCCGTATGGAAACCGGAGTTGCGAAGGAAAATATAGGATTTGGCATGCAGACGGTCTTGCGTTCCGTCATACGAAATCTTAATCTCCGTGTTTGGCAAGGAAGCCAATCGTGCAATGGCGTCGTAATCCGTAGCACCCGTGTATGTGGTTGTGATGACGCGCAGCTTCTTGCCCTCACTTGCGAACTTGCGCAAGCTGTTCCAGAGCAGATTCAGTCCGCTTGTCTTGATAAACGACACCACCCAGCAGATTTCATCGGCACAGAGAATCTCGCGGTTAAGCTCGCTCTCCATGTCGGCTGGACCTCTGCCTCCAAAGAACAAGGCGCTTCGGCTGAGGGATGTTATCGGAGTGATGGCTTTCAGGTGTTGCTCTATGTCGGGATATTCGCAGTTTGTGCGGTCGACAACAGCCGTCAGGATGCTTTTCTGAGCGTCAATAAGGTCGAGTTCCGTGTCATCCACGTTGAATTCACGGCCTAATGTCTTAATAACAGAATTTACAAAATCAGTATATTTGTCGGCATCCTGGTCGTCTGGCGTTCCGGCAAACGCCACCTCGATAAGATGCTGGAGATACTTGCTGAGAATATTTACAGCATCATCCTTCGCAATCAGCTTCTTGCCTATATAGAAACGCCCAGCGTCCACCTCGTTCAATTTCAGTTTGAAGAGGTGGTTGATAATCTGTTCGTATACGCCGGTATGTATATTCGTATCTTGCATAAACGCAAAAGTGTTAAGAGTTATGTTTTCTTATTTCATCTTTATGCAAAGATACAGTATTATTTGTTATGTCACAAATCGTGATAAAACAAATAGCTAATATACTCTCAATCCGCTCACCATACGATGAAGCTTAGCAGTATTAATTTATAGTAGTTTCTTCAGAAGTTAGTATTTAAATTCTTCGTACTGCCAAACGTCGGTTGTTGATAGTGTGAATTCTTGGTCGTTTTCGGGGACTACGTTGAAGAAATGGCCTTTGTAGCATATATATTTGTTCTTGGATATAGCCACGTCGCTTATTGTCTTTGAGAACAGTATGGTAGATGAGCTTGCCGATGACATAGCAGATATTTCCACCTTTAGCTTTTTGTCTTCCTCAGAGTTGTGAGGGAATGTATAGATGTCGTAGTAGGATCCTTCGTTATAGGCGCTCTCTGTCACATCTCTCAGCTCTGTTTGTTTGGAGTTGACGCATCCGTATCCTGTTATAGCGTTGAAGGTGGAGCTTCCTCCAGTGTAGTAGAACTTCATTACTTTTACATCTGATGGAGTATGGTCTTCCACTACAAGTCGAAACTTAGCCACGGCTCTCTTCAACGTCATGTCGTAGTTACTGTCTTCCTCTACGTCGATGACGTTATAATAATAAAAGGTGTCGGTGATTTTGTTGTCTTTGAATGTCACTTTTTCGGGATTGGACAATGTGGCGTTCCCGTCACCGCTGTGTGCTATTACTAATACAGCGTATTTGCCTTTGGATAAGTTTAGGGTTATTTTGCCGAACGAGTTGTCGTTGGTGGTTTGGTTTAGTGTCTTGATTCTTTCTCCTGTCTTGTAATCGAACAAAGCAAAGTTGATTCTTGTACATAGTTCTGAGATGGGAGTTGCTTCTGAAGTTCTGCTTTGTTGTGCTTCGTATTCGGGTGAATTGCCTTGTGCTTGACTGAATGATTTCTGGTTAGTCTTGAAATTTCCGAACGTGATTCTAACCATGTCACCTTTGGGAGTTTCTGTTTCTTGATACTTATCCTCGTTTTCGTACAAGGGATTCTCGCATGCTGTTGTTAGGTTGCAAAAGGCAAAGGCAAGTAATATATAGGTGAGTTTGCTATATTTAGCCATGATCTGTTAGATTTAGGATGTTAATAATAGCAAATTTACAAATAATAATGAAGCGAAGGAACAATTTAAAGTGAAATAAATACTAAACTGTAGGTTTTTACGATTTTTTAATATTTTTTCGTAAGTTGAGAGGTTATCAAATCGTATTTTAGATGATAGAAAGTACTTATCTTTGCAGTAGTTTTTATGAAGACAAACAGCAACGAAGTAAACAATATGAACGAAAAATATCAGTTTCTTACCCATGCGCCTGTCCATCGAGTGATAGGCGCAATGGCTATTCCGACAATCATATCTATGTTGTTGACCAGCGTGTATAATCTGGTTGACACTTTTTTTGTTGGACAGATAGACACGCAGTCAACAGCAGCAGTAGGTATAGTGTTTAGCGTGATGTTCTTCATACAGGCGTTCTCTTTCTTCTTCGGCAATGGCTCGGGCAACTATATCTCCCGACAGCTTGGCGCTCAGAAGACGGAGAATGCAGAGACGATGGCAAGTACAGGACTTTTTTACACATTGGTGTTTTCTGTGGTGATAATGCTGACGGGCTTGTTTTTCCTTGAACCTATTAGCATTCTTCTGGGCAGTACACCCACCATTCTGCCTTATACATGTCAGTATCTGGGTATCAGTCTGCTGGGCACACCATTTATCATGGGTACTTTCTGTATCAACAACCAGATGCGATTTCAGGGTTTTGCCAAGTATTCGGTTTATGGAGTGGTCAGCGGCTCTATCATCAATTGTCTGCTGGATCCGCTCTTCATCTTCGGCTTCTCCATGGGCGTTCGCGGAGCGGCATTGGCATCTGTCATAGGTCAGTTTTGTGGATTTGTAATTCTGCTTATTATGAGTAGAAAGGAGGGCGTGATTCATTACAGTCATCGCAAGATTTCCTTTGAGGTAAGATTTGTGAAGGAAATAATCGCCGGAGGAACACCCTCCATCTCACGCCAGGGACTTGCAAGTATTAGCAGTATCGCTCTGAACAGCGTTGCCGGTAACTATGGCGATGCTGCCATTGCTGCGATGAGTGTCGTTACGCGTATAGGCATGTTTATTTTTAGCGTCATTATTGGCTTAGGTCAGGGATTTCAACCTATGTGCGGCTTCTGCTACGGTGCCAAACTCTATGATAGGGTAAAGGAAGGATTCTGGTTTAGTACAAAGATTGGTACAGTATTCCTTTTGTTCTGGTCTGTGGTTCTAATCATCTTCAGCGAAGAGGCTGTAGCTTTGTTCCGTAACGACCCGGACGTGATAGCTATAGGTATTAAAGCGTTGCGTTACCAGATGATAGTATTCCCAGCATGTAGCTTTATGATGATGGCAAACATGATGATGCAGACGTGCAGAAAGACAATACGTGCCAACATACTTGCAGCTTCGCGTCAGGGATTGTTTTTCATCCCTCTCATCATCATCCTTCCTCATTATTTCGGGTTGTTGGGAGTGGAGATTTGCCAGGCTGTGAGCGATCTTATCTCTCTCGTTGTGACCATTCCAATAGTGTGGACAGCGTTAAGGGAGATGAATATGGCATAGGCTTCACAATGCGGATTCCATATTTATAAACCAGTAATGATCGGCACGTTTAGGCTGCTTGTTTGTTATGAGAGTCATGTAAAAAACAATTAAATGCCGTTAATGCAATAAACCTTTTCGAATTTTATAAATCAAAAAAACGGTTTTGGTAGAAACCATGATGCTTTCGTGTCGAATTTACTCCAATCAAATGTTTATAAGCGCATAACATAACAAAAAATGCAGGTGCAGATATTCCAGATTCTGTAGGTTTCAGTTTCAGCGGTATGGGGGATAAAAAGCCGCAGAGGCGGCCTGGCTTTGACAGAAAACCGTCAGCCGGACTGCCTCCTATGGGAATAGTGGGCCGCAAGATGGTGGGCGAATACATTACAGATCTTGACCTGAGCAGATACCTGAATTATGTGGTCAGCACTCAGCCTCTGAAAGGTGTACCTGCATTCGACAGTTACAATGTTGATGGAGCTGCAGCAAGTGGTGAGAATGGAGAATTCGGCAATGCTCAGGGTTCTGATGTGAACTTCACTTCTTGGAGTGCTGAAAAATCCGGAATAGTTGTTTCTGAGGAAGTTAAGGAAAATTGTAAAATGATAGGTCCTTCCCCATGCGCATTGGGATGGAACCTATCAATGGGCGGCTGGTGATTTTACGGAGAACATATTGGTAAGAACATTCTCTTATTATATGCCTTCTGCAAAATCATTATTTTTAGGTATTAGATATTTGAGGAAAAGTCAGTACCTTTGCACCCGCAAACAAGACCGAGGCAGGAATGGCATATATTCCAGTCTCAGCCGGAAAGCATGGAATAAAAAGCAACGGATAAGCGAGAAACAGTCATTGCCCATATCATTCCTTACATATTATATAATAAGGTGAAAATACCTTCTTATATTTATATCCCTGAAGAATGTGCTAGGCCCGACGTATAATTACTCCTTATGGTACCACAAATTATTTTCCAGCAAAACGGAAATAACTTTTGATATGATAAGAAGCAACTATATACGTAGGGGCGTATTGGCTCTATGCATGCTCATCATGACGATGGCAGCATGGGCACAGCACGATACAGACTCCCTCAAAAATGATTTCAGTAAGCATCATCAGCAGGATAACTATAGAAAAAAACTGCATGGTGACAAGTTAAAACAAACCCAACATCTGGGCGAAGTAGTGGTTCGTGGCAACCAGGTAAAGCGTGTCAACTCGTCGGCATTCAATGTCATGGCGGTAGATACACGTCGCCTGCGCAACACCAACCTCGACCTGGCGCATGTTCTCGACCGCATATCGGGCGTGAAAGTGCGTGAGGACGGAGGTCTTGGCTCTGGCGCAAGCATCAACCTGAACGGCTTTACGGGCAAGCACGTGAAACTCTTTATCGATGGTGTGCCGATGGATGGTGCATCATCCAGTTTCAGCATCAACAATATACCTGCGAGCTTTGCCAACCGCATCGAGGTATATAAGGGTGTCGTACCAGTAGATTTCGGTGGAGATGCCCTGGGAGGTGCCATCAATATCGTGACTGACCACTCGCCGCATACATACGTTGATGCCAGCTATAGCTATGGCTCATTCAATACCCATCGCAGTAATCTCTCTCTAGGATGGACGGGCAGATCGGGACTTATGCTCCGCTTGAACGCCTATCAGAACTATTCAGACAATGACTATAAGGTAAAGACGCAATGGACTGATCTTGAGACCAATGCGGTGAGCAACGAAGAGGCGTGGTTCCGCCGGTTCCACGACAGATACCACAACGAGGCTGTCATCTTCCAGCTGGGTGTGGTAGATAAGACATGGGCCGACAAGCTCGTCTTCGGCTTGAACTATAGCCATGAATATGCACAGATACAGAACGCCAATCTGATGAAAATCGTGTTTGGCGGCAAATATCGCACAGCGCAAGGATGGACTCCCTCTATGCTCTATGAGAAGCGAAATCTTGCTATCCCAGGTTTGAACTTCCGATTGTCGGCACGCTACGACATGGTGAAGACCAATAATGTGGATACGCTCAGCCGCACCTATAGCTGGACGGGTGAGTATAGGGTGAACGCCTATCAGGGCGAGGGAGTTCCAACGCTTGCCGAATTCAAGGGTTACACCCTGGCTACTGTTGCCAACCTGACCTATCATCTTGGCGACCAGCATTTCTTTACGCTCAACGATACTTATACCCATTATCGCCGCCGCACCACCAATGCGGCATCCAATAGCGTTCAGAGTTCAGCAGCCACCTTCATGCGCCGCATCAATGCCAAAAACGCCCTGGGACTGTCGTACAAGTTTATTCCCAACCAGCATTGGAACATGGTGGCCTTCCTGAAGTACTACGACTCACATGTTAGAGGACCTGTGAACATCGCTTCATCCGGGCGTGCCGACTATCAGGAGCAGGAACGTTCTACCGATGCCTTGGGATATGGTGCAGCAGGAACTTACTTTCTGCAGAACAAAGACTTACAGATAAAGCTGTCGTATGAGCGAACCTATCGTCTGCCTACCGACCGTGAACTCTTTGGTGATGGCGATTATGAGGATGGCAATGCCACCCTTCGCCCGGAGAAGAGCGACAACGTGAATCTGAACCTGGGCTATCAGCATACTTTCAATGATGCACATACCCTGAGTGCAGATGTAGGCTTCAACTATCGCCACGTAGCGGATTACATCATCCGAACCATCGGACAGAAGGGAGTAGCCGTGAGCACCAACCACAGCAAGGTGCTGGGACTGGGAATGGACCTGGGCTTGCACTACTATTACAAGGATGTGGCAAGTATCGGTGGAAACTTCTCCATGCAGAACACCCGCGACAGAGAGCGCCTAAACAGTATCGGGGCAGAATCGGTAACCTATGGCGACCGTGTGCCTAACTTGCCTTATACCTTTGGCGGTGCTGATGCAAGCTATACTTTCAAGCATGTGTTGGGCAAGGCAAACCGACTTACCATAGGCTGGAACATGAGATACGTACACCGGTTCTTCCGCTCATGGGCAAGCGAGGGTGCTAAACTCTATGTACCAGAGCAATGGAGCCATGATGCCAACCTGGTGTATGCGATACAAGGCGGCAGATACAACGTATCGATAGAGGCGAACAACTTCACCAATGCCCTACTCTACGACAACTATAGCTTGCAAAAGCCGGGGCGCAGTTTCAGCATCAAGTTCCGCTATGTGTTTTACAAGCAATAGTAAGGGTATTATCTTAGGAAAATATTGATTCAGAATACATTATAATTAATCAGTAACATACGTTTAAAAGAATGAAAAAGACTTATTTATCACTGTCAAGAATGGCAGTGACAGGGCTATTCTTGTGCCTTTTCGGAATCACACCCGGGCTTACAAGCTGTAGCAGCGGTGATGATGTTTCAGGTGTGGATAGTGGCTCGGAAAATGGTGGAAGCTCATCATCTGATTCTGATGGAGTGGTAAAGAACGGGAAGGGTTCTTACTTCATTGCCGTAAAGACCGACAATGGTACAGAATACATCATGCAGACCAACAGTCTGACGGCAGGCAATCTTGACATCATAAACAACATCATGGAATTGCCCCAGACTGAATATACCTGGGTATTCAACAACCACGATGCCATCGGCATGGTTTATCAGCAGCAGTTTGCCGGTCTGGGATATGGATTGCGCTGGACATCGGATGATTCACAGTTTTCCAAGCTGGGTGAGTTCCGCATCGATACACGCTTCTCCAACTACGGTTTCTTCAATGGTCAGTTGCTGACCAGTGTTGGAGGTCAGGTTTCTGCCGACGGCAAGCGAAACGACGGAGCCACCTTCGCCTTCTGGAACATCACGAATGATGGGGTGAAACTCGATCATACCAAGACCATCTGGACGGAAGACATCACAGGCAATGGTCAGCAGGTCACCTTCTCCAGCATCATCGACAATGGCGACGGAACTTTCCTTACAGCAATGGTTCAGTCTGCATTCCACCAGACGGGAACCGGTGATGGCTCCAGCATTGGCGACGTGAAATATCCGGATAGCGTATGGGTGGCAAAGATGGATAAGGATCTGAACGTACTGAAGGTTTATCGTGACGACCGTATCAGCTATGCAGCCGGCCAGTATCGCTCTCAGGTTCTCCACGAAGTATTCAAGACCAACGATGGCACGGTGTATGTTTTCTCCAACGCATTCAATACCGCAACCACCCGCAAGGCTGGCGCTCTGCGCATCAACAAGGGAGCAGAGGAATTTGATAAAGATTATTATTTCGACATTCAGACTCCTGCCGATGGCTACAAGTTCCGACGTGTATGGTACATAACAGACAGCAAGTTCCTGCTCGAAATCTACAACGAGAAGAATATCAACACCATGACAGTCGGCCATCAGTTTGCCATCGTAGATATGGCGAGCAAGAAGTTCACCTGGCTCAGCGGCATCCCTACGAAGAATCTCATTACATCGGGTACGGAAACCGGAGGCGTTCCGATGTATGCAGATGGAATTCTCTATTTCCCTATCACCCAGTTTGGCCAGGATGCAGCCATCTATCAGGTGAATCCAGAGACTGGTGTGGCAACCAAGGGTATCAGTATCAAGGGTGTGACAGAAATCAGAACACTCGGAAAATTAAACAGATAAATTCATATCATTCATACATAAATAGAAATTTAAAAAAAACATGAAGAAATTTTTCTTTTCAGCTGCGCTTATGGCACTTGCATCATGCATGACATTCACATCATGCTCAGATGATGACAACATCGAGAATGGCGGCGGTGCCTCTGACATCGACCCAAAAGAGGTTAGCTTTATCGTGACTTCAGGCGACCCTAATACCGACCTTACCGGTGGCGTATATATGAAGGTTTACAATGACCTTTCTACTGCCAGGAATGGTGAGAGTGTATATGGCGCATCAGATGCCGTGAAATGCTATGACAGTTTTACTCAGGTAACTTACAATAAGACCAGCGGCATTTTTACTGGCTATATCTATGCCCGTGGCGCTTCTGCTGAGGGTATCGGCAGTCTGAAGGCAGGTCTCCGCAGCTATCAGGTTGAGAATGGCAAGATGACAGAAGTGGGGTCACCAGTACTGGTTTCCGCTTTCGGTAACACAGGTACATTTGGCACTTATTCCTACGCCGCACAGATCAGTCAGCCATACGCCATGGTAGTGGATAAGACTGGTGCAGGCAACAACATTGCGGTAGGTCTTACCCAGTATGCCATCGACGAAGTAAACCCTAACATCTCCAATATCGTGGATATGGGAAATAATCAGGTGGCAATGGTTGTGAATTACAGCAATCGTGATTCTGCCGCTGTTGCCATCTGCGACTATAGTCTGAATATCAAGAAGATGATTTACGACGATCGCATCGGCACATCAGTGGGAGCCATGCGTTCTGTGCGTTACACCCAGAGCGGTGCCGACGATAATGGCAACATCTATGTATTCTCAGGTTCCAGCGCTACAGACAGCAAGATGGGTGCTCTCCGCATCAAGAAAGGTGAGACTGAGTTTGACAAGAACTATCAGTTCAACATCTTTGCCGCATCAGATGGTTACCGTTTCCGCAAGGCATTCCACATCAGTGGCAGCAAGTTCCTGCTGGAATTCTATCTCGACAAGAACAAATATGGCAATATGGATGCTTCCGGCAAGATGGCTGTAGTGGATATGGACGCCAAGACATTGACTTGGGTAACCGGACTTCCTGATGCCTCAATCGTATCCTTTGGCTGGGGCGACGGTTATGCTGACGCCTACTACCTACCAGTGGCTGCTCCTACAAGCATGAGTGGCGGTTCAGGCAGCACAACATCTGTTACTCCAACCATCTACAAGATAGATGCCACTACAGGCGTGGCAAGTCCATTCATGACCTTCGGAAATGGCGACTTGCTCAAGGCTATAACAATTCTTAAACAATAAATTATTATAATGTATTTTTCAAATTGTATGCATAAACTTAACAAAATGCTCATAGTCGCCTTGGCGGCTATGGGCTTTGCTTCGGCAAAAGCACAGACCACTCTTCCAGGAAGCATCCAGGAAGCAGTGAAAGAAAATATAAGTGCAAAGGCCGTGATGGAGAACATCATGACCCGTACAAGCGTAAGAAAGTTCAAGCAGCAGCCAGTGGAGGATGTCAAGATTGAAGCCTTGCTCCGTGCCGGTATGGCTGCACCTACAGCGAACGATATGCAACCATGGCATTTCGTGGTTCTGAAGGACAAGCAGGATATCGAGAAATATGCAGAATCCAATAAGTATCATGCAGAGGATATCAAGAAGACCCCTCTCTTCATCTTTGTCTGTGCTGATACCACCCGTATGGCAGAGGGACAGGGCAAGGAACTCTGGGTACAGGATTTGTCGGCAGTTTCCGAGAATATTCTCCTGGCAGCTCATGCCATGGGATTGGGAGCCTGCTGGACAACCATCTATCCTATCCAGAAGAAAGTGAATGGCATTTCCAGAACATTGAATTTGCCAGGCAATCTGATTCCACTAAATGGTATCATCATCGGTTATCCTGACGAGCCGGAGCAGCCAAAAGACAAGTGGGATACCAAGAAGATAACATACGGTATACGATGAAGAAACGAACATTGATTTTAGCTGTCATGCTAAGTATGGGAATGGTTAGTAGCATGATTGCAACAACCAGAAGCTCACACTCTGAGGTAATGACCAAGGAAGCTGACGGTACTTACATCATCAATACCACCACGTTGTGTAAAGACGTAAAAGGATTTCGTGGCAATACGCCCCTTTCTATCTATATCAAGAAAGGAAAGATAGTAGAGATTAAGCCGCTTGCCAACAAGGAGACTCCCAACTACTTCAATAAAGTAAGACAGGGTTTGCTCAACAAATGGAATGGCATGAAAGCCAGCAAGGCAGCTACTGTCCAGGTAGATGGAGTTACGGGAGCAACTTTCTCCAGCAAAGCTGTGAAGGAGAATGTAAAGCGTGGCATTGCTTATTACTTGAAAAACAAGTAAGCAGCAGGAAATGAATACAAACAAAATACCGACTGATTTTTAGGCATATTGCTTAAGGTCAGTCGGTTTTTGATTCTGTTTTTTCGAAGCGAAGGATAGGTGCTTCTTAAATCTACCTTCTTCCTTGTTGGCATGGTTTATATAGACACGGAAGTATATTTCTCATAATTGTGTCCTTTATTGTTTGTTCTTCGCTCTGTCTGCCATTATCTCTTCCATGTTCTCCTTTGCCCAGTTTATTATGTTTTCTACGAGTGGCAGGAAGGAGAGGGCGCGTGGTGTTAGGCTGTATTCCACACGTGGGGGGATTTCAGGGAAGACTTCACGGCTTATGAAGCCGTCTTCCTTGAGGGTGCGGAGCGTCTGCGTGAGCGACTTCTGCGAGATGTCGGGCATCTGACGCTGCAGCTCCTTAAAACGCATAGGCTCCTTGTGCTGTAGGTTGTACAGCACAAGGAGCGACCATTTGTCGCCTACACGCGCAAGGACATTGCGTATAGGGCAGTTGATAAATAATGCTTCTCTTATGTCTCTTTGGGATTGTTCTTTTTTTTCGTTCATTATTTGTTTAATGGGATGATGTTGGCATCTTCCATAAAGTCTGTGATAGGCTTCGACTCGTACTGAATGCACATCATCACCATGTCTTTGTCAGATGTGTTGCGCAATGCACGTACGCCTGCTGGAGATACACGGATGATGGAGCCTTCGCTTACGGCTATCTTCTCGCCGTCCACTTCGTACTCGCCTTTGCCCGAGATGATTACATAAAGCTCTTCGTGGGTCTTGTGCGAATGGAAGAAGGGTGCGTCTTCGCCTGCTGCAATACGCTGCAACGATGCTTCTGCACCGGTCAATCCGAGTTCCTTACCAAGGAATATCTTACCTTCTACGTTCTGCCAACCATTTAGGTTCTTGATTGCATAATTCTTCATGTCTTTCTGTTGTCTTTATTGTTTTGTTTTGCAAAATTGCACTGCAAAGTTAATGACATTCAGCGGATTATACAAGAAGGCACTTATTGTTGCCTCAGTTACCTAAAGGTTAGTATTGGCTATGTCAGATGCTTAAGGATTTTGCTTTAATGTGTTTTAACTAAATACTGTTTTTATTTTTTTTATTTTTTTACACCTTCAATGTCCGCAGATATTCCATAAGCTTATGTTTGGCGATTGGTAGTTCTGTATGTTAACTTGCTTCATAATCAATATATTTTTGTTAACCCATAACAACATCAAGCACCATCATCAGCACGAAACCTATGGCGAAGCCGATGGTGCTGAGATTGCTGTGCTGGCCGCTTGAGGCTTCAGGGATTAGCTCTTCCACCACTACGTAGAACATGGCTCCTGCTGCAAAGGCGAGCATGTAGGGGAGAGCGGGCATAATGAGCGAGGCAAGCAACAGGACGGCTATGGCTCCTATAGGCTCTACCACTCCGCTCAGCGAGCCTAACACGAAGGATTTCCATCGGCTGTTGCCTGCCGCACGCATAGGCATGGAGATAATGGCGCCTTCGGGAATGTTCTGAATGGCAATGCCCAACGAAACGGAAATGGCTCCGGCTAACGAGATATGCGAAGCACCGTTTTCTGCTCCTGCAAACACCACGCCAACTGCCATTCCTTCGGGAAGGTTGTGGATGGTTACAGCAAGGGCAAGCATAGCCGTCTTTGACAGGTGCGAGCGTATGCCCTCAGGCTTATCGGTTCCGATATGGAGGTGGGGCGTCAGCTCGTCAATAAGCAGCAGGAAACCTATGCCAATCATGAATCCTACAGCTGCCGGCACTACCGACCATGCGCCGCTGTCAGCTTTCATCTCCATAGCGGGAATGAGCAAAGACCATACGGAAGCTGCTACCATCACTCCAGAAGCAAAGCCCAATAACGACTTTTGCAATCGCGCAGACATCTCGTCTTTCATTATGAATACGAAAGCCGAACCAAGCATCGTTCCCAATAACGGAATCAGAAGTCCAATGATTATTGTTGTTGTCATTTCTGTCATAGTCTTTTATCTGTTAGTTACGATGCAAAGATACTATTTAGTCGTGAGTCGGGCAATACCTATAAGTGATGCTTTTTAACTCTCGTACAGTTCTATCGGCAGTCCGCCTTCCATGAGTGGCGTTCCTCACGATAATGTTCGCTCACGATCTTCAAGCCCAACACTTCTGTATAGAAATATACTTAGATTGCTCATAGTCAGAGCAAATCACGGCTACATGATGTATTTTGTTTAGTTTCATATATTTTATTTGATAAATTCTCTTACGAAATGCGGATTGTTTGCATTGCCTAATAGTGGAGCGTATTCAAAGCCTTCGTAGTTGAAAGCAGAAAGTTCTTCGGGAGTGACGAGGCGGTTGTTAAGAATGAAGCGTACCATAGCTCCACGGCACGACTTTGCCCACACAGCCAGCATCTTCAGCCTGCCGTCTTTTTGGCGTACATAGAAGAGAGGCTGAATGACCGTCACCTCCTTACAAACCCTTTTCCAGTCGAACAGATGCTCATATTCCTCGGTTGAGAGATGCAGAAGTGTGCCGTCGTCAGCTTTCACGCTTCCTATGAGCACATCTGTCAGCCTGTCCTTCCAAAACTGATTTATGGGCTTGTTGCTTGTGGCTTCGAGCGTGACGCAATGCTCCATGCGATAGGGCACGATGCCGTCCATGGGGCGAAGCAGACCATAGAGAAAACATGTTATCCAAAGATGCTTCTGGGCATATTCCAACGCCCCGTCGCTCAAGCTGTCGGCATGCAGATGCTTATATGCCTGCCCGTTGTAGGCAAGCAAGGCAGGCATCTTCTCGGCTGCCATGAAGTTGTGGTATCGTTGCCAGTTCTCTGCCGCTATCTTCTTGCTGCAATCCAGCTGCCGAGCCAAATCCTCCACGTCCATCCTTGCCATTTCCGCAGCCAGAGTGTCTGCCACGGTCTGGAAGAGTGAGGTGGAGATGGGCTTTCTGTCCGCCTTGCCGAACATTATCTTGGCGTTTGCTAATAATATCTGCATGTTGTGTTTTGCTTGTAAATGTTTTTGTGCAAAAATACACCATTTATCCCAAATCGGGATAAAGTTTCTAACATTTTCTCTCTTCTTCTTATTTGTTTCTATTCTATTTTTTTATTTGTGGGTGCAAAATTACGGCTAATCTCGAACAATATTATCCATTATATTTGCGTTATCATAGTGGATATTTGCACAAATGCAGATAAATGGAGATTATGCCTATCAATGTTCCGCATCTTCATCTATCCTGGATTCACCCAGAAGGGGTGTGTTGAGTTCTGCAAGAAGAACAACATTCTTGTGGAAGCATGGAGCTCATTGGGAAAAGGTAATGTCTTGGACAATCCTCTCTTGAAGTCGATAGCTACCAACCATGGTAAGAGCGTGGCTCAGGTAGTCATCCGCTGGGTGATGCAGACTGGCGTGCTGCCACTGGTGAAGTCGGTTACTCCAAGCCGAATCAAGGAAAACGTCGATGTCTTCGACTTTGAACTCTCTCAGCAGGAAATGCTTGAAATCGCATCGATGAAGGCTGACAGAATAGGTGCAGATCCAGATACATGTGATTTCTAAATAAGTAACCGACTGACTTTATATAAGAATTAGGCTGTGTCTAAAGTCAGTCGGTTTTTTGTTTTTATTCTTCCTCAAATCCGCAACCTATAGGGTTTAGTGGGATTTTGCTTGCAAAGCGACAA
>OLFZ01001463.1_pt1 | contig 20075 bp, 21 predicted proteins | sample 1604861 | NCBI WGS metagenome assembly OLFZ01 (sample SAMEA3888895, study PRJEB22519) | human gut metagenome | biome: human gut; feature: human-associated habitat; material: faeces | place: Denmark | collected 2011 | reverse complement strand
TAAAGAATCCCCGCTCTGAATGCTATTCCTAAACGCTGTAATTCCCTGTATATAAATACACCTGTTCCTGCACCACCGGCTACGAAAACTTTCGGCGTTCCTTCCGGCTTCTTTAATTCTGTGCTTCCATACATACAATTATAAGTTCCATGTATAAGTCCGTAAAGACTGCTTATCCTGTCATCCGTAAATATTTTTTCCGGTCTTCCGAATTCAATCTTTCCATCTGCCCCGACACACATAACATAATCTGCTATTTTCGCCGCCAGTTCAATTTCATGTAATGATACTATAACTGCAACATTATCTTTAACCGCCATCTCCTGCAGTATATCAAGCAGTTCTATCTTATGTCTTATATCAAGAAATGAGGTTGGTTCATCAAGAACAATGACCTCCGGTTTCTGGCATATTGCCCTTGCAAGCATAATACGCTGGCGCTGTCCGTCACTAATCTGTGAAAAATCATTTTCGGCTATATCCAGTGCTGACACTTTTTTAAGTGACTCATTTACAATCACTTCATCTTCCTTAGTCAGTCTGCCAAAATAATTAGTATATGGATATCTTCCCATTGCCACAACATCACGGCATGTCATCATTTCTGTTTTAATTTTTTCCGTAAGAACAACCGACATTGTCTTTGCGTATTCTTTACTTGTAAAGTCACTTATCTTTCTGCCCTTGACATATATATTACCGCCTATCGGGTTCATTTCTCTTATAATATTCTTTATTATTGTTGATTTGCCTGCACCATTAGGTCCGATTAATACAAGAATCTCGCCTTTTTTTACCTTCAATGCTATATCTGACAAAAGGACTTTTCCATGATATCCAACGCTTAAATCCTCTGTCTGCACATATATCTGTTCCATATATTTCTCCACTTTTTATCCAATATTACTTTTTCTGCTTTACCATAAGCCAGATAACCACCGGTGCGCCAAATACCGCTGTAACTGTTCCTATTGCCAGTTCTGATGGTGAAAATATTGTTCTTGCAATAAGGTCACAGAACATACAAAAGACTGAACCACACAGGAAAATCGCTGGAATCGTAACTAGTGGTTTCGTTGTTTTAAGTGATAATCTTGTAATATGCGGAACTGCTATCCCCACAAACGATATCGGGCCTGCAAGTGCTGTAACACAGGCAGAAAGCATACTCGACAGCATTACTATACACACCCTGAAAAATCTGATATTAATTCCCATACTCTGTGCATATCCCTCTCCCAACAGATAAGCATTAATTGGTTTTGAAAATAAAAAAGTAATGAATGATGTTGGAAAAACAACTATAGCTGCAAGCTTTACAGCAGTCCATGAGCTTCCGGAAAAGCTGCCCATAGCCCAGTGGGTAAGATTGGCAATATCTGAATCATTTGCAAATGTAATACATAAATCAGTTATTGCAGAGCATATATAACTTATCATAATTCCTACAACTAAAAGCATAGACATGTTCTTTACTTTATTGGCAAAAAGTAATACATACAGCATTGCAAAAAGTGAACCTATAAATGCTGCTGCAATCTGAGCCCATAATGGCATTCCTGACACATATTTCAGTATGAAAATCATTGTAATGGCAACAAACATTTTGGCACCTGACGAAATACCAAGCACAAACGGACCTGCTATAGGATTTCTGAAAAATGTCTGTAATAAAAATCCCGACAATGACAATGCACCGCCAAGAATAGCAGCCATACATAATCGTGGTAATCGTATTTTCCAGATAATATTATATTCTGGTGTTCCAACATAATCCTTCAGAAATATTATCCTGAAAATCCTTATGGGAGATATATTTATATTGCCTGTATTAATATTGAATATGACTGCTGCAACAAGTAATATCACAAGCAGCACATAAACCAACTGATAACGGAGTATCTGTTTTATCTGCATTTTTTCTCCATTCTTATCTCTATTCTCAAAATGACTGCCTCATTAAGTACTATTTGCTTAATGTGACAGTCACTTTCAGACATAAGTTTTATTTTAACTTCTTTAAGTATGTAAGCTCTGATGTATCAGCATCAGCATTTAACATAAGATTGATATCGTTAATCATACTTCCAATTGTATCTGCAATCTGGAAGAAATCTGGTGTTGTACACCATACATTTCCATCCTTAACAGCCTTTATATCAGCAAGAATACTGTTATATCCTGTAAAATCACTAAGAGTTGATGGCTTTCCGCCTAAGTTCCATACATAAATTATATAATCTGCATCCTTTGCCTTTTCATAAAAGCTTTCTATTCCCATTTCCTGTGTGCCTGTTTTATCAGCATTTAAATCTGAGAAAATGTAATCTCCACCTGCTATATTTACCATCTGTGCAAGATAATCTCCTGCATTTCTGACATACAGCTTACCCTTTGATGTAATATAAAATACAGCTACAGATTTTCCTGTTTTTTCTGCCTTTGAAAGAGTATCAACATATGCAGCCTGCGCATTAAACATATCTGTTGCAGCATCCTCTTCATTACAGAGTGCAGCATAAAGCTTAGCCCACTCTACTCTTCCTAATGGATGATCTTCATAAGTAGACTGGTCTAATATGTAGTTAATTCCTAATTCTTTTAACTTTTCTGCAACATCAGGAACACTTGTAAGCATTGTTGAAAATATTGCAAGTGTAGGGGCACCTGCTATTATTGTTTCATAATCAGGAGCTTTGTAATCTCCTACATAAGTCAGCTTTCCATCATCAAATGCCTTCTTAACGGCATCAATATACCATGATTTTTTATCGTAAGTAACCTGGCTTATGTTATCAAGACAATTGCTTGCATTCATAAGAGATGTTACAGGTGTAGATGAAACAAGCATATTAGTCACAGGTACTTTTAATATTACTGTGTCAGAATCAACTCCTGATGGTGCAGACATTCCGTCCGGAACCAGTAAAAGCTTTGACTGTTTTGATACGATTGCTGTATCCTCATCTCTGTTAGTTATTGTGATGAGTTTGTAGCCACCCTTGTAATAATCTACAGAGAACAGCTTGGCATACTGTAATTCCATTGAATGGTCATATACAAGTTCTCCATCATAATTGCCCTCGTTACCTGATTTCTTTTCTGTTCCACATCCACTCATTACAAGTGTAGACACAAGCATTACAAGCATAAGTATGAGTGACAGAAATCTTTTTTTCTTCATTTTCATTCTCCTTTTCCTTTCTCATGAAGTTATTGGATGATTCCGTCATTATCTGCAGAAAAGGAACAGACTCATGTGTCTGCATAAAAAACAATAGTCAGTTGTTCTCGCAACGACTATTATGGTTCTGCCTGTAAGCCGGTCTTCTGACTCACAGATCATAAGCAATATCCGCCTTCCCAGAATAAGAATAAATACTTCTTCCAGTGGCATAATGGATATCGCCTCCCTGTATACAGCAGCGGAACTGTTCAGGATTCGCACCTGATTCCCTGAAGTACATATATACTTCGCTTACAGTGATTATTTCGTTATCATCTGGATTATATCAGCGTTTATTATTCCATATTATTACTAGAAATGCAATTGTTTTTCTTTTTTACTATAACTGTTGTAAGATACCCCTGTGCCTCTTCAAGTTCATCCAAACCATGATATATCTTTTCATTGTCCATGCCACAATTCGAAACTGCATTTATTTCATATGATTCCCCTGTTGTTTCCTGTCTGAGACACAGTGCTGAAATCAACGCCTTCAGCCCCTTTCCCGACTTCATATACACACATGTTCCATCATATGAAAATGTATTCTCAGGTTTATACGCTGACGGGATAATATGAATTTCTTCATTCTTCTCTCCAAGTGATATCCCAAGTCTTGCTGCAACAGAGCAAAACGAAGGAACACCAGATATTATCTGTGCTCTCCAGCCATTTGCTTCTGCTCTTTTATGCATGTACATATATGTAGAATATATAGACGGATCACCTATTGTAAGCATTCCTACTTTCTGGCCTTTGCTCAAATATCCTTCTATGTTTTCATATATTTTATTATGTGAAATTTCAAGTTTTCCTTCATCCTTAATCATTGGAAATGGCATGCATAATACAGGCTTTTCCGAAATTTCATGATAAGCCTGCTCTGCTATGCGGTATGCATAACACTCTTCCTTTGACACTGCCGGAATCACTATCAGGTCGCACTCTCTGATTACCTCCAGTTCCTGCAATGTCATCTGCTTCGGATTACCTGTGCCAACTCCAATACCATACAATATGCCTGATTGTTCATCCGGTATGTACTCAAGCTGTGTTACGGCTTTCTGCAAATGTGACAGATACACCTGTCTTACTGCCGGATATTCGCCAATTCCTTTCAGGACACATTCCGGCGCATATCCTTCTTCTTTTAATATACTTGCAAATGAATCACTCTCTCCTGCCATATCATTATTGGCATGATCTCCTGCCACTAACATAAATGGTGCAAGAACTACTCTTGTATTAACAATCCCTTCATCTTTCATCTGCCTGATTACATCCTGAATTGTTCTCTTTCCCTCAACTGTTGCAATATAAACAGGATGTCTGGCATACGCCCTTAATGCCTGCTCAATTATCATATAGCTTTCATCAGCCGAATGCTCCGTTCCATGCCCCATAAAAATCAAAGGTGAATCACCGGCTGTTTCCTTTAATGACTCCCACAGTGCCTTCGAAACATCTGTGTAATCATCCACATTTGACAAAAGTGCATCAGCTGTAACTATCTTTTCAAAAAAAGTTCTGCATTGTTCAACTGCATTTTTCATCTGATTGTTCTCTATGCCATCTATTACATGGGTTGGAAATACCACAACCCCGGTTGCGCCCTGCTCTTTTAGACTCATCAGGGCTTCCAGCGGACTTTTTGCATCAATATGCTCATCCTGCTTCATATGATTTCTTACAATCCTGCTTGATACAGCCTCTTCTATAATCGTATCAGGATAAAGCATTGATACCTGATTCTTAATAGCTGTAATATTCTTTATTCTTGTCTCTGTATATGTAGTTCCAAAACTTACTATAAGAATAGCCTTTTTCATTGTGAGTTTCTTCTCCTATCTCATCTTTTCAGATAAAAACTTTACTATGTAATCATAATTTTCCGGAATATGCGGAAATGTACAATTCGTACAATCCTTTATCCGTTTCCCGCTTTCTCTTGTTATATACCGCGGTGTTCCCGGACAATCCTCATAGCAGTTCATGGGACAATAACAAAAAAGGCAGTTGAAATCCTGCCCTTCTTCTATCTTATGACATGGGTAATATTTACACTGGTCGTTCTTAAAATACCTGTAGCTGTTCTGTGTCATAACAGTCTCCTTATAACCTCACCAATATCCTTATTAACACATACAGATTTGTCCCTAATCTCATCCGGCGCATATGCCTGTCCATAGTTAAGACATATATAATGCGCATGCTGCCATTTATCTGTCATCTGCCAAAACGGATATTTTATAATACCAGGGGTATTATATCCTACACCAAGTTCAAGAAACACTATTTTCTGCTTTTTATGATCCTGTATAAATTTCTCGTACCGTTCTGCTGCCCAGTGCCATCCCTCATCTTCAACAAATGTCTGATCAGATCTGAGATTCATACTCATCGGCTTACCGCAGCGCGGGCAATATGGAATCAGACCCGTCGGAACCGTAAGCTTTATTTCTCCGTCTCTCAGTTTTTGCAGTTCTCCGTCTTTTATCTGAAATCCCTGACTTAGTATCATTTTTTTAATAATTTCTTCATTGTCATAGGTTTCCTTATGACAAGGCTCACTACATTGAAACAGACCATAATCTCCCTGTGTATAAAAGATTCTATTTTTATCAAACCCTGCTTTTTGAAAACAATGATCTACATTCGTTGTTATTACAAAATATTCTTTTTCTTTTACCAGCTCATACAGGTTCTGATATACCGGCTTTGGTGCATCCATATATCGATTAATATAGATATATCTGCACCAATATCCCCAGTGTTTTTCCAATGTTTTATATGGATAGAAGCCACCTGCATACATATCGGAAAATCCATATTTCTCTCCAAAATCAGAAAAGTACGCGTTAAATCTTTCGCCACTATAGAGAAAACCAGCTGATGTGGAAAGTCCTGCACCAGCCCCTATGATAATTGCATCCGCCTGTTCTATTTTTTCTTTTATCTGTAATATCTTATCTGAGTATCCGCTTGTAGAGTCGTTCATCTTCCTCTTTAAAAACATTAAATATCACCTTTATCTTTGATTTTGTCTTTTCTTTATATTGCTTTACTGTCTGTACTGCAAGCTCAGCAGCTCTTTTATTTGGAAACATAAATACACCGGTTGAAATACAGCAAAAAGCAATACTATTTACTTCATTCTCATCAGCTATCCTAAGACACGATTCATAGCAGGATACCAGTAAACGTTCATGCTCCTTTGTCAGCTTTCCCTGTACAATGGGGCCAACCGTATGAATCACATAATCACAAGGCAGATTAAATGCCGGAGTAATCTTTGCCTGCCCTGTCGGCTCTTCCTGTCTCTGTTTTATCATCATATCATTGCAATAGTTTCGAAGCTGAATTCCTGCATAAGTATGAATGCAGTTATCAATACAGTTATGGCAGGGCTGATAGCATCCTGTCATGCCACTGTTGGCTGCATTTACGATTGCCCCCACCTTAAGCCTTGTAATATCGCCCTTCCAGATAGAAAGATCAGGCTGTACCTCCCTGATATCTGCTAATGTAACAATCCCTTTCTTCTCATTTTCTTCTGCAAGGTACACATCCTGAATCTGTAAAAATGCAGGATCCATTTCCCTTGGCATTCTTATATTCATAAGTGAACGGAGCAAAATTTTCTGCTCATTTACGCCTGCTGGAATCCGGATATTTTCATATTCCGGTCGCTCTTTCAACAATCCTTCAATTAAATATCTTCTTCTGTCAGTCTGATTCATTTCCTGATCACCGCTTTCACCGGACAATTCTCATAGCAGTTTCCACAGTGCAGACAGTGATTCTGTCGGATGACAAAAGGTGTTCCCTTCTCAATACATTTCTGTGGACAATGTTTCATACATGTCCCACAGCCGATACAGGATTCCGTTATGTAATATCCCTTTTCTTTTACATTTACATTTCCCAAAATATATGTCTCTCGGAAAATGGGATTTACACCAAGATTGAAATACTCCACTTCCGCCTGATCAATACAGAAAATAATTCCGATTTCTCTTGTATCCCCTGGATATACATTCGCAAGGTACGGCTGTTCTTCAAAAATAATATCCATCCATTTTTTCTGTTCATTCTCTGCTACTGCGTAAGCCTTTCCTGACAAACGAATCATTTCTTTGTATTTCGTATAGGCAAGAATCTGAACTCTGCCATCTTCCATTAATTCTTTACAAAAATTTTTACCTCTAGCGGTGAAAAAATAGAGTGCATCCGGCTCATAATGAATCGCACTGATATTCCGTATCTGCGGTGCTCCTTCACAATCCACCGTTGCAAATGCAAGCACTCCCACCATCTGCATCTTCATTAAACATGTTTGTAAATCCATTAACACGATAGCACCTCCCCGGTAATCTCATTTCTTGTTTTCCAGCACTGTGGATCAGCCCCATAAAAGTTACCGCTTGTTCCATTGGCAACGGCAGGACATCCACGACACCATGCCTTAAGTTCACATTTGCTGCATTTTACAAATTTATCGTAATCTCTGTATTTTTCCATCTGACAGATCCAGACGTCTGTCAGGCGGTCTTCAAAAATATTGGCAACTTTACTGTCTGTTACTCTTCTGCATGCCATAATATCTCCATTTGAAGATATAGTAATATGACAGTTTCCACAGTTACAGCCACCATAGATCATTCCTGCCTCTGTACTCTCAGGAAGCTTAAACTCTCCCGTTTCATATTCATACAGCGTCCACAAATGATCCTTTTTATTAAAATAGGTCTCACATCCTGCCTTTTCATATGCCTTATACTTTGCATCACAGACTTCTAAAAGTTTTCTATACTCTTCCGGTGTCATGCTTGTGTCAACTTCACCACCTGTAGGCACATAGCGCGAAAATGCAAAAACCTTTACTTTCGCTTTTACAACTTCATCAATAATATCCGGTATCTCATCCATATTTGTTTTGGATACCGTACTCATAATGATACTTTTTATTCCTGCTCTGTTCAGACATCCGATTTTTTCAATCGTCAGATCAAAACTTCCCGGCTTTCTGAACCAGTCATGAGTTTCTCGCATTCCATCAAGGGACATCTGATACTTCTCACAACCACATACCTTTAACATTCTGCAAATTTCATCGTTCAAATGAAATGGATTTCCCATTAAGGTAAAAGGTATCTCTTTTGATTTCAATAATACCATTAATTTCCAGAAGTCCGGATGAAGGATAGGATCTCCACCAGTAATATAAAAATATGGTACTCTGCCATATACTTTGCAGAAATCCTCACAGCTTGCCACTACCTCTGTCATCTGCTTCCAGGTCATAGACTTTAATTCCTTACAGCCCTCTCCTGAAAAAATATAGCAATGCTTACAACGCTGATCACATTCATCTGTAATATGCCACTGAAAAGAAAAATACTGACTCATCCTATCCAACTCCTTCCTTAACTTATTTTACTTGTCAGATGCTCCGCATGCTGTTCCACATGCTACCGGTTTCTCTGCAGGTTTGTCTGATGCTCCACATGCTGTTCCGCATGCTGACGGCTTCTCCGCAGGTTTGTCTGATGCTCCGCACGCTGTTCCGCATGCTGCACTGGTTTCTGTGTCTGCTTTCTTCCATCCGAAAAGATTTGATAATGCCATTTTGTTTCCTCCTTAAATATAAAAGTTATGGGATTTTCCCTGTTACAAACTCAGAATAACAACCAATTGTCCGAAAGAAAAGTACGCACTTTTTTATTACATAGTCACCTTTTTGTAACTTATAGACAGTATAAAATTTATATGCTACATTCTATTTGAAACCAATATTCATATTTAAACTTATGAGGGGGAAATCCATGTTAACAAAAGATGAATTACCAGAATGTCCTGTAGCAACTACTGTTCAATTAATTGGAAGTAAATGGAAATTACTAATTATAAGAAATCTTCTTATGAGACCATGGAGATTTAATGAATTAAAGAAAAATCTTGATGGCATCAGCCAAAAAGTTCTGACTGACAGCCTTCGCTCTTTGGAAGAAGATGGTATTATTACAAGAACCGTGTATCCAGAAGTACCACCTCACGTAGAATATGCACTCAGCGAACTTGGTGAAACCATGCGTCCGATTCTCAATGCCATGCAGGAATGGGGAGAAAATTATAAAAAGACTATATAGAAAAACCCCCACTGCTAGAATTAACCTTTATATTATTTCTAGCGTGGGGATTTTTAACGAGAACCTAAATTGTAATTCTAAAACATAGAAAGCAAATGTTCTTTTGATTTGAGGCCAATGGATTTATTCTTTATTTCTCCATTCTCCATTGCAAGTACGGTTGGTATGCTTACTATTTGAAAAGCTGACGCAAGTTCCATCTCCTCATCTACATTCACTTTGCATACTTTGATTTCCGGATGTTCTTCCGCGATCTCTGCAATAATAGGAGAAAGCATTTTACATGGTCCACACCAGGAAGCCCAGAAATCAATCAGTACCGGTTTATCAGAATGCAATACCTCGTTTTCAAAATTTTTGCTTGTTACATTTATTTCTTTCATATGATTTTCCTCCGTTTTCTTTGATTTGATTAAAGCATACCGTAAAAAAATCATTTACTCTGTAACTTAGTCACATAAGGACAAAATTTATAAGATTTTCAAAGAATCTATCTCTTTTAATAGGATTTTACCTCTTTTTAATTCTACAAGTCCATCGGATGCAAACTGTTTTAACATTCTTGCAATGACTTCACGCGCCGTATTTATTTCTACCGCAATTTCTTCCTGCGTCATTATAATTTCCTTTTTTCCTGTCTTTTCATAATAGGAAATCAAAAAACTAGCGAGTCTGTGATCCACGCCTTTGAATAAAATCTGTTCCATGACCCAGACGACAGAAGAAAATCTTTGTGTTAAAAGTTCATACATATAAGCTTTGACATAAATATTACTTTCTGAAAGTTTTCCTAACACATGTGGAGGAATAACCCAAATCGTTGTTTCTTCTTCCGCTGAAATGATTGTATCGAAGGTAAGTTGGGAAATCACGCAGGAAGCCGTCATTACACAAACCTCTTTTTCCATCACATGAAATAGCGTAATCTGTCTTCCATCCTCTGAAATAATGGAAACCCGGACATCACCTTTTTCCACTAGAATCATTCCTGTGCAAGAGTCGGCATTTCCTGATATAATTTCACCTTTTGAAAATGTCTTAGAAAGTATACTCTGTTCCAACTGCTCTATTTCTTCATTGTTTAAATGTTCGATAAAAGGTAAATATTCTTTTATTTTATTTAACGGTTCCATACTACCCTGCTTCTATTATTTACACATTGCATATTTTATGTACATCTTATATTGTTCGTAAAGTTAAATACGATTTAGTCCATCGCTGCAATTAGATGATTTCTCACGCAATAATCATAAACGCCATCCTCTTCCACAGATTTGCAAATAGCATCTGCCCTTTGCTTAACCTCGTCTTTTGCATTTTCCATGGCAACACCCATACCAACGGCTTCCAACATTTCAATATCATTTTTTCCATCACCAAAGGCAATGGCTTCCTCTTTTGAAAAACCATAATATGCAAGCACAGCATTAACAGCATTTCCCTTTCCACCAGCAAGCGGAATGATATCAACGGCTTTGTCCCACCATGCGGTAATCTGTGTTTTTTTCGTACCCTGCAAAATTTGTTCATATTCTTCTTTTCTGCAGGAGCACATAATCTGGTAAATATCTTCGTCACACAAATCATCAAAGTCAGGTGCAATTTTCATCGTTTCGCTTCCAAATGCAAAGTATTGCTCCAAATCCGGATCTGTCCCATTGGTAACAATAAAATGTTCATTACTGATCGCAATTGCACGATTCATATTTTTTAGATTTTCTATGATCCTGTTTTTATCGTCTTGCTCTAATGGGTTTTTGAAGATGATCTTTTCTCCCACTTTTACATACGAACCATTAAAAGTCAAAAGAACATCAAACGCAATACCTTCAAAATGTGGGACAGATAAATATCCTCTGCCTGTCGCCATGCAAAGCAACACATGATTTCGGCGAAGTTCTTTCAATGCGTAAACGGTCTTATCTGTCAGTTCTTTACTCCCTATGTTAAGCAATGTGCCATCAACATCAAAAAAAGCTATTTTTATCATCTCGGTTTACCTCTCGTAATACTTTATTCGTGAATTTCCAAGGGCAGATTGTCAGGGTCATAAAAGAATGTCATTTTTTTACCTGTATAAATATCGAGTCTGACCGGCTCAGTTATAATGCCCCTTTTATTCAATTCTTTTACGGTATTATCGACCGAGTCTACAGCAAAGGCAAGATGCCGGAGACCGTAAGCCTCTGGATAACTGGGGCGCTTCGGACAATTTTTAACGATAAAAAGTTCTAATTCTATCTCATCATCCAGTTGAAGATCAATTTTGTAATCATCACGTTCTGGTCTGTAATTTTCTCGAATAACAGAAAAACCTAACAGATCCACATAAAAATGCTTTGATTTCTCATAGTTGCTCCCAATAATGGCAATGTGATGAACCTTTTTCAAATTCATAGTGTATTTACCTCTTTCCTAATCACAAATATAAATTCGTTAAATCAAATTCCATTGTTCTTTTGTTATAACATTTGTATGTCCAACTCTTACCTCATGAAGCAATGGTACTGGAACCTCATCGCAAGTATGGTGATAGATAAATCCCAGTTTTTCCTGTACTCTTTTGGACTTTTCATTTCCATCATAATAACCACACCATATTCTGGTCATTCCAAGCGTTTCAAATCCACGTTTCATAAGTGCATATGCCGCTTCCGGCATATACCCTCTGCCCCAAAATGGTTCTCCCAGCCAATAGCCAAGTTCACATTCATCATCTCTATCTGTCATGTCTGTATGTCCATTTAGTTTTAACTCAACAGCTCCTATTGCAACATTATTCTCTTTTTCACAGATTGCATAGCATTCTGCTCCGGTGAAAACATTGTCAATAACATATCTGCTTGATTCAATATCCTTATGAGGAGGCCATCCGGCAATTGGTCCTACATTTGGATTTTTAGCATAAAGAAACAAACTTTCCGCATCATCTTGCGTCCACTTTCTTAATATCAGTCTTTCTGTCACAATCGTCATTCTATTCCCCTTTTTTGAAATTTTTCCAAATTTCTGTTTTATCTACTCTTTTAATTCGTATTCAACTGGGATAATGCTTTCTTTCCCACATCACTTAGTTTTTCTCCATCAGGTGTCAGAAATACCAACATCCTATTATAATCCGGATACTCTTTCTCCAAGATATTTCTATATCTGTTAAGCTGATTACTATGCTCATGCGAACCAACCTTATTTTCTATCGCAATCACTCTCAGAATCCAAGATTCGACTTAAAATTCCAGGCTATTCGCATTCAACAAGAAATACTTCATTCCCATGATGACAAAACCTTCATCATTTCTCCAAGGCTTCTTACTGCCATTTACAATGACAATCTTCTTAAAAGAGTCTGGGATATTACGCAGAGAATTAAACTCCTGAGTCTGCTTTTCTTCCGAAGTCATGTCATAAGCAACCTGAATGTAATACCTCTGGTTTCCTTGATTCACCACAAAGTCAACCTCCAGCTGCTTACGAACACGCTTGCCCTCTTTATCCTTATCGAAGATGTCCACGACACCCACATCAACATTGTAGCCACGGATCAGCAGCTCGTTATAAACAATGTTCTCCATGATATGAGTAGGCTCCTGCTGTCTGAAATTCAGACGTGCATTTCTCAGTCCCAGATCAGTAAAGTAGTATTTCAGATTTGCACCGATATACTTTCTGCCCTTAATATCGTATCGGCTTGCCTTGGAAATCAAAAAGGCATCTGTCAAATGGTCGATATGCTTGGAGATGGTTTTATTAGCATAAGTCATCTGGCGCTCACTGGCAAAGGTATTGGCAATCTTTGAAGGGTTGGTCGGTGCGCCGATTGCAGATGCAAGCACATCAACCAGAATCCCAATCTCATCCACGTTCTGAATCTTATTTCTTTCAATAACATCCTTCAGATAGACATTTGCAAAGATGTTCTTCAGATAGTCCGCTTTCTGTCGTTCGCTCTGGAAACTTACGATCTGCGGCAATCCTCCGTAGATCATGTAGTCATCCCAGGCATCATCATAATCGCCGTCATAGACAGAATAAAACTCTGCAAAGGAGAGAGGATAGATTCTAATCTCATCACCTCTGCCACGGAACTCGGTCACAATGTCGCTGGACAGGAACTTGGAATTACTTCCGGTGACATACACATCAATATTGCTCATGCGGAGCAGACTGTTCAGCACTTCCTCAAATTGTGGCATAAACTGCACTTCATCAAGAAGCAGATAGTATTTGCCATCGTCTTTCATGGCATCTTTGATGTACTTGAAACACACCTTAGGATCTCTTAGTTCCTCATTTTCAATACCGTCCAATGCAATCTCAATAATATGATCAACATCAACGCCGTTCTCCAGTAAGTATCTCTTAAAGATGGTAAACAGCAAAAAGGATTTGCCACATCTACGAATGCCGGTAATCACCTTTATCATTCCATTATCTTTTCGCAGGGTCAGCTGCTGTAGGTAAGCGTTTCTTTTAATCTCCATCGTTACACTCCCTATTTCTGTACATCTGCACATTTTTTAGTAATGATATTCTATCACAAAACAAGTTAAATCTCAATATCCATTCCTATTTTATGATTCATATTTATTGTGTCAGGCACCATTGTTTTTTATGAAATGTAATCATATGCTATCCGTTCCGCGCCACCTTTAACATATATATTTCCACATTTGTGAAATCCAAATCGCTCAATTGCTGTCTGCATAGAAATATTATCTTTGTGCGTATCAATGCGAATATAGTCTATCTGTTTTATGCAATATTCAAAACATGCTCTGGCAATTCCTTTTACTATTCCACTAGATGCCAACCGATGAATCGTCCCATAGAGTCTGTCATCTGTCCATTTTCCATTTTTAATAACCTGATAAGTTGGTTCTTCTCCAATAATAAAAGAAAATGTTCCCACAATCATTCCATTATTTACAATTACATAGCTGTTTCCTGCATCTATATCCGTTTTTAGTATCTCCTCGCCAGGGTATCCATCTCCCCATTGTGTTTTATTTCCATGTGCAGCCATGTACTCCTTAGCAGTTGTAAAAATAGCCATAATCTGCTCAATATCTTCTCTTGTGCTTTTTCTAATTTCCATATTTCCTTTACTCATAAGTCCCCTCTCTATGTTCCGGATTTAAAGTTGACATTTCCTCCATTTTAACAGCAATGCTGAATTTGTGATTACAAGCACTGAGCCGGCATTATGTACCAATGCACCTATGACCGGATCAAGAGTGCCTGTGATTGCCAGAATGATAGCTATGAAATTAAGTCCCATGGAAAATGACATATTAATCTTTATTGTAGTCATCATTCGCTTGGAAAGTGCCAGTAAATGTGGCAATTCCTTTACCTCATCATCCACCAGGGCAATGTCTGCCGCATCCACAGCAATATCACTTCCTACACCGCCCATAGCAATGCCGACATCAGCCGCCTTTAAGGCTGGTGCATCGTTGATTCCATCCCCAATCATACAGACAGCTTCCTGTCTGTTCTGATATTCATTTATGTATTTTAACTTATCCTCCGGCAGACAGTTTGCTTGAATTTCGGAAATACCAAGCTGTCTTGCAATGGAAGCAGCCGCTTTTTCATTATCACCGGTAAGAAGTACCGGCTGTACATTTAATGCTTTTAATACCTTTATTGTACCAACACTCTCACTTCGTATCGTATCAGACAATACAACATAACCAATGAAAAGGCTGTCCAAAGATATGTAGATCATGGTACATCCCCGGTTAATAAATTCTTCCGCCTGTGTTGTCATTTGCTGTAGAAACGTTATGTTATTTTCATTCAACATAGCCCTATTTCCAGCAAGAACATGATAGCCTTCCACCTTTGCTGCCACACCTCTGCCCGGTATCATTTTAAAATCTTCTTTATTGTGTCAGGCACCATTGTTTTTAGGGACAAACAGGGTATCCTCCACGACTCCTAACTTGGACATAGCCAAACCTCCTGTTTTGACACATTACTTTCTGCCGACAAGCAGCCGGGAAGACTCCAGCATCATCATGGCAGCCCGACGGTGGGAGCCAAAAGCTTCCTCCTTCTTTACGCAAGTTTCCAATTCTGGCTTTCTGTCTGCAGTTTTACCATATGGGCATATACACCATTCTTTTCTTCCAGATTCTTTGGTGATCCTTCTTCTGCCACGGTGCCATCAGAAAGGACAACAATTTTATCTGCTCCTGCTACGGTACGCATCCTGTGGGCGATAACCAGAACCGTTTTATCTGCGATCAGACGAGAAAGGGCTGTCTGTATCAGAGTTTCATTTTCCACATCCAGGGAAGCAGTCGCTTCATCCAAAAGAATGATCGGCGCATTTTTCAGAAATGCACGGGCAATAGAGATACGCTGGCGCTCTCCGCCGGATAGTTCACAGCCATTTTCTCCGATATTGGTATGCCATCCATCCGGCAGTTTTTCCGCAAATTCATCCACATTGGCAAGTTTCGCAGCCGCAATGACCTGTTCATCTGTGGCGTCTTTGTTTCCAATTCGGATATTCTCCAGAATCGTATTGTCAAACAGTGTGACATCCTGGAATACGATGGAATACAGAGAAAGCAGTGTTTCCGGGTCTATTCGGGATACATCCATACCTCCCACGGTAATCTTTCCTCTGTTAATATCCCAGAACCTTGCTGCCAGCCGGGATACGGTTGTTTTTCCGCCGCCAGATGGGCCGACCAAAGCCGTAACCTCTCCCTGTTTTGCCGTAAAGGAAACATCTTTCAATACGGTTTCTCCGGTATTGTAGGCAAACCCAACATGGTCAAAGACAATATCATACCCCTGATTGGAAAGCCTATCACTGCCCTGCTGGATGGGATGATCGAGAATTTCATTCATACGGGCAATGTTGGTTCGTGTACTGATGACTGCCGCAAGATTCTGGAGTGCGCCCTGCAGAGGGTCATATAAACGGGATACTACCAGAAGGAACATAAAGAATGTAAGCACGGAGAGGCTTCCTTGCATGAGTAGAACAACTCCCACCAGTGCAACCGTTGCAATACCAAGCTTCAGCACCAGTGACGCGGAAACCACAAAAGCAGCAAGACCAAATTCATTGAGGATGGAACGATGCTCCACAGCACGGATCTTCTTTTCCAGCCCTTTTAAATATGCCTGCTCCGCATTGTTCGCTTTCAGGTCACGAACCGTTTCAATGCACTCCTGTATCCCGTCTGCGCAGGCCATCTTTACATCCATGGCTTTCTGATTCAGATTTTCCTGAATCTTTGCGGAAAATCCCACAATCGCAAAGGCAACCGGCAGAACCCATAAGGCAGCCAGCGCCATTCTCCAGTCCGTAAAGAGCAGACCGATGGAAATCAGAATCGTAGAAATGATTGAACCTGCAAGCTCAGGGATAAAATGTGAAAAACTCTGCTCCAGGAAGGTGCAGTCCGCCATAATGGTACTGGTAAGATCGGCTAAATCCTTTTTCCCGAAAAAAGAAAGGGGGATTTTGCGCAGATGCTCTGCCAGAGTAATACGGCGGATGCCGCTTTCTTTGTAAGTGGCAAAATAGGTGGCATTGTATTGAAAGAAAGTGGTCAGCAGTATCAGGCCGATACACACCACGCAGCCTGCCACATAAAATGGAATTTTCCCACCGGGAACACCCCCGTTCATCAGATCGCTGACCAGGTAATATAAAAGTCCTACCGGGAACATAAAAGACAGATTCTGAAGGACACAGGCCAGGCATCCTTTGATCAGGTCTTTTGCCCCCTGTTCAGACAGGGCATATTTTTTCTGCAGTTTTTTGATCATATCACTGCACCTCCTTTGTTACCTTCCATTGCACGGAAGTCTGGTAATTTTTCCACATACGGCTGAAAATGCCGTCTTTTGCAAGCAATTCACGGCTGTTGCCGCACTCGGCAACCTGTCCGTCCTGAATGACAAAAATCTGATCCACATTTGTTACGGTAGAAAGCCTGTGGGCAATCATAATCACGGTCTTTCCCTCGGAAAGTCTTGAGAAAGCAGCCTGTACGCGGCTTTCGTTATCCGGGTCAGCAAAGGCAGTGGCTTCATCCAGAATGATGATCGGTGCATTTTTCAGCATTACACGGGCAATGGCAATTCTCTGCTGCTCGCCGCCGGAAAGATAGACACCCTTTGTACCAATGACCGTATCCACACCCTGTGGGAGTTTTTCCAGAATATCATCGCATTGTGCGTGATGAAGGGCAGCCAGAACTTCCTCACGGGTAGCTTCCGGTTTTCCCATACGCACATTTTCCAGAATGGATGCCTTGATCAGACGGCTGTTCTGAAATACGAAAGACACCGTATTCATGAGTTCCTCTTTCGGGATGTCTTTCACATTGACACCACCGATTTTTACCATTCCGCTCTGTGGATCAAAGAATCGGGAAATCAGGTTGGCAAGGGTTGTCTTACCACCGCCGGACGGGCCTACAAAAGCTACCGTCTGCCCTTCAGGAATGGTCAGTGAAATATCTTTTAATACTTCTTTTTCTCCATCATAGCTGAAATGAACCGATTTCAGTTCCACAGAAGCATTTTGCGGATGCATTGGGTGTTTGGTTTCCTCCAGAGGCTTCAAATGCAAAACGCTGTCAATTCTCTGTAAAGCGTCATCTACGATCATGGCATTTTCACTTTGGAACATGATGCGTGTCAGTGTAACAGAAATAACTGGCGTAATAATGATATAGAAAATGAGATCCAGTAAGAAACCGGAAGTCACACCGTCTTGTGTCAGCAACAGTCCTCCGGCGATCAGTGTGGCAAAAACTCCGTTGATCGCAGCTGTATAGAACATCATCGGTGTCCGAAGCTGCTTGGTATAGGCGATCACCCATACTTTATAGCGGTCAATGGAGTCTTTAAACTTCTTAAAGGAAAAGATCGTCTGACCAAAGGTTTTTACCACCGGAATCCCGCGGACATACTCTACCGCTTCATTGGACATATCATCCAGCGCATTCTGGTATTCTTTCATCTTTTCCTGCATCTGCTTTCCGGTCATTGCCATCATGATCAGAAACCCCAGCACAACCGGAACAAGGCTCAATAGTCCCAGTCTCCAGTCAAACACGAACAACAGCACCAAAAGACCGCAGGGGGTTGCAATGGCATTGGCTCTGTCAGGAAGCTGATGGGCGAGATAGGTTTCGGTGGCTGCGCTGGATTCGTTGACAATCTTGCGCAGTTTTCCGCTGCCAAAACTCTCGGCAAACCCAAGAGGCAACTTAACAATATGCTCCATGGTCTGGATACGCAGGTTTGTGGCAATACGAAATGCTCCCAAATGGGAACACATCAGCCCTGCTATGTAGACAAGCACCGCTATAACCGCAAACAATACTGCCATCCAGCCATTACCGGTCAGGCTCTGTGCCTGTCCAAAATTCGGTGCCACCTCCAATACTTCCTTGATCATTTTCCAGATGTAATAGAATGGTACCAGAGCGATCAGGGCACTGATGGCAGAAAGCACCCAGGAAGCATAGGTCAGGTACTTATGGCTGCCTGCAATTTCCAGCAGGCGTGATAAATTGGATTGTTTTTTCAAAAAAATTCCTCCTTTTCTTTGTGTCTATGATAAAGAGAACACGTCTATGTTCTTACAATATCCGAATTTAGGTTAGCTGTAGCTAACTGTCAAACAAAAATTATAAGGCATTACTGCCCCATAATTTTCATCCATCCTGCTGTATAAAAGGCGCGCATTTCTTTAACGTAGTTTTCGGCATCTTTTAGCGGCATTTCGTGGATGATCAATTCAAAAAAAGTATGAAACATTCCGGTGATCAGAATATGCTCCAGCGAAGGATCGATATGCGGAGAGGACCGTCCAAGCTGCCTTAAGACATCCTGATAGGCATGCGTCCCATCTACCTCAATCTCCACCATTTCATCAATTAGCCCGGCAAATTTTGTTCCTTCCGAACAGCAGAGGATCAGTTTACATTCCTCTAAATGTTCGTACGCATAATAGAGAATATCGTACATGCAGATTCCCGAAATATCACTCATGACTTCCGGCTGCTGGGCAGCTGGTAGTTCGGCGAACTCCTGCTGCGCTTTTATAAAACGGTTACGAATATATTCATAATGTTCACCAACGATGGCTTCAAAAAGTTCTTCTTTGCTTTTGTAATATCCGTAAAAGGCTCCGGTAGTCATTCCCACGGATTTCACAATATTCCGCAGGGAAGCGTCTTTATATCCTTTTTCCAAAAATTCTGCTTTCGCTGCCCGGTGGATATTTTCTAAAGTCGTTCCATTTCCGTTTATTTTGCACACCTCCTATATAACAGTGCTATATAACACTGTTATAATTTTAATCTTTAAAAAAGATTTTGTCAAGAGCAACAAGAAATAGTTGCATAAAAACAGTAATCCAAATCCAGAGCTTCCATTTGCGCTCTGCTTTTCCATGGTTATATGCCATTTCCCTTACCTCCAATCTGATTTGTTTGAACATTCAGATTGGAAAGGGCGGAGAACGGCAGCCGATTCATTTATGTTTTCAATCGTTATGATTGTAATGTCAACACTTATGGGAAGCATTATGTAGCATCATAACCGTTTAAGCTTCACAGATTAAGGTTATTATCCGTTCCATCCAGCTGGGTGCCACTGTAGATTATGCAATTCTGTTTACTGAACGGTATAAAGAAAACAGACAGACGCTTAGT
>OLFZ01001451.1_pt1 | contig 20191 bp, 24 predicted proteins | sample 1604861 | NCBI WGS metagenome assembly OLFZ01 (sample SAMEA3888895, study PRJEB22519) | human gut metagenome | biome: human gut; feature: human-associated habitat; material: faeces | place: Denmark | collected 2011 | reverse complement strand
ACCCCAAGGGCATTTGTTCCGCTGCGCTCCACTGCAGGACGCCGTCCCCTACAGGACGGGCGGACGGATCCCCACGCCAGTGTGCGGCGGGGCACATGGACCCCGCCCTACAGGGTGCGGAGGTCGTGCGGAGCGGGACGCAGGGAAGAGGTTTTATATGAGGAAAGGAGAAGGGCGAGATGAAGGAGAAAATGGTGACGGTCATGCTGCCGCGAGGCAGAAAGCAGGAGGAGAACTTTGTCATCGTGTCGGTGAACGGGCGCAGCTGGAAGATCATGCGCGGCGTGGAGGTGCGCGTGCCGGAGTGCGTGGCGGAGGTGCTGGAGAACGCCCGCATGATGGCGGAGGAGGCACGGCGCTACGTGGACGAGCGCGCTTCCTGAGGTGGCGGCTATGGCGAAGGTGACGGCAAAGCAGGTGCTGGATCGGGTGGATGCGCTGGCACCCAATGGGTATGAGCGCGGGGAGAAGCTGCGGTGGCTGGCGCAGGCGGAGGGCTTTGTGCTGCGGGAGATCGGGCATCAGACAGGGGAGCTGCCCGACATGACGGAGACGACGGTGCTGACGGCACCGGTACCCTACGACGAGATGTACCGGCACTATGTGGAGGCACAGATCCACTATGCCAACGGGGAGACGGCGCGGTACAACAGCGCCGGGAGCCTGTGGAACAACGCCTTTCTCACCTACCGGGACTACTGCGCCAGAACGGAGACACCGCCGGTGTGCCCGGTGCTGCGGCTGTGCTGAAGGGAGGCGGGGAGGATGTATTTTCCCAAGCTGAAGGCGCAGGCGCAGCAGAGAGCCGCCGTGGAGCAGTTCGGCGGACTGGATCGCCGGGTGGGACACGGCGCGGGCTGCGCGGAGAACATGGAGAATATGTGGAGCGGCGGGTATCCGGCGCTGGAGACAAGACCCCGGCGGGGCGTGATGCGGCAGCTGACGAAGCCCCACGGCATCGTGGAAAAGGACGGGCTGTTCTGGGTGGACGGCACGGCGCTGTATGTGAACGGGGCAAAGACGGAGCTGGTGCTCAGCGACAGCGACAAGCAGCTGGTGAGCATGGGTGCGTATCTGCTGATCTTCCCGGATAAGAAGTACATCAACACCCAGAAGCTGACGGAGTACGGCAGCATGGAGAACATACAGACCTCCACGGGGGAGGTGACGTTCACGCTGTGCTATGAGAACGGGGAAAGCGTGGGCAGCTATGTGACAGGTACCTACGCGCCCAAGGAGCCGGGCACGGGGGATCTGTGGATGGATACGGATCGCCGGGTGACGGTGCTGCGGCGCTATGACGGCGGCAGCTGGGTGGAGGTGACGGGTGTGTGCACGAAGATCGCCGCCACGGGGCTGGGCAGGGGCTTTCAGGCCGGGGACGGCGTGACGGTGTCCGGCTGCGGTGCGCTGGAGCTGAACGGACTGCATGTGCTGAAGGCGGCAGCGGACGACTGGGTGCTGATACCGGCCATGTGCCGGGCGCTGGACAGCCAGACGGCGGCGGTGACGGTGATGCGCACCATCCCGGAGATGGACTTCGTGGTGGAGCAGGGAAACCGGCTGTGGGGGTGCAAGTACGGTATCGTGGACGGGCAGGCGGTGAACGAGGTGTACGCCTGTGCGCTGGGGGACTTCCGCAACTGGAACAGCTTTGCGGGACTGAGCACGGACAGCTATGCGGCGGCCAGAGGCTCGGACGGCGCGTTCACCGGGGCGGCGGCCTGCATGGGCGGCGTGGTGTTCTTCAAGGAGAACTGCATGGAGCGCATCTATCCGGCGGCGGGCGGCGGGCACCAGATCGTGACGGTGCCGTGCAGCGGTGTGCGCCGGGGCGCGGAGAGAACGGTGGCCGTGTCGGACGGCGTGGTGTATTACCTGGGGAATGACGGGGTGTACGCCTTTGACGGGAGCATGCCGGTGTGCGTGTCCCGTGCGCTGGGCGACAAGAGGTATATCGGCGGCGTGGGCGGCGGCGAGAGCGGGCGCTACTGGCTGGCGGCAAAGGAGGCCGCCGGTACCACGGAGCTGCTGGTGTACGATACGCAGAGAAAGCTGTGGCACCGGCAGGACACCGTGGAGGTGATGGACTTTGTGCGGCAGGACGGCGTGATGCTGCTGCTGTGCAGGGACGGGCGGCTGCTGGACACCGCCGGTGAGGTGGGCACAAAGGAGACGAACGTGGTGTGGAGCGCCGAAAGCGGCGATCTGGGGCTGTATACGCCGGAGCACAAGTATCTGGCGCGGCTGGAGCTGCGGATGAAGCTGGAGGAGGGCGCCGTGGTAAAGGCGTTCGTGCGGTATGACAACGGCGAGACGTGGGAACAGGTGGGGACTGTTACCGGGACGGCGGAGCAGACCAGGGGCGCGGTGATGCAGCTGCGTCCCAGACGGTGCGGACACCTGCGGCTGAAGTTGATGGGGCTTGGCCGGTGCCGGGTGTACAGCGCGGCGGCGGTGTATGAGAAGGGGAGTGACGTGGAATGATGACGCTTCCCCTGCCTGCGGCACCGGCGGGGACGGTGCAGGAGCAGGCGGCGCAGCAGTATTCGTATCTGGTGCAGATGGCGCAGCAGCTGAATCTGGCGCTGGGGCAGCTGGAGGAGCTGGGCAGCGGGGCGGGCGCGGAGTCCGCCCGGCGGCAGGCCGGGGCGTACAGCGAGCAGGCACAGGAGGCGGCGCGGGCGGCAGAGGAGCAGTACGACACGCTGCGGAGCATGATACTGAAAACGGCGGAGCAGGTGGAAAAGACCACGGAGGAGCTGACGGCAAGGCTGAAGGAGGAGTATGTGGCGAGCTCGGACTTCGGCAGCTATGTGGCGAAGCTCAGCGCGTATCTGGAGGCCAATCCACAGGCCATGACCCAGTATTACAGCTTTTTTTCCGACCTGCAGGCCAATGTGGAGAAGGTGGACGCGGCCTTTTCCCACTACAAGGTGGACACGGAGGGATACATCCGGACGGGCATCGTGTACTATGACGGGGCGGTGCCGGTGTACGGCGTGGCGGTGGGACAGGATCTGACCTGCCGGGAGATCGACGGGCAGCGGGTGGTGGAGCAGAGCAATTTCCGGGCGGTGTTCACCGCGTCGCGGCTGTCTTTCTGGCAGGACGCCACGGAGGTGGCCTATGTGTCCAACAACCGGCTGTACATTACCAACATCACGGTGCTGGGCGCCATCGCCGTGGGACAGTGGAGCGTGGAAGCAGCGGAGGGCGGACTGGCCTTCCGATGGATCGGAGGGTGAGTGAATGAGCTATACGGCGCTGGACAGCATCCAGTGGGGCGGTACGCCCAAAATCGGCGTGAGCTTCGGGTACGACAGCAGGAGAGCCGGCGGGGACATGCAGTACCGCATCTATGTGACGGTGGCACCGCTGACGGGGGCGGCCTACTTCGGGTATCCCATCTATCTGACGGTGTATGTGGACGGGGACTGTGTGGACAGCGGATACACGCTGAAGCAGGCATCCCCCAGCCGGTGGAGCGGCAGCATCGAGTATGACAGCGGCTGGGTGACGGCGGCGGGCGCGGTGGGCAGTGCACCGCTGAGCATCCGGTTGTACAGCGGCTCCGGCTCTACCAGAGACGACAGCTACGGCTATGCACTGCCGGTGGAGCGGGTGGAGTCCATCGGGGATTTCACCCTGACGGCGGGTGACGCGGTCATCGGACAGGCGGGGACGCTGACGGTGACAAGGCCGGGGTACGGGTATAGCTTCGCGTTCCGCTATGCGCTTGGCAGCGCAGGCGGGAGTATCGCCGCCGGTGATCTGAAAACGGTGAACAGCAGCAGCGGACGGGTGGTGTATCAGTGGACGGTGCCGGAGGCGCTGGCACAGCAGCTGCCGGAGAGCACCTGGGGCACCGGCACTGTGACCATGCAGGTGTACAGCGGCGGAACGCTGGTGGGAAGCCTCAGCGCGCCGTTTACCGCATACGTGCCGGAGACTATGCGGCCGGAGGTGACGCTGGAGACGGCGGTGGTCAATGACAACGCGGCGGTGCAGGGCTGGGGCGTGTGCTTGCAGGGCGTGAGCCGGATGCAGTACACGGCGGAGGCCACGGCCATGGGCGGCGCGTCCGTGCAGGAGTACCGGTTCCGGTTCGCGGGACAGGAGATCACCGGCGCGTCAGGCACCACCGGGGCGGTGGGCATCAGCGGGATGCTGACGCCGGTGGTCACGGTGACGGACAGCCGCGGGCGCACCACGACAGTATCGGGCACGCCGGTGACGGTGTGCGAGTACCACACGCCGGTCATCACCGCGTCCGGGGTGGTACGGTGCGGCGCGGACGGCACGGAGAAGGACGACGGGGCGTATCTGAAGGTGCGGTGCGCGGCGTCCTGCTCGGAGGTGCAGGGACACAACAGCGTGCAGGTGCGGGCACGGATGCGGCCTATGGGCGGCCAGTGGAGCGGCTATACGGAGCTGCTGAACGGGGCGGAGCAGCTGCTGGGCGGCGGACTGAGCCCCACCGCGTCCTATGAGGTGGAGCTGAGCGCGGTGGATGCGGTGGGCGGCGTGCGCACGGTGCGGTATACGGCGTCCACCAGTCAGGTGACGATGCATCTGCGCAGCGGCGGTAAGGGCGCGGCCTTCGGTAAATACAGCGAGGGAGAGCGGCTGGAGTGCGCGTGGCCGGCGGTGTTTTACGGAGATGTGGCTGTGTCGGGAGCGCTGACGGTGAACGGAGAGACGGTGGAGGCGCTGGCGTATCCGGTGGGCAGCGTGCGGCTGACGGACAGCGCCGCGCCGCCGGAGACGGCGGACGGCCTGACATGGGAGAGCGTGGAGACGGGCATCGCCGGCGTGTACGGCTGGCGGCGCACATCCTGAGAAGGGGAAGGAGAGGACGAGAAATGGCATCCACATATACGATGGTGGCTTACGGCTCCCAGGGCAGCGCGGTGAAGCAGCTGCAGAGCGAGCTGAACAGGAGAGGGTACAGTCTGGACGAGGACGGTATCTTTGGCAAGAAAACAAGAGCCGCCGTGCGGGACTATCAGAAGAAGAACGGGCTGCGCATGGTGGACGGCATCGCCGGTGACGAGACGTGGGGAAGCCTGCTGGCATCGCCCACGGCAGAGGAGCAGGCGGCGCTGGATGCAGCGGCTGCGGAGGCAGCCAGACCACGCGCGGAGGTGACGGAAAGCACGGCGCGCCGCTTGCAGGAGCTGGAGAAGGGCTATACGCCCTCGGATGAGGTGGCGTCGGCCAGAGAGTACAGGGACAGCGTGGCGGCGCTGGAGCCGGAGGGGTATGAGTCCGGGTTCAGCGAGAAGCTGCAGGCGCTGTATGACCGGATCGCCGGGCGCAAGGCCTTTGACTACGATCCGGAGGAGGACGAGGATTATCAGCGGTACGCGAAGCTGTACGCCGCCCGGGGTGCGGCGGCTATGGAGGACACGCTGGGCAAGGCGGCGGCGCTGACCGGCGGGTATGGCTCCAGCTATGCGCAGACGGCGGGGCAGCAGGCGTACAACGGGTATTTGCAGGAGCTGGCGGCGCTGGTGCCGGAGCTGCGGCAGGCTGCGTTGGCGGAGTACCGTCAGGAGGGGCAGGCGTTGGAGACACAGTACGATCTGCTGACCCAGCAGGAGAAGAACGAGTACCAGCGCTGGCAGGACGGCCGCAAGGAGTGGGAGAAGCTGCTGGCGGCGGCGCAGGACGAGTATGAGAGCGCAGGGGACAGGGATCAGAGGATGTATCAGGCGCTGCTGAACCACTTCGAGGACAAAGCGGAGCAGGAGAAGAAGCTGTCGTCCTCCGGTGTGCGGCTGGTGGACAGCGGCGAGGACGGCGGCAGGGGTGAAAGCCTCAGCTCCACGGCGGCGGAGGGCCTGCAGCGGGCGGTGCGCAACTATCTGAAAAAGGGCAACGGCGATCTGGCGCAGGCGCTGGTGGAGAAGTATGCCCGGCGGATGACACCGGCGCAGAGACAGCGGTTCGATGCGCTGCTGAGCGGCGGAGGTCAGTGAAAAGGGGTTGCAATCGCAGGCGGTGTATGGTATCATACCGGAGGTATATTGCGAAGCGGTGGGGACACCGCAGCGGCTCGTAAGAGAGACGGAGAGCCGTGGGAAAGGAGTCATAATGGAGAAAACCAAGAAGCACTTTCTGCGGCGGGCGGCGCTGCTGCTGGCAATGCTGACGTTGGCCTCCGCCGTTATGGTGGGCTGCGGCGGGAAGAAGGAGCCGGAGAAGGATCCCAAGGATGACGAGGTCATCGTGAAGCCGGAGCCTGTGGTGCTGCCGGAGGGTGTGAGCTTTGACGAGAAGAAGTACCCGGACGTGTTCGGGTTCATGCAGGTGCCCAACGCCAGCCAGTGCGCCATCAGCAAGGGGCACTATCTGGCACAGAGCCCCAAATCCGCCAAGAGCGAGACGGGGTACGACGACGACTATTATCTCAACCGCGATCTGGATGGCGTGACCAACAAGGCCGGTTCCCTGTACATTCAGGCGCACTACAATAAGTCTGATCTCAGCGATCCGGTGACGGTGATCTACGGGCACAACATGGCCAACCGCTCTATGTTCGGCGGCTTGCAGAGCTATGCCGAGACGCTGAAGTTTAACGATAACGCCATTTTGTACATCTATCAGCCGGATCGCAAGGTGACATACCGCATTTTCGCGGGTATTCCCTATGATACCAGCCACATCCTGTACTATCACGATTTCACGGATGAGAAGGTGTTCAACGATTTCTTCCAGGCGCTGGGCAAGGCAGCGGACGATCCCAAGTACAAGAGCGACACCAACCAGAATGCCTTTTACAGCGCAGAGGGCTGCGTGAATGTGGATAAGGCCAACCTGCCCACCGCGGGCGACAAGGTGGTGGTGCTGTCCGTGTGCAAGAACGGCGACGACAACCACCGGTACCTGATCATGGCGAAGATGGTAGAGGACTCCGCCGAGCCTATCGTCATGACCAAGGAGGAGGCCGAGGCCGCCGGCGTGACGGCGGATCGCATTCTGGATAAGGATGCGCTGACCGATAAGACGGACGCTTCCAACAAGACGGATGCCGCGGCTAAGACGGATACCTCCGCAAAGCCGGGCGCCTCTGCTAAGACGGATACCTCCGCAAAGACGGACACCTCCGCTAAGACCGATAAGAAGAGCTGAGGATAACAAATAAAAAACTCCCGAACCGGATGGTTCGGGAGTTTTTATGTGAACACTCGATTTGCAATGTCCGATGAGAACGGACAGAGTTGTCCGTCCCTACGGGCGGGATGATGCGGCGACGGGACGTGGAGGACGCCGTCCCCTACGAACGGGATGATGCGGACGGGGTTCCGTGTGGGGGGCATCAGATGCGCTGACCGTCGGTCTGGGCCAGCAGGTCGGACAGAGAAACGCTGTCCAGATAGTCGTTGATGAGGGCATCCAGCTTCTCCCACATGGGGAGGGTGGTACACTGACCGGCACGCGGGCAGGGGTTTTCCTCGCTTTCCAGACAGGTGACGGGCGCCAGAGAGCCCTCCGTCAGGCGGAGGATCTGCCCCACGGAGTAGTCGGCGGCGGGGCGGTTCAGGCGGTAGCCGCCGCCCTTGCCCCGCAGACCGTCCACAAGGCCGGCCTTGGAGAGAACGGAGATGATGCTCTCCAGATATTTTTCGGAAATGCCCTGCTTTTCCGCGATGAGGGGCAGGGGCATGTAGACGGTGGAATCGCTCTGCGCCAGCTCCAGCATGACGCGCAGGGCGTAACGCCCTTTAGTGGATACGAGCATGGGAATGGCCTCCCTTACAAAGATAAACATAGTATACCACTATGTTTACAACTGCGCAAGGGAAATTTATCGGTCACATGTAGTGGTACTTGTTTCGCTTGGCCACAAGGAAGATGGCGGAGATCAGGAAGGCGAAGCATTCGGCGGCGGTGATCGCCCACCAGATGTCGTCCACATCCAGCAGAAGGGGCAGCAGGAGGACGGCGCCGGACTGGAACACCAGTGTGCGCAGGAAGGAAATGGCGGCGGAGATGGCACCGTTATTCAGGGCGGTGAAGAAGCCGGAGGCGAAGATGTTGAAGCCCACCAGCAGGAACGACCAGGAAAACAGGGTGAAGGCGTGGGTAGTCAGGGCGCAGAGGTCGGTGTCATAGCCCACGAAGAGGTGGGAGAGGGGCGCGGCCAGCAGCCGCGCCAGCGCGGACAACATCACGCCGCCGATGGCCATCAGCAGAACGCTTTTGCGCAGGAGGCTCTTCAGCTCCGGGTGATTCCGAGCACCGTAGTGATAGCTGATGACAGGGGCGCAGCCGATGGAGTAGCCGATGAAGATGGCCACGAAAATGAACTGGACGTACATCAGAACGCCGTAGGCGGAGACGCCGTTCTCGCCAATGAGACGCAGGAGCTGGAAGTTGTACAGCATGCTGACCAGCGAGGAGGAGATGTTGCTCATCAGTTCGGAGGAGCCGTTGCCGCAGGCCTGCAGGATGGGGCGCAGGCGCAGAGCGGTGGGACGCAGGTGCAGCAGGCTGGAATTGGGGCGCAGGAAGTAGAGCAGCGGCAGCACGCCGCCAACACACTGGCTCAGTCCGGTGGCGATGGCGGCGCCGGCCACGCCCCAGCGGAGCACGGCGATGAACAGGGCGTCCAGCACCATGTTGGTAACGCCGGCGGCCACCGTGACCAGCAGGCCGAGGCGGGGATTCTCTGCGGCGATGAAAAAGCTCTGGAACACGTTTTGCAGCATGAAGGAGAAGGTGAAGCCGGTGACGATGCGGCCGTAGAGCACGCAGTCGGACATCATGGCGTCGGTGGCGCCCAGGAACCGGGAGACGGCGGGCATGGCGGCAATACCCACTGCGGACAGCACCAGACCCAACAGCAGGGTGAACAGCACCATCATGGAGAAGGCCTGCTGCGCGTCGTCGTCCTTGCCCTCGCCCAGCAGCTTGGAGACGAGAGCGGTGCCGCCGGTGCCGATCATGAAGCCCATGCCGCCCAGGATCATGACGAAAGGCATGACCAGATTGATGGCGGCGAAGGGCGTTTTGCCCACGAAGTTGGAGACGAACAGGCCGTCCACCACGCCGTAGATCGACGTGAACACCATCATACAGATGGACGGCAGCGTGAAGCGCAGCAGCTTACTGTAAGAGAAGTGGTCGGAAAGGCGGATGGATTCGGACATAAAAACCTCCTGAATGCAGTAATAGCCTGCCGGGGAACGGACAGGCGGAGAATGTGTTGTTGTCGCAAGGAAGGGGGAGTGTGAGGGGGAAACCATGGCGGGTTTCCCCGCTCGCGTTCCATCACCCGCCCGCAGGCGGCCACTTTTTGCAAAGCAAAAAGTGCTGCACCAAAAAGAAAAGACACACGCCGTGTATCTTTTCTTTTTGGTGACCCGTACCGGATTCGAACCGATGTTAAAGGCGTGAGAGGCCTCTGTCTTAACCACTTGACCAACGGGCCGCATTTTTCTTCTATTTCATCGGCCGGAGCCGTTGAAACCATGGTACACCTTCAGGGACTCGAACCCTGGACACCCTGATTAAGAGTCAGGTGCTCTACCAACTGAGCTAAAGGTGCATATCCTGTCAACGGTGCTATTATAGTCGATGTTTTTTGAAAATGCAAGTACTTTTTTCGGGAAATGGGGGATTTCTTTCCGGGGAGGCGGCGGTGCAAAGGGCGGACAGAGACGTCCGCGCCCCTACGACGGGACGTCGAGGACGCCGTCCCCTACAGAAAGGGAGAAGGAGCCGTGCGAAGCGGGACGCATAGTGTGGAGAGCCGGAAAAGCAGGGCGCTTTTCCGGCTCTCTAAGGGAAAGGAAAGAAGAAATATCAGTTTTTCCACTCCACATACAGCTCGCGGACGCCGTTGGCATCGGCGGGCTTTGCGGCGGGAGCGGTGGGAGCGGGCGCGGCCTTGGGCGCGTCGCGTTTTTCAATGAACTTGGGAGCCACCTGCGGGAACAGGGCAAGGCTCAGCACGTCCTCGTCGGACTTGGCCAGACCCTTGAATTCCTGACGGTATTTGTCCAGCTCCGGCTCCAGCAGGTCGGCGGGACGGCAGGTGATGACGTCCTCCGGCGCGATGCCGGCCTTGGCGCGAACCTCCTCGTTGACCTCACCGGGCAGCTTGCCGTATTCGCCCTTGAGCATGGCACGGGACTCCTTGGGGAACGTCTTATAGCGCTCGCCCATGATGACGTTCATCACGGCCTGGGTGCCCACGATCTGAGAGGAGGGCGTGACCAGCGGGGGATAGCCGAAGTCCTTGCGGACGCGGGGGATCTCCGCTAGCACGTCGTAATACTTGTCCTCCTTGCCTGCCTGCTTCAGCTGGGAGATCAGGTTGGAGAGCATGCCGCCGGGCACCTGATACAGCAGGGTGTTGGTGTCCACGCGCAGCACCTTGGGGTCAAGGATACCGGCGTCTTGCAGACGCTGGGCGACCTTGCGGAAGTGAGCGGCCACGGGGGACATCTTCTCCAGGCTCAGCCCCGTGTCGCGGGCGGTGCCCTGCAGCGTGGCCACCAGAGATTCGGTGGCGGGCTGGCTGGTGCCGTTGGCCATGGGGGAGAGAGCGGTGTCCACGATGTCCACGCCGGCGTAGGCCGCCATCAGCAGCGTCATGTCGCCGGTGCCGGAGGTGTTGTGGGTGTGCAGATGGATGGGAACGCCGACCGTCTCCTTCAGCGCCTTGACCAGAGAGTAGGCCTCCATGGGAAGCAGCAGGTTGGCCATGTCCTTGATGCAGATGGCGTCCGCGCCCATGCCCTCCAGCTCCTTGGCCAGCTTGACGAAGTAGGCCTCGTTGTGGATGGGAGAGATGGTGTAGCTGAGGGTGGCCTCCACCTGTCCGCCGTATTTCTTGGTGGACTTGATGGCCTGCTCCAGATTGCGCACGTCGTTCAGCGCGTCGAAAATGCGGATGATGTCGATGCCGTTTTCAATGCTCTTGGCACAGAAGGCGTCCACCACGTCGTCGGCATAGTGTTTATAGCCCAGAATATTCTGGCCGCGGAACAGCATTTGCAGCTTGGTGTTCTTCACATGCTTGCGGATGGTGCGCAGGCGTTCCCACGGATCCTCGTTCAGGAAGCGCATGCAGGCGTCGAAGGTGGCGCCGCCCCAGCACTCCAGAGAGTAGTAGCCGATGGCGTCCAGCTGCTCCAGCGCGGGCAGCATGTCCTCGATGGTCATGCGGGTGGCCGCCTGGGACTGGTGGGCGTCGCGGAGGATGGTATCGGTGATCAGCAGGGGCTTGTTAGACAGAAATTCCATAGTTACCTCCTATTAACCGAACAGGGAGATCAGCACGCCCGCGGCGATGGCCGAGCCGATGACGCCGGCCACGTTGGGACCCATGGCGTGCATCAGCAGGAAGTTGCCGGGGTTCTCCTTCTGTCCCACAGTCTGGCTGACGCGGGCGGCCATAGGCACGGCGGACACGCCGGCGGAGCCGATGAGGGGATTGATCTTTTCCTTCAGGAACAGGTTCATGAACTTGGCCAGCAGGACGCCGCCGGCGGTGCCGAAGGCGAAGGCCACCACGCCCATACCCATAATGGCCAGGGTCTTGAGGCTGAGGAACGTGACGCCGGTGGCGGTGGCACCCACGCTGACGCCCAGGAAGATGGTGACGATGTTCATCAGCTCGTTCTGCATGGTCTTGCTGAGACGATCCAGCACGCCGCACTCCTTGGCCAGATTGCCCAGCATCAGGCAGGCGATCAGCGGCGCGGCGGAGGGAACCAGCAGCGCCACGAACACGGTGACGACGATGGGGAAGAAGATCTTCTCCCGCTTGCTGACCTCGCGCAGGGGCTTCATGACGATCTGGCGCTCCTCCTTGGTGGTCAGCGCCTTCATGATGGGCGGCTGGATCACGGGCACCAGCGCCATATAGGAGTAGGCCGACACGGCGATGGGACCCAGCAGGGCGGGCGCCAGCATGGCGGTGACGAAGATGGCCGTGGGGCCGTCCGCGCCGCCGATGATGCCCACGGAGGACGCCTCGGCGCCGGTGAAGCCCAGCAGACGGCAGCCCAGATACGTCAGGAAGATGCCCAACTGGGCGGCTGCGCCCAGCAGCAGGCTCTTGGGGTTGGCGATCAGGGGGCCGAAGTCGGTCATGGCGCCCACGCCCATGAAGATGAGACAGGGATAGATGCCCAGCTTGATGCCCAGATACAGCACGTCAATCAGGCCGACGCTGACGGTGACATCACTGAGGATAACGCCGTAGTTGGCGGCGTACTGCTCGGCGGACGCGAGGGCGGTGAGCTGGTTGGCCAGCGTGCCCACGGCGTCGGAGCCGTTGGCGGCGACCTGCGCCATCAGGTCGTTGATGACATCGACGCTGAACAGGTTCTGCGCGGAGGTCATCACAGCGTCGGCGTAGGGCTGGAGCACATCGGCGGAGACGCCGCTTGACAGCATTTCCGACAGGAACTGCGCCGTGATGGGCTCGCCGCCGAACAGATCCCAGTGGACGTGCCCGCCGGCAAACAGGATCTCGTGGAACATGTCCGCACCGGGCAGGTTCGTCACCAGCATGCCGAAGGCGATGGGCACCAGCAGCAGTGGCTCGAACTTTTTGACAATGCCCAGAAACAGGAGGACAACGGCAATGAGCAGCATAATGGCGCATTTCCAGTTGTCACCCTGAAAGAACTGGTAAAAGCCGGTGCTTACAAAGAAATTGGCAATAGCTTCCATGTGCAGCCCTCCGGCGTCAGCCGATGGTGCACAGCAGCGCGCCGGACTCCACAGCGGCGCCCTTGGCGGCGGCCACGGAGGTCACGGTACCGTCGCAGGGAGCCATGATCTCGTTCTCCATCTTCATGGCCTCCAGGATCATCAGCACATCACCCTTCTTGACGGCGCTGCCGTTGGACACGTTGACGGACAGGATGGTGCCGGGCATGGGAGCGCAGACTTTCTCGCCGCCGGCGGGAGCCGCAGCGGGAGCGGCTGCGGGCGCAGCCACGGGAGCGGCGGCAGCGGGAGCCGCGCCGGTGATCTCCTCCAGCTCTACTTCATATACGGTGCCGTTTACGTTGACTCTGTACTTCTTCATGGTGCGTTCCTCCTCACACTTTCTTGATGGATACGATACGGATGGCGGAGACGTCAGTCCCCATGTCCTCAGCGATGGCGGCGGAAATGGCGGCCATCATGGAGGGCGTCACGGTGCCGGCGGCGGGGATGCCCGCAGGGGCGGCTGCCGCCTGGGGTGCGGCCTTCGGCGCGCCGGTGCGGTTGCAGACCCAGCTCATCAGAGTGACCAGCAGGATGATGCACAGCAGGCCGGCAAACACAGTGCCAAGACCCATCAGCACGACAAACAGGTTGGAATAGTCAGGCATGGTTTGAATTCCCTCCCATACTAATATAGATTACCTGTATTGTACCAAACATTTGGTATTGATGCAATCCAAAAAATAGCAAAACCTACAAAATCGTAAGAACGCCTAAAAAATTTTCAGGTTCATTGACGGAATACACAAAGGACGGACGCAGCGGGCGAAGTGCAAAAAATAAGGGACTTCCCATGGGCTATCATTTGTGATATAATACCATTCTATTCAATTCACAGCGGGGAGGCGGCGCCGTGCAGTACGAAAACGTGGTGCAGGGGCGCTTTTTGTCGCGCCCCAACCGGTTCATCGCGGTGGTGGACATCGGCGGGACGGAGACGGTCTGCCATGTGAAGAACACGGGGCGGTGCCGGGAGCTGCTGGTGCCCGGCGCGGCAGTGTGGCTGGCACCCGGCGTGACGCCGGGGCGAAAGACACCCTACGACCTGATCGCCGTGGACAAGGGCGGGAAGCTCATCAACATGGACGCACAGGCGCCCAACCGGGTCTTTGGAGAGTTCGCCCGGCGGTTCGATCCGCTGGCGCAGGAGGTGCGGCCGGAGTACCGCTTCGGCGCGTCCCGGCTGGACTTCTGCCTGACCCGCCCTGACGGGCTGCATCTGGTGGAGGTCAAGGGCGTCACGCTGGAGTCCGGCGGTCACGCCCGGTTCCCCGATGCGCCTACGGAGCGGGGCGTGAAGCACCTGCACGAGCTGATACACGCCGTGGAGCAGGGGCACCGCGCCACGGCCTTTTTCGTGGTGCAGATGGCGGAGGTCACGGACTTCGCGCCCAACGACAACACCCACCCGGCCTTCGGCGCGGCGCTGCGGCAGGCCGCTGCCGCCGGGGTGAATGTGGTCGCCTACGCCTGCCGTGTCGCACCGGATCGCATGGAGATCGACCGGGCTGTGCCGGTCATATTATAAGGAGAGCGAGCTATGACGCTTTTGGAGATCTTTCTCATCGGCATCGGCCTGAGCATGGACGCTTTCGCGGTGGCCATCTGCAAGGGGCTGGCCATGCCGGACAAGGTGCATAAAAGGAGCGCCCTGCTGATCGCCCTGTATTTCGGCGTGTTTCAGGCGCTGATGCCCGCACTGGGCTGGCTGCTGGGCTCACAGTTCGCCCGCTATGTGACGAGGCTGGCGCCGTGGATCGCCTTTGTGCTGCTGGCGTGGATCGGCGGGAATATGATCCGCGAGAGCCGCGCCGGGGACAAGGAGGACGAGGAGCAGCCGTCCAACGGCGAGGTGCGGCACAAGGAGCTGCTGGTGCTGGCTGTGGCCACCAGCATTGACGCGCTGGCTGTGGGTGTGACATTCTCCATGGTGGAGCTGTCCGTGTCCATCGGGCTGGCGGTGGCGCTGATCGGCTGCACCACGTTCCTGATCTCGCTGGGCGGTGTGTACGTGGGGAACGTATTCGGCGCCAGGTATAAGAGCAGGGCGGAGCTTGTGGGCGGAGCGATACTGATACTGATCGGCGTGAAGGTGCTGCTGGAGCACCTGCTGGGATAATGGGATACAAAAAAGCGGCGCACCCTTGCCGTTTTTCCGCAAAGACGCGTAAAGGAAACATTGATTGCAAATAGTTTTGTATAAAAAGGTATTGCATTAAGCATTGTTACGTGGTATAAATATTCATGCCTACAAAGGATGGTGAGTATCATGCGGGAAAATGGCGGCAACTACAGACGCGGCGTTATGTCACTGGTGTTACTGTCTCTGCTCAAACGCGGGGATATGTACGGCTATCAGCTGGTGCAGGAGACAGAGCGCGCCAGCGGCGGAAAGCTGACCACGCAGGAGGGCTCCCTGTATCCGGTGCTGTATAAGCTGCAGGAGCAGGGGCTGATCTCCGACCGGCGGGAGCTGGTGGGAAAGCGTATGACCCGTGTGTACTACCACATTGAGCCGGCAGGGGAGGAAAAGCTGCGGGAGCTGATCGCAGAATATGAGACGGTCACCGCAGGCGTTTTCGCCATCATCAAAGGGGAGGCCGAAGCATGAGCAGAAAGCAGAACTGGTATGTCAGGCGGTATGTCCGGGCGGTCAGCGGCTTTCTGCCGTGCTCCGGCAAAGTGAAAAAGCCGCTTTTGGACACGCTGCGTGCCCAGGCGGAGGAATACATAGAGGGCGGCGGCGATGCCGCGGCGCTGGAGCAGCGCTTCGGCACGCCCCAGCAGGTGGCCGCCGCGTGGGTGGATGAGATGGAAATGCCCGAGCTGCTGAAAGCGCTGCGTTCTCGACGTAGGGTGGTTTTGACTGTGCTTGCGGGTGTTATTGCGGCGTTAGCGGTTTGGCTGGCAGTTTGCATGGTGAGCTTACGTGACTATCACCAAGCGGTGAATGGGTACGTTGAAACGGCAGTGACCGAAGTAGATAATTAAAAAATGACCAAAGAGTGTAAGGAGGAAAAAGTCGTGAGAAGGAAAGCAGCAGGAATGATGGCGGTGTGTCTGATATTGGCGGCAATCGTGTGGCCGGCACAGGTGTTGGCGGCGCAGGATGAGGTTGTGTACTATGAAGATGGCAGTTATGCAGTTGTTGTGATGAAAGAGGAAAACACCGTCACGCGCGCAACAAATCGGAAAACCGGCAGCAAGGCCTACAAATACTACACGGCAGATGATGAGCTTGTGTGGACGGTAACACTCAACGCAACGTTTAGCTATAACGGATCATCGGCTACCTGTACTTCGGTAAACAGTTTGAATGTGACAATATACGATGATAGTTGGAGCACATATTCAAAGTCGTCCACAAAGAGCGGAAACACGGCGACCGGCTATGTAACGATGCGGTATTCTGGACTGTTAGGTTCAAGAGACATTCCGGCCACGGTGACGCTGAGCTGCGACAAGAACGGAAATCTGAGCTGAACATAAGTACGTAAGCGACGTCCCTGCCGCGCGTACAACAAAAACACCCCGCGCCAAATGGTACGGGGTGTTTTCACAAATATACTTTTTGATAAAAAGGTATTTATTGACAAAATACATTCTTTGCGTTATCATTGAATTAGGGCGAATCTGAAATCAGATGAAAGGAGGTTTTGCAAAATGTTTCGTGGACATCTTAAAGGTTTTTTGATTCTCGCTTTGATCACCGGTATTATCGTTACGAGTGCGACCATTACCCAAGCGACCCCCCGCAGCACTACGCAGCTCAAGGTTCCCTCCATCCAGCAAATTCTCAAAAGCGGTTATCCTACGAATGCCCGTGGTGAGACTTATGGACCAGACACTCATGCAGATGGGCAAGCGCGTCCGGACCTGCAGTTGGCGTGTAATCAAGACGGCACGGCAGGCTATATCCGCTTTAGTGACATCTACGACTATACTCCCGAGCCAGATAATGAAAATGTGGGGCGCTATATCAACATGTATCTGCAAGACGGCAGCACGATTATCGGTTCCTTTTATGTTTCATCCGGTGGTATCACTAACAACTAACAATGTGTCAACCGAACAAAGGAGGTAAATCATGCATACTTCAACCGCGACAAAACGCAGTATCCGCTCTACGATAGCCGCGCTTTTGGCGGTGCTCACCATGCTGGCAATGGTAGTGCCTGCTGCTGCGGCAGCTAAAGATGTATACTCTTCGGAAACCACTAAGACTGTCAATCACCGCACGTATAGATTCTATGCACATGCCCGCTTTGACGGTTCGTCATTGGTCTATGGAGGTGTCTGCTTTTTCCCAAGCAGAGTGATAACGGCAGGCAATCTAAAGGGACAAATCAACCTTTATAGAGCAAACGGAACATTGGTTGAGGCTACCGATTGGCTGGCAACAACTACTGACACTGGCACGGGTGGTGTAGAGTTCACTACTTTTGATACTGCACAGGTAGGTAGCTACTATTGCAATGGGAAAGTAAAAATCATTGATGGTAGCTATACGTATGCCTATGACACGACGACTACTACCACCCTACGTATCTCGCGTTCTGACTTTGAGCGTTGCCCTGTAGAAGTAAACTCTAACGGTGAAGTTTACGGTTCGGAAGTTTTCCTGAAAGCACAGGGCATTTCTGCAGATCTAATTCTTGCAGAAAACTCTGACGGACTCACAGGCTATGTCAAGGCTGTTGATTTGTACGATGAATCCGATCTTTCCACGAATATGGGCAATATTGGCAGTGGCGGCCGCATGATTCCTATGTACGAATCTGATGGCGAGACTATTATCGGTTATTTTGAAATGGCAACGGCGGCGATTACAACTCCTGCGGCCTGATTGTCTATAATACACGCAGCCCCCGCCATCGGCGGGGGCTGCTTCAACGTGTCGATAAACTCGACCCTGCTATTCCGAGGGGCACCCCAAGGGTACTTGCTTCACAGGGTGAAGCGACGTGGGAACCCGTACTCCTTTTTGCAAGGGAAAACGGATTCCCACGCCGATGACGTGGTCGCCGGTTCGGAATGACAGGGAAAAGGGGCGGCGATTCCACCGCCCCGTCTTGCAGCTATGCGGCGTTGTCGTTGCCGCTGTTCTTCTTCCGGCTGCGGATGAAGGGTATCAGTCGTTTTCTGAACCGGCGCAGTTTTGCGGTTACTCCTTGATGGCTTCCAGAAGCAGCAGGAAAAGTCCCAGCGCCGTCAGGATCATTCCGGCTATGGTGAAAAATTCCCCGACGCCCAGCAATGCGCTCCCGGCGATTACAAGAGCTAAGTAAAATGTGAGCTTTGCTTTCATAAGATTATTTCCTCTCAGTTTCAGACCGCTTCCTGTTCCTGCCGCCCGGTGGAGCGGCTCCTGACACAATATTAGCATATCATACAACGTATAACACGTCAACAAATACTTTCTTGTTAAAAATAGTGTAAAAAATAGCGGCGGCCTTTCGGCCGCCGCTGGTTTGTTGGCGTAGGGGACGGCGTCCCGACGTCCCGTCAGCGCGGCAGCGCCGCGCCGGAAAACGGATTCCCACGCCAGTGTGTACCCCAAGGGCACTTGCTTCGCGGCGCGCACTGGCTCGGAATGACAGGGAACGGGCGGACAGGGTCGTCCGCCCCTATGAAACGGGGCACCGGGGATGCCGTGGCAGACGTTACAGCTTGTCCACCACGTCCATGGTGATGCGGGCGGTGATGCCCCACAGCGGGTGAGGCAGCCCCCGGTACACCGGCACCTCTATCCGGCAGGGACGCCACGGGTAGTCTGCCGCCACACCGGCGTCCGCGTAGGGGAAGTCCGGTATCGCCACCGGCTGCTGGTAGGCGTACACCTCCGGCGGGTGCGCCCGCAGCTCCCGCAGGGGCAGCAGGAACGTGTCCGCCACCTCCTCCGGCGCCGGGCGCATGGCCGCCACCGCCGCCTGGTCGACCTCGCCCAGCACAGGGCGCAGCAGGCTGCCCGCCCGGATGTACAGGAAGTCCATCTCACCGATGACGGTCACGGCGCTCTCCGGGATGCCCAGTTCCTCCCGCGTCTCCCGCAGGGCGCACTGGATGGCCGTCTCGCCCGGTTCCCGCTTGCCGCCGGGGAAGCAGACCTCGCCCGGCTGACGTACCGCGGCGGAGCGTATCTCGTACAGCAGGCAGTATTCCCCGTTCTGGCGAACCAACGGCACCAGCACCGCCGAGCCGCCCCGTTCGCCCATCAGCGTGGGGGTGTGACCCTCGTAGGCCGCACGCAGTCCGGAAATGTCCATATTGCACCTCTTTCTCCCGCAAAACGCGCCGTTTTGCGGATGTTCCTACAGGAAAAAGCCCCCGCCGAAGGGCGGGGGCACAGCTATTGTGCGAGCCGATCAGCAGCCGCACCCGCAGCCGCCGTTGTTGCCGCCGCAGCCGCAGTTGCTGCCGCAGCCGTTGCCGCAGAACAGGAACAGCAGGATGATCGCAATGATGATCCAGCAGCAGCTGCTGCCGCCAAAGCAGGAATTCTGATTACACATATCGTAACCTCCTATGAAAATTTGACCGCCGTCCGGTCTCATTCTCATAGTATGCCGCCGCAGGAAAAGTGTTCCTCAGGGCTGGGAGATACGATAGCTGAGTGTCAGCAGGGTGTCCACAAAGTGGATGTCCTCGAAGAAAACGCCGTCCTCCTTGGTGGACAGCTCCACGTTGGTGAAGTTCCAGAAGCCCCGGACGCCCAGACCGATCAGCCGGTCGGCCAGCGGCTGCGCCACGCTCTGCGGCACGGTCAGCACCGCCACGTTGGGATGGTAGCTGGCCACATAGTCCTCCAGCTCGTCCATGGAGTGGACGGTCACGCCGCGGATCTCCGTTCCGATCAGCGCGGGGGAGACGTCGAAGGCGGAGTCGATGCGGAAGCCCACCTTTTCAAAGTCGAAGTTTTGCAGCAGCGCATGACCAAGATGCCCCACGCCGACGACGATGATGCGGTGCCCGCTGTCGATGCCGAGAATGTGGCCGATCTCCGCCCGCAGCTCCGCCACGTTGTAGCCGTAGCCCTGCTGCCCGAATTCGCCGAAGCAGCTGAGATCCTGCCGGATCTGGGAGGCGGTGATGTCCATTTTAGCGCCCAGAGAATTGGAGCTGATGCGCACCACGCCCTTGTTGTACAGGTCGTCTAAATACCGGTAATAGCGGGGGAGGCGGTGGATAACAGCATCAGAAATCTTTTGTTTTTTCACAGGTTATCCTCCTTCAGAATGGAGTATGGCGCACGGCGCCTTCATGTTGTTGTCATTTTACAACAAGTTTACCAACTTGTCAACTTTTTTAACAATCTGAAAGCAAAAAATTTTCTTTACATTGCCGCCAGAAGGTGGTATAGTAGTAAAGCTGTAAGCGACAACCGAATATGCGCCCGTAGCTCAGCTGGATAGAGCGTTAGACTCCGACTCTAAAGGCCGCTGGTTCGAATCCA
>OLFZ01001447.1_pt1 | contig 20222 bp, 17 predicted proteins | sample 1604861 | NCBI WGS metagenome assembly OLFZ01 (sample SAMEA3888895, study PRJEB22519) | human gut metagenome | biome: human gut; feature: human-associated habitat; material: faeces | place: Denmark | collected 2011 | reverse complement strand
ACTTGACACTATGTACGGATGGAACATGCAGGATCATGAAGCAAGATGGTATGATTCGGTCGTGGGTAGGTGGCATTCTATAGATATGTTAGCAGAAAAGATGTTTTACGTTTCTCCATATGTTTATTGTTTTAATAATCTGGTTAAACTATTAGATTCGAATGGGGAAATTCCAACAGCTAAAGAAGGCGCGATAATAGCAGAGCATGTTTACGATGGTAAAGTTGGGGAAAAACTATGTGGTGGATGGAAAATGTGTGCAGTATATACCCAAAAAGACAATGTCTCTTTTCGAGGAGGGTTATATGCTAGATATGATAAAAAAGGTAATATTACAGAATATGCTTTCGCTACTGCTGGAACTTATCTGGAAAGATCCGAGAGGTGCAAAAAAAGTATTATAGAAGATTTTAAACAACCATTTGGATGTTCTGAAGATATGAAAGTATCTATTGCTACTGCAAGAAAAATATCAAAACAATTAGGTGATAAGGAACTGACTTTTGTTGGTCATTCTAAAGGTGGTGCTGAAGCGGCAGGTAATGCATTAGCTACAAATAGAAATGCTTTACTATATAATCCTGCTGCCATTAATTCTTTTGCTTATGGATTAGATGTTTCTAAATACACAGGAAAATATGGAAAAGGTATGACAGCTTTTATTGTAGAAGGAGAATTCTTAAACACATTTAATAAAACGGTTTTAAATGCTAAACCCATTGATAAGATTGTAAAATTACCAAAACAAAAAGGCAATTCTTTTTATAATCATTCAATGGAAGCAGTAAAAAAAGCATTATATGAAGCACATTATAAATAAAATATTAATTCTTATGTTGATAATAAGTGGGTGTAGTCAATCCTATTCTTCAGAGGAAATTGATAGCACTGATATCAGACTCTTTAAACAGACCCCAGCTTGGGAGCTGGTTAAAGCCATTGAAAAAGATAACAGCAAGAAGATTAAGGAGATATTGCATAAGAATCCTAATCTTCTGAATTACCAAGAACCTGTTTATGGAATGTCACCTATCCGAAGAGCTGTCGGAAGAAGAAAATATGCTGCAACTAAAACTTTAATAGAGTGTGGAGTAGATTTAAACTTGCATTCAAAAGGTGGAGAAGCACCAATTTTTGACGCTATATCTTATAGATGGGATGAGGGACCGACTATTGATGATGGTATGTTGAAGATTTTATTGAAATCTGGAGCGAACCCCAATATTATATATGATTATAAATCAAATGAAGATGGAGATGTAAATGTAATAGAATATGGCACTACTCCTCTGATGTATGCAATAGCATATTCTTCTGGTTATAACTTAGTTAAAACACTTGTTGAATATGGAGCAAAAGTAGATGCTAAAACTCCATTGGGAACGACAGCGGCAATAGAAGCTTTACGTTCAGAAGATATTCAGAGTGCATATTATTTGATTGTATCTAAAAATGCCAGTATTACAGAACCATATTATTATTATGAGTTAGGAACATCCGAAATTGATTCGAAAAATCCATTTTTCCCTGTTGATTTATTGCTGTATTTAACTTATCCACTTGATTCAAAAGAGTATCTGATGAAAAAAGCGATAATAAATAAATTCAGTGAGCATGGCATTAATTATCAAGAAAGGAAATCTAAAATTCCAGAGACGGTATTAGAAATGATAAAAAAAATATATCCTGAGACTTGGAAAAAATATGTGGCAAAATACTGAATTACATTGCTAATATAAACACACGTAATTAATAATATATGGCAAAAAAGATAAGATGTACAAAGAGCAATTAGAACTGGTAACAAGTACCTCGGAGATTAATCGGTATACGATTTCTATAAATGAGGCAATGATGTCACTTCTTAATAAATGTGATATTGATTATAAGTCGTTACAAGATACAGTACTTCCTTTATGGTTGAATAAATATATAGAAGTAGGTATCGAAAAACGAGAAGACGTGAATTGATTAAAAAGTTCGAACTGTTTTATCCGGATTATATTGGAAATGAATTCTCAAACAACAAGGTGGTTGTAGATGTTGATAAAGTTGGAAATGTAGCAAAAAGTCTTGGAATAAGTTTAAAATTTGCCTTTAAAATAGCAGGATTATTGGAGAAATTTCCTCAAAATTTTAACGTTGTAATAAGTTATGACAATATGGATTTTATCGTTTCATTCTATTGCAAAAGAAAATATGAGGAATGGCTAATTGATGATTTGGATTCTTATATGGATGAAGCAATATTTGTAATTACAACGTAATTGGGTTATAATTGCTCGACAGTGGCGACAACGGAACCATTGACGACCTTACCTACAGCTATGAAGGCAACCAGACGAGGCTAACTGTAGGAGGCTATGGCGTCTCGCCGTAGCCCCGCAGCCTACCATAGCAGAACAGCCAGTCAGCGCCGTGTCCCGAGGGGAAACGTTACTCTCAGAAACCCACTGCAAGCTCCGAAGGAGCGCAGCTGTGGGATAGGTATCACCTCACCCTCTCTTGGTTCCGCGAAGCGGGACCGACTATCATCCTCAACATCATAGTTGATGTGTCAGTCCCCCTTCGGGGAACGATAGGGGTGGTGTATCATATTGTACCCACAGCTGCGCTGCTTCGCAGCTTGCAGTGGGTTTCATTATATAGGTCCCGCTCCGCGGAACCCGCAGCTCATACTCGATCTGCTGGTCGCTCGTGGGTGCGTGGCTACGGCGGGACGCCATAGCCTCCTATGTTTGTACTCTTCGCCTTGAAACAAATACATTGTCACAAAAGTTGTCTCTATTGTCTCTATTGTCGTTAAAAAAGAATCTTGTAAAGACATGTTTTCTAAGACGGCAAGTTAATGCAACAACGCCACTACTCCACAACGATATTATTGATTTCCGTTGTGGGGTAGTGGCGTTGTTGTATATATAATAAGGTGTGGTCTTTTACTTCAAGTTGCCTACGCTGTGGAGATACTCCGCAATCTGTACTGCGTTGAGGGCGGCACCCTTGCGGATCTGGTCGCCTGAGAGCCAGAATGTCAGACCGCAGTCGTCAGCGAGATCCTTGCGTACGCGTCCTACGAAGACGTCGTCCTTGCCGGCTGTCTCGAGAGGCATCGGATAGACGAGGTTGGCGGGATCGTCCTTGAGAGTGCAACCGGGAGCTGCGGCGATGGCCTTCTGAGCTTCCTCTACGGAGATGGGACGTTCTGTCTCAATCCATACCGACTCAGAGTGAGAGCGCAGCGAGCTTACGCGTACGCACATAGCCGAGCAGCGAACGTCGCTGTGCATGATCTTACGGGTCTCGTTGAACATCTTCATCTCCTCCTTTGTGTAGCCGTTGTCCGTGAAGACGTCAATCTGAGGAATGACGTTATAGGCGAGCTGATGAGGGAACTTGCTGACCGTTACAGGCTCGTTGTTGACAAGCTCCTTATACTCCTGCTTAAGCTCCTCCATAGCAGCGGCTCCTGCGCCAGACGCGCTCTGGTAGCTGGCGATGTGGATGCGCTTGATGTGGCTGAGCTGCTCGAGCGGCTTCAATACCACTACCATCATGATGGTGGTGCAGTTAGGGTTGGCGATGATGTTGCGCGGACGGTTGAGAGCGTCCTCGGCGTTGCACTCGGGCACCACCAAAGGCACGTCGTCACACATGCGGAACGCGCTGGAATTGTCAATCATCACGGCGCCGTACTTTGTGATGGTCTCGGCGAACTCCTTTGATGTGCCGCCACCTGCAGATGTGAACGCCACGTCGATGTCCTTGAAGTCGTCATTGTGCTGAAGGAGCTTCACTTCATACTCCTTGCCCTTAAACGTGTATTTAGTTCCAGCCGAACGGGCTGAACCGAACAGTACGAGGTTGTCGATGGGGAAATCTCTCTCGGCGAGGATGCGCAGGAATTCCTGTCCTACGGCTCCGCTTGCGCCAACAATTGCTACATTCATCTTGTTCTTGTATTTTTTATGTTAATTTTTTACTTTCCTTAAATAATATGTGCAAAGTTACAACTTTTTCTATCAACTTGTTAAGTTTCATGCTTGTTTTTATGTGTTATTGTATAATCTGCGTATGTATGTGCGCAGAGTGAGCGGAAGATAGACGGGACGAAAGCCTAAACAGACGTAAAGAAGGCTTATGTGGAGAGCAGAGGTCAGGCGGTGTTTTGTTGTTTACGCACACACGTAAAATCATATCTAAAAGTAAGCTAAAAAACGAAATCCGCCTCGTTTTTTTTTGGTAGATAAACTGAAATGAGCTATATTTGCGGTGTCAAAGTGACAAAACGACAAAAAATCTATAACATCAACTAAAAACCTTTTACTATGGAAGTCGAAAAGATTATGCAAGCCCTTGAGGCTAAACACCCGGGCGAAGCCGAGTACCTGCAGGCAGTCCGCGAAGTGCTCATTTCTATTAAGGACGTTTACAACCAGCATCCTGAGTTTGAGAAAGCCAAGCTCATCGAGCGCCTCGTAGAACCCGAGCGTATCATCACTTTCCGTGTACCTTGGACAGATGACAACGGCGAAGTACATGTAAACATTGGCTATCGCGTTCAGTTCAACGGTGCTATTGGTCCGTACAAGGGAGGTCTTCGCTTCCATCCGTCGGTAAATCTCTCTATTCTTAAGTTCCTCGGTTTCGAGCAGACATTCAAGAACGCGCTTACCACACTCCCGATGGGCGGTGGCAAGGGTGGTTCAGACTTCTCTATCCGCGGACGTTCCGACGCAGAGGTTATGCGTTTCTGCCAGTCGTTCATGACTGAGCTTTATCGTCACATCGGTCCTGATGAGGACGTTCCCGCTGGTGATATCGGCGTAGGCGGCCGCGAGATTGGCTACCTCTTCGGTATGTACAAGAAGCTCACACACCAGTATCAGGGTGTGCTCACAGGCAAGGGTCTCGAGTTCGGTGGCTCACGCATCCGTCCTGAGGCTACCGGCTACGGCGCTCTCTACTTCGTTCATCAGATGATGGCTACACGCGGTCTCGATCTGAAGGACAAGACTGTTGCTATCTCTGGCTTCGGTAACGTGGCTTGGGGTGCTGCCAAGAAGGCTACAGAGCTTGGCGCTAAGGTTATCACAATTTCTGGTCCTGACGGCTACATCTATGATCCGAACGGCGTTTCTGGTGATAAGATCGACTATATGCTCGAGCTTCGCTCAAGCGGTAACGACGTTTGCCAGCCGTACGAGGACGAGTTCCCCGGCTCTAAGTTCATTGCAGGCAAGAAGCCTTGGGAAGTTAAGGCTGACATCTACCTTACATGTGCTACACAGAACGAGCTCAACGGCAATGACGCCGACATGATTCTCGCTCAGAAGCCTCTCTGCGTTGCTGAGGTTTCTAACATGGGCTGCACAGCTGAGGCTGTTGAGAAGTTCGTAGCTGCTGAGCAGCTCTTCGCTCCTGGCAAGGCTGTCAACGCAGGTGGTGTTGCTACTTCTGGTCTTGAGATGACTCAGAACTCAATACGTTTGACATGGAGCGAGGCAGAGGTGGACGAGAAGCTCCACTACATCATGCACTCTATCCACGAGCAGTGTGTTAAGTACGGTACACAGCCTAACGGCTATATCGACTACGTGAAGGGCGCTAATATCGCCGGCTTCATGAAGGTTGCCAACGCGATGATGGCACAGGGCATCGTTTAAGAGCCCGCAACAAATATTTCGCAAGAAATCAGTCACTTGCGAATTTGTTCCAGCGAATTAAAGAAAAAAAAGTAAGAGTTAGTTCCTTTAGAGAAAGGAATTCTATAATACATATAGGCAAATAGAAATCTACAAGGATACGGGCTCTGCCTCACGTGATGTGGTCGCAGAGTAACGGTCCTTGTTTTTTTTCGTCTTATTCTGTTTGCTGCCTTTTTTAACCGACAGTTTAAGCCAAGTAAAGACAAAAGTGAATTTGAAAAACATCCTCTTGGGCTTCGGAATATCGTATGAGCCTTGAGGTTTAAAATAATAACAGCCTCTGTTAAGAGGATTCTCACAATCAGGAAAGGAGAACATATTTATGTATGCAATAAGAATCTTGGCCCTGGCATTGTCGATGACAGCGTGTCTTGCCGTGATGGCGCAGACACAACGTGGCAAGGCCTCCTATTATTCGAAGCGTGCCACTGGTGCGCGGACGAGCAGCGGTGAACGGCTCCATCATGACAGCCTCACGTGTGCTCACCGAACATATCCATTCGGCACGCTATTGCGTGTCACCAACGAGAACAATGGCAAGGAAGTCATTGTTCGGGTTACCGACCGCGGTCCTCGCGGGCGTGGCAGAATCATTGACTTATCTTACGGAGCAGCCAGACAGCTTGGCATCCTCTCGCAGGGGGTGGCGGTGGTACGTGTGGAGCGTGTACGTACCAACAAGGTGCCGTATCGTCCTGAGCCGGAAGTGGATGATCTGCCGGAATTCGATTTCGAGATTACAGAATATACAGTTCCTGAAAACGGAATTATGCACCTTCCTAAGAAAGGAAAGGTGCATAAATAATTAGGAGTTACTTCTTGCTTCTTTTCATCGTATTGACCTTCACTACGGTGACGTACGATACGGGTTTGCCGTCGTGCTCTGCGGAGACGAGCAATCTGGCTTCGCCGTCCTTGATGCGGCGGTCTGCCTTGACGGAAGCGGTGTAGCGTATGCCGCTGCCCGGAGCAATCTGCTCCACCGTGATGCTCGGCGAAATCTGGATATGGCGGTTGTCTTCAGCCTCCTTTACTGTGGGTATGATGCCGAAGACGGGCAGGTCCGAGTGGTTATATATCTCGAACACCATCTTGCCTTCTTCGTCGGCTTCGAGTATGCCGTCCCCGTTGGCGTCCGTAAAGCTGACGTTCTTTATCTCGAGACGTTCGGCGTCAGCCCTTTCCAGCGTGCTTGCGCTGACGGATGACGATCCGTATCCGGTGGTGTCTGCATTGAAGTCGATGCAGTCATTGCCAGAATTGGTGGTGTCCACCATCTGCGACGGGTCGATTTCCTGGCTGTCATCCGCACCGTTGTAAGAGTTGGTGTACGTATCATCGTAAGAGTGGGCGTATGTATCGTCGTCGTATTGCTGATTACGTGCAGCCGCTCTCTTCTGTCTTTGTATGCGTTCGTTGCGTTGTCCGAGCCTCTCGCTCTGTTCTGCCTTAGCCTGTTTGTCAGCTGAATTGCCTATGGCTCCACCCACGATGGCACCTCCTGCCATACCGATGAGCGTGCCGACGTCGCTGCCGCGCGGTCCTCCGGCTATGCCACCGATGGCAGAACCTACGACCGAACCTAACGAACTGCCGGCATAAGCGCCCGCACCCGCTGCCGTCATACAACTGCTTACAAGAACAGCACCGCTGACCAATAATATCATATCCTTTCTCATGATGTATATCCTCCTTGTTCCTATTTATCTAATTGTCTGATTTTCTTTTGCAAATATATAAAAAATATGATATAACAACCATATTCTTAATGCTAAAAGAAATATAAAACAATAATCGAAAGGAATTTTAGAACTTCATTACTGATAAAACTACAATTCCTTTCGATATAAAACAGCAATTATCTTTCGCTGTTGAGCAACGTCTCCAGCTGATCAATCATCTTTGCTGTCTCTGCCGTTGGCTTGCTGAGAACGGCGGGAGCAAACTTGCTTACCAAGGCATTGAGCTTCTTCAAGTTGCCCTTCTGTCCGTTACGACGATAGAGCTGGCGGAGCTGCCATATCTTTTCGGCGTTCTGGAAGCCTTCCACAAGTCGCTCGAAGCGGATGCTTGGGCGCGGTCCGGGATAGATGCTGTATGTGTCGCCGGCTGCCCAAGTGCGGAAACGTGTGTCGCGCAGAGGGTCTTCCGTCCAGCTGTTCACTGCCCAACGCAGATATCCGTCATAGTCGGCAGCTGCCGCATGAATGCCAATCCATGCCGCTTCGGCAGGTGAGGAGAACGAGAATGTGCCGGGGAACGGTTCGGTGCAGCAGGTATAGTATGTGCTTATCTGTCCGCGCTCTCGGCGTTGGCGCAGCACTTCGTCAGGAAATTTCTGTCCGTAGGGGATGGAGAGATAATAGAGGTCCTGCTGTATCTCGTCATGATAGTTGCCCGCAAGCGTAATCTTGAAGTCAGGATCGGCGTCCTTTATCACCTTGATGGCAGCCTTCATTGCCTCCATAGGGCGTTCGTCCATTGAGATGGCGGTGCGGCTGAACCATCCTTTCTGGCGCAGATGACGGGCGAAGTCGCGGAGAAAACCGCCCCAATAGGCAGCGTAGGCAGAGTCGCCCGGCTCGGCACGCACAAACTGTACGCGGTTCGTCGCTTCGTCATAATAGTCGAAACTGAGGTTCCAGGGTATCATGGTGTAGCAGGAGATGAGCGCATCACGCATGCCAACCTCTTCTGTCATAAACTCCACCCACTTGTCGAATACAGCATAGCTGTACGTCCACGTACCGTCGATGTGGCGGATGCGTGTCACCATGCTGTCGTACGGGTCGAAGGTCTGACCGTTCCACGGCTTGTGCATGATGGAAGCCGTGATGGCTTTCTGTCCGGCGTCAGCCAGCATGCGCATGATGGGCAGCATTGCGTCCAGATGTTCGCGGCTCCATAGCTCCACGCCATAATAGCGAGCCACGGCGTAAGGGTTCTGCCAAAGGTCGATATTGAGGTGCCATTTCGACGGTTCGGTAAGCTCACGGTCAGTGACTTTCAGCTCTATCTTCAGCTTTTCGTCTTTCATTCCCTTGCCGCTTACGCACAATGTGCCCTCGTAAACGCCCGGCTTGGCGTCGCGCGGCACACGGATGTTGAGCCAGATGGGTTGTGTGGAGGTGCGCTTTACAGCCAATTTCTTGTTGATGTCGAGCACGTCAGCCACAAGCGACGAGTCCCAATCTGCCTTATTGTCGCGACAACCGCAGCCTCCTTTTCCGTCTTTATTGAGTTCGTCGGTCATGACGTAGCGCACGAAATAAGGCTGGGCATTCTCTGACTTTATCACGTTGCCCTTGGCAGATCGGAGGTCTGAGACGCTGAGGCTGACGTTGTCAAGGTCGCGGAGCGTATAGATGACAGCCTGAGCGTTGACACGTTCGCCGCGCCAAGCCGACTTTCTGAGCGTGCGCGATGCTGACAATGCGGTCGGAACAGCGTGTTTGCCATAGCGTACGTCGGTGGAAGCCCATGCCGTACGGACGCTGTCGCGTCCCAGGCTGCGTGTCCAAAGCTCGATGGGGTCGTGCGGCTTTGGGTCGACAAGCTCCTCATATTGTCCTAAAGGCATGGCTGCCTTGTCGTGCTTCTGCGCATGTGAAGCGATAGGCGAGATGATGGAGGCTGCTATAATTAATGTAAGCAACAAGAGTGGTGCGTTATTTATTCTCATATCTCTTTATTATTATATGTCTATACGTTTGTTTTATTTCACCATTATCTTCTTTCCTTCCACCATGTACACGCCCTTGTCGAGGCGGATGTCCTTATTGCCCTGCACCATTCCTCGGAAAGCCGTGCGTCCGGCTATGTCGTTGATGGTAACGATGCGCTCTTCGGGCGTTACTATGCGGATGCCGCCGTCCGTGGCAAAGGCGTCCACGTTGCGGAGGTTGTCCGTATTGATGTTGCCGATGGCTGTTGAGGGTGGGAGTGTGGCGCTTTGTCCGTCCTTCTGATACAGTCGTACATAATCGAAGAATGTCTCGTACGTGAACGAAACGTCACACGGACGTGCCCACGAGCCGTCGCCAACACTCTGATTGAGGATAAGATAGAAAGGCTTGTCGAACGGCCACTGTCCCTTGCTGAGCAGGTCGGCGTTCTTCGACTTCGCATAAGAGAACACTTTCACGCCGTCAACGAACCATGAGAGAAGCTCCGGCTCCCATTCCATAGCTATGACATGATAGTCAGCAGCATTGGTGTAAACGCCACCGGAGTTAGGCTTTGCCTGATTGAGGTCGTAAGTAACGTGTGTGTGAACGGTGTGGTAAGTGCGTCCGTCAGCGTCAATCTGTTCCCAAAGGTCAATCTCACCGCACGTCGGCCATCCTGCCGAACCGTCCTGCGGCATCATCCAGAAGGCGGGAAAGTTGCCCGTATGCGGCGTAGTGCGCAGTCGTCCCTCTATGCGACCGTATGTGAAGTTCATCTTGCCTGCGCTTTCCACGGCACCGCTTATCATGTCCACGTCGCCTTCCTCGTCGATGTCGTTGGCTATGCAGCGTGTCACGAGATTGCCATCCTTGATGTAAGCCGTGCGTTCCTGACCCTCTTTGGTCTGCGCTGTGAAGCGTTTCCATGTGGGATTCTCGCGTGAGCAGCGGCTCCAGTTGGCTTCGTTCGGCATCGAACCGTCCTCGCCGTTGAATTCATCGGCGAACACCAGTTTGTATTCCTCCGTTCCGTCTGGCTCGAACACCGTCGTTACCATTACGTCGCCGTCTACGTTCTTGCCGTCTATGGTGAATGTTTCGTCCGCTTCAGCGTCCGTCACGTCATACTCGTCCCACTGCTTCACGCCGTCAACGTATTGTCCGCCCTTGATGTTCTGTCCGTGGCGCACCTTCACGCCCTTCAGCTGATAACCCTCAGCAGGAGCCACCGGCATAAGATAGATGGGCTTGCCCTTTGCCACTGTGGTCGGTACGCCCGAAAAGTCGTCGCCAACTATGTGTCCGCCGATGGCGTTAATTTCCAGTTTTACGTTGTCAGACTGAGCCAATACGGGCGAGACTGCTGACATTGCGCTTATGCACAATGCTATGGGTAAGATGTGATTCTGTTTCATGATTAGTTTTTATATGTATAAGTAATGTTTATGTAAAGGTAAGGTTATTTATCCGGTTGACAAAGGAAAACCTTGTTTTGTGATTCTTTTTTTAAGTTATGGCGTATTTTTATAAAGCTAAACGACTGAAAATCTAAAAATTAATGTATTTTTGTGTACTGATAGGTTGATATAAAAATATTTCAGAAATACATTTACCGATATGACTAATCTCCTTTTGTTACAATACACTTGCTTTCTTGTGTCACTGTTATTAGCGCCTATAATAATAGTGTCGTATTTCATACAGGAAGGTACAAATCGCAGATATGAGCGTTCCCGCTGGATGCTGGTCACTGCCGTACTCCTTCTTGCTCTCCATTATTTTCTTCAGATGCGCTATTCCATCCGTGCCACCACAGACACCGGCGCCACGGTGGTGAACATCCTCTTCTATACTCCCGCTGCCTTTCTCTTCTCCGGCTCCGTGCTTGGGCTTGAAGGAGACCGTCGGCGATTCCGTAGCTATGTGTTGTTCGGAGCCATGTGTACTTTTCTCATACTATTGCTGTTTTTTATAGGGTGGCTGAGAAACGGATGTCTGGAGATGCCATACGTGCAACCCATAATGCATGCAGTGTACTTCGTGGTAATGACCGTGTTTGTGCTTGTTCCGTGGAAGGCTATAAAGCGTAGCCGTAAGAGGGTAATCAACGAGACCGGTGGCGGCATCGTACCATACAAGCGCTTTGTCGGCTCTGCCTATCTGCTGATTAGCACCACGCTGTCCGTGCTTGTCATTGCGATAGTCTGGCGACCATTGCTTTTCATAATAGCTCCGTTCGGACTCTTTGCTATCTTCTTTTACGTCCTCTGCTTCGTCTATCTCGGTTTCGGCATGGCATCCATCAGGGACGTGCTCGATGAGGATGTGTCGGGTGAAGAATCGTGCGGAGCTGATGATGATTCGGACAATAAGGAGAAAGAATCTGTGCTTTACCCTGCAGAAATGGCGGAGAAGGTGGGTATGGCATTGGATAAATGGGTGAAGGAAGGCGGTTATCGCGACTCGAGTACTAATATCTCAAAGGTGTCGCGCGAGGTTTTTCTTTCGCGTCGCGAACTGAGCGAGTATTTCGACCTGCATCTGCATTCCACCTTCCGTATCTGGCTTTCCGACATCCGACTGGTGGAAGCCCAGAAGATGATAGCTGCGCATCCGGAATACAGCAATGATACAATCTCCTCTTCCTGCGGTTTCTCGTCACGCAGCCAGCTCTACAAAATCTTCAGCGACAAGCTCGGAATGTCGCCAAAGCAGTGGAGAGAAAAGTTAGGTATGGAGGAACAAAAGGGGCAAAATTCGTATGAAGACGAGTGAAAAATACCCTTAGTTGTCCGATTTGATAGGAATCAGACACCTAAATCAAGGGAATCGGACACATACATATAGGAATCAGACACTTTTTTACGAATTTTTTCTATATCTTTGTAATATCAAAAGTGTGGGGTGCCATACTTTTTCATCAACCTATTAATTTCAAAAGCACGAATAGATTGAGAGAATAATATGGGCATATTTCCAGTAAAGCAGAACAGAAAGTAGACAGTAATATGTACAGATGTTACAAATAAAAAATCACACAAGTAATGCCCATAACGAAACCGATAAGATTTTTAAAAAGGCTGCAGCAAGTGATTGCCGCAGCCTTTTATTGTATATGGATTAGCTTCTTTTTAAATTCCGATAACTTCCATATTGACCTCTTGTTTCTTTTTCCTTTTATTCTCCGATGAGCGTTATTCCGTTGTCGGAGATGGTAATGAGTCGGCGCTTATACAGGTCGCCCACCGCACGCTTATACACCTTCTTGCTCACCTGGAAGCGATGCTTGATGTCCTCAGCGTCACTCTTGTCACCAAGGTCGCAGTGTCCGCCGTTGTCGCGCAGATACTGTAGGAGCGTTTCGGAGAAGTCGAGTGTCTGCTGGCGGCCCGTCGGCTGCAGCGTCACGTCAATCTTTCCGTCTGGACGAACCGTTGAGATGTAACCCTTCACGCGGTCGCCGGTGTGCAGATAGCGGAACACCTGATCTTCGTATACCAGTCCGGGGTAACAGTTATCAATGATGACCTTGAATCCCATCTCCGTCTTCTGCCACACCAGAAGGTCTACTTCCTGTCCGTTCTTGTAGTAGGGATGGCGTTCGCTGAAGTAGCGTTCCACCTTTGCTGAAGCCACGATGCGATAGCTGTCCTCGTCGATATGTACGTGTACGATGTATTTCTCGCCCTTCTGCATACGCATTTTCTGTTCGCGGAACGGACAGAAAAGGTCCTTCATGAGGCCCCAGTTGAGGAATGCGCCGTACTCGTTCACCCACGCTACCTCAAGGTAAGCGAAGTCGCCCACCTTGCAAAGCGGATGCTCAGTAGTGGCAACCGGACGTTCGTCCTGGTCAAGATAGACAAACACCTCCAGCTCGTCGCCGGGCTTGACGCCCTCTGGTACGTAACGTGACGGCATCAGAATCTCTCCCTCGTCGCCGCCGTCGAGATAAATTCCGAAGTCAACTTCCTTGACTACGGTCATCTTATTGTAATCTCCAAGTTTTATCATATAATATATGTTAGGGTGATTTTTTATATTATTCTGAAATTTCAGATGAATCTGACTGTTCCTTCTCGGTCTCTGCCGCCTTCTCCGGCTCCACGATGCGTCCGTCCACGATGTGAATGGTGCGGTCGGTGATGGAGGCGAGGTGCTCGTCATGTGTGACGATGACGAAGGTCTGTCCGAACTTGTCGCGCAGATCGAAGAACAGCTGATGGAGTTCTGCCTTGTTCTTCGAGTCGAGCGAACCTGAAGGCTCGTCAGCGAATACCACGGCAGGATTGTTTACGAGAGCGCGAGCCACTGCCACACGCTGCTTCTCGCCGCCTGAAAGTTCTGCGGGCTTGTGCGAAGCGCGGTCTGCCAGTCCCATAAACTCCAGCAGTTCCATGGCGCGTTCCTTGGCTTCCTTCGGGTTCTTGCCTCCGATGTATGCGGGGATGGTGATGTTCTCCAGCGCCGTAAACTCAGGCAGGAGCTGATGAAACTGGAACACGAAGCCGATATGACCGTTGCGGAACTTGCTCAGCTCTGACGAACTCAGCTTGCCTACGTCCACACCGTCCACCATAATGGATCCGCTGTCCGCCTTGTCGAGTGTGCCCATTATCTGTAGCAGCGTGGTCTTGCCGGCACCGCTCGGTCCGACAATGCTTACCACCTCGCCCTTGTTGATATGCAGATCGATGCCCTTGAGCACCTGGAGGGAGCCGAAACTCTTGGTTATGTTCTTTATGTCTATCATAATTTTCCTCGGATGTTAATGTTTTGTCAGTTTATATAGCTTTCTTTTTGCCCACGTTATCTTTCTGCCAACCCACTTGTGCATGGTTTCGTACAGGCTCATGTCCTCGGTATGCTGTGACTGTGCGAAGGTCATCTCCTCCATTGCGTCGCCGTGCTGGTCGGGGAAGATAATCATGATGTTCTTGCCGGAGAAATGGTTCTGTATCTCGTCGGGCAGTCGTTCCAAGGCGTTCTTGTGCGAGACGGTGCCCTTACGCGCCGTCACGACGATGAAGAGATGGTCGTCTGATATGGATGAGGCTATCTGAGGCATCTCCATCCAGTGGTCCATGCGTCTCAGCGATACGCGTATGGCGGAATGGCGGTTGCGGATGTATTGCTCGATGAGGGGCAGTACGTCGTCGCGACCGTAGAATTCGGTCTGGCACTCCATGTTTACGGCGAGGCGGCAGACACGCTCCAGCCAGCGATAGAAGCCCGGCTCGAACTGTGCCCTCGACGGAACAGCCACGTGTATGCGGCGTATGGTGGAGAGCGGCTGGCAGAGACGCGCCATTATTATCTGCGAGTTGAGGCCGTTGAATAGGCTCTGATGGAAGGCGCCCCAGAACTTCTGCGACACCTCCTTGTGCATGTGCATACCGATGAGCACGTCAGTGGCGCGGAATTCCTTGAAGGCATGTCTGATGCCGTTGGCGATGTTGGCAGCCACACGCACCTGCGTGGTCATGGTCATGTCGGCAGATGCGGCGTACTTTGCCATGCGGTCGAGCAGTTGTTGACCCTGCTCCTGATGGCGGCGCATGTCTTCATCGTCGTAAACCACGTTCAGACCCACGAGCATCGTCGTGTTCTTGGCGTTGCGCATCATCATAGCCACGTTCACGAGGCGCTGGGCATACTCAGGATACTTCATCGGGATGAGAATCTTCTCTTCCGTCAGCTTCGTGTCTTTTTCGTCAGCTATTTCCTTGTCGCGCAGCGTGATTTGCTGTGCGGCTTGTTCCGTAATCATGGACGATATGATGCAAGTGAAGAGAATCATTATGACGATGCCGTTGAGCATGTCGTCATTGACGAGCGACTGCCCGGGTGCGGTCTCGATGTTCATGCCAATCATCAGCATGGCTATGGCTCCTGCCGCATGCGCCGACGTCAGACCGAACATCATGTTGCCCGATGATATCGGCAGACGGAAAAGCTTGCTGGCGATATAGGCTGCAAGCGCCTTGCCCAACGTGCCGAATCCTGCCACGATAAGCACCACCATGAGGATGTTGCCGCCTTGGAAGAGCATGCGCACGTTGATGAGCATGCCCACGCCGATAAGGAAATAGGGGATGAAGAGGGCGTTACCGATAAACTCGATGCGGTTCATCAGCGGCGATACGTGCGGTATGTAGCGGTTGAGAATCAGTCCGGAGAGGAATGCACCGAAGATGCCTTCTATGCCGACCGACTCGCCGAGCGTGGCGCTCATGAAGAGGATGGCAAGCACGAATATGAACTGCATGACGGCGTCGCTATAGCTTCTCAAGAACCAGCGTGTAAGGCGAGGGATGATGAGCGCCAGCGCCACGCTGTAAAGCACAAACTTGCCCGCAAACCATAGCCAGAAGCCGAATGTGGTCTCGCCCTTGTATGCCTCCACGACGGCTGCCAATACGAAGAGCGCCAGCAGCAGGGCTATCATCGACGAACCTACCGAAAGCACCACGCTGGGCTTCTTCTGCAGACCGTAGCGTCCCACGATGGGGTAGGCGATGAGCGTGTTTGACGCCATGATGCATCCAAGGAGCAATGAGGCTATCTGTGAGTAATGAAGCAGGGTGAGGCTTGCTACGTAAGTGATAATCAGCGGAATGGCGAATGTCAGCAGTCCGAAGACGCCGAACCTTCCCTTGTTTCGGCGCACGCCGTCGGTATCCATCTCAAGGGAAGCAAGGAACATGATATAGTAGAGTCCCACTTTGCCGAACAGCTCGAAGGAGTTGTCGCGTTCAAGGATGTTGAATCCATACTTGCCCACGGCAACGCCAGCCAACACCATGCCGATGATGTGGGGGATGCGCAGCTTGCCCATGATGATAGGGGCGAAAAGGATGATAAGCAGCACCACGAAGAAGATGATTGTGGGGTTGGTTATCGGAAAATAGCTGGCGATGTCGGTCATATAATTATGTGTATATTTGTATTATGCAAAGTTACACATAAAAATCCGTAATCTTATTATGATGCCAATAAAAAGAAAGCAGTGCTGACTGTATGGGGATGCAGAAAGTCATGCTTCCCCATCAGTTTGCACTGCTAAAACCTATATTATCCTAATTATACCTCAATTGTTTCGAGTTATAACATTTTTATCATTCTCAGCATTAGTATCTTGCTGAGAATTCGCTTACGTTCAGAACGCGGAACAGGAAGTCGTCTTCGTCGTCCATGTAGTCCTGATAAATGCGCATCTTCTTGCCGTCGAAGCGTACTGTTACGTCTGCGTAATCGTCTTCGTCATCGTCATAGTCGCCGATTTCGAACGGCTCCCAGCAGCGAAGGATGCCGTAATTGGTGTCTTTCCATTCCCAACGACCAATCTCTACGTCGCCGTCCATATAGAAGCATACGAAGGTGCCGCAGGGCGAGAAAATGGTGCGGTAGCAGTAGTCGTCCTTGTCGTCGAGGATGTCGTCCTCGTCGAAGTCCCATTGCTTGCCTTCAGGCGATAAGGTTACCTCCTGGTACACTCTGCCGTGATTCAGCCATTGCTTGCCGTAAGCGAAGTAAACGCCGTTGGCGTAAAGCCATGTCTCCGAGCTGTCCATTCTCCATGAGCGGCAGAGCTGGCGTATAGCTGGGTCTGGCTTATACTGGAAGTCGATGTCTACTACGATGGTGATGTCCACACCGAAGCTGTTGGTGTACGTAATGGTGGCGTAACCGGTGATGCCGTTGTCCTTGATGCGGATGGTGGTCTGGTTGCTAAGCTGGTAAACGCCGTCCTTTACGCGTGTGTATGTACCGTATATATACAGGCCGTTATCAATGATGATGGTGCCTTCAGCGTCAACGGCGCGTGTCTTCATACGCTCTGTGCCATGCTTCTTGAAGATGGCTGTAGAGCCGTCAGCCTGGCGTGTCACGCCAACAGTCTGCTGCTGTGCCTTCTTTGCCTTTGGTGTAGTGATGAGGAAGTGGCCGTCTGCGAACAGCTCTATGGAGTTGAACTCCTTGTCAGTCTTGCCGTCACCCCAAGTCTTTACATCCATCTTGATGGCGTCCTTGGCATATTGCTCGTCAGCGTTGTTGCCGAGTGTGAATTCTGTGGAAGGCTTTGCACCGTCAGGGAATTGTGACTGCTTCTCGTTATCGTCGCTGTCACATGCCACGAAGCCTAATGAGGCGATGGCAATAATTAATGAATAAAGAATGTTTCGTCTCATAATGTTTGGTTTTTTAGTTGTTAGTAAAATGTGGATGGTTATGTGGTTGCAAAGATATGTAATATGTTTTACATTTGCAAGAGTTCCGAAATGGAATAATTTGTAGGAATTTCTAACGAAATCTAATTATTGTAAACAAACTGACTGTGTGGGCACAAAAAAAGGCATTTGGTTTATTTTTGTAAAAACCAAATGCCCTGATGTCTTGCTTTTTGCATGTCAATGGCATGCTAAAAGCACTGTTAATAGGCTGCTGTCAATGTGTTTACGACTATGGTATGTGTGGTTATGATCTCTTCTGTTTCGGAATAATCCTCGTAAATGCGCATCTGCTTGCCCTTGAAGCGTACTGTCACGTCGCCTGACCAGTCGTCCTCAGCTTCGTGATCGTACGGATCCCAGTAGTGCATGATGCCGTCATTCTGGTTACTCCATTCCCAACATGCCACTTCTACGTCACCGTCCATATAGAAGCAGACGTATGTTCCGGAGGGTGAGAATATCATGCGGTAGCAGTATTCTGTGTCAGGATCGAAGAAATCGTCCTCTTCTATGCCCCATTTTTTTGCTGAAGGCGAGAGTTTGTAGTTGTGGTGCACTCTGCCGTTCTCCATCCATTGCTTGCCGTGTGCCATGTAGGCTCCGTTCATGTATGCCCACATCTCGAAGCTGTCGCAGTTCCATGAGCGGCAGAGGCTGCGGTTTGGAGTGGCAGACTTGTCCTGTGTCGCAAAGTTGACATGTACGTTTGACTGTGTACCGTCGCGACTTGTGTAAGTTACTTGTCCGTTTCCTTCTTTCACGTCATCGAGGAATTCAATGACGGAGTTGTCGCTCAAGCGGTAAGTGTGGGCATTCACGCGTGTGTATGTGCCATACTGATATTTGCCGTTATCGATGTCCATGGTGCCGTTGTTGTCGGTGGCGCGGGTCTTGAGGTGCTTTGTGGCGTGCTTCTTGAAGATGGCGGTGGATCCGTCTGCCTCACGAGCTACGCTTACGGTGCGCTCAGGAGCTAAGTGGGCAAGTGGCGTGGTGATCAGATAGTGACCGTCGCCGAAGAACTCAATGGATGTGAAATCCTGAGTGGTGTAGCCGTCCCAGCTTTCTACGTTCAGCTTCATGGCGTCTTCAGCGTGTGCTTCGTCCTCGCAGTCGCCGAATGTGAACTCTTGTGTAGGCGTGGCGCCCGAGGGCACCTTGGCCTCCTTCTCGTCGTCATTGCTGTCGCAGGCTACAAAGCCAATCGAAGCAAGTGCGATGAGGCATGAGTAAAGAAAGTTTCTTTTCATAATTTCCTTGTTGATAGTTTTTTTTGATTTTTGATTGTAGGTTATGATGTGGCATTGTCTGCCATTGTTTTCTTAAAGTCTGAAGGCGATGTAAGCTCTGATGCCGCTCTGCTTGAGGGTGAACTTCTCAGTGTTGAAGTAGCTGGCGTTGTCTTCTTCGTCGCTGCTGTCATAATCGTTGTCTTCGTCCTCGTCGCCGCTGAAGTCGGTCTGAGTGTACTTCACCTTGCCCCATACGCCTTCCACACCGAGCGAGATGGCTTTATATGCTACAGAAACGCCGGCTGCCATCATACATCCGAATCCGTATGAGAAGTTGTCGTTCTGGATAACGCAAGAGGCGGTAGGCATTACGTGGAAGTAAGCTGTAGCGATGAGCTTGTTCCAGGGATTGACGCTGACGCTCGGACCGACGTGCAGACCATAATCTATCTTGTGCATGCCCAGATCTATTCCGGTAAGTTCCGAAATGCCGATGTCGCCGTCAGGATCGCCGCTTACGATGTCGTCGAAGCCGTCAGAAGCGCGTGTGCCGCTCTCGTTGCTGTAAGCCACTTCCTTAAGTTCCAGCTTAGAGTAAGTGAAGTCAAGGAATCCGTAGTCGATACCGAACTTTATCATTCCTGCTATTGGCTTGCTGTGAAGGTAAGATGTGCGGCCCTTCTGGATAAAGAACGAACCATTGGTCTTCCATTTCATCTCCTCGCCGTCAGTGCGCTCGATGTTCGGCGATGTGATACCGATTTTCCAGTACTTTCTGCGCTTCCATGTCTTCTGCATTTCCTGCTCCTGCTCCATGGACGCCATGCGGGTCTCCATCTGCGCAAGTTTCTCTCTCAATGTGTCGGCAGGCTCAACTGTTGTGTCGATAGAATCAGAAGATGCAGTGTAGGTCTGCATTGTAGACGCCGAAAGTGGCATTGCAAGGGCGGCTAATGATGCCACGATGATGGTCTTGAAGATTTTTCTCATTACTGTTTTTTCGTTATAGGCTTCCTACAGAACCTTAGCGAAGCCGGTTAATAAAAATAATGGTGTCGGCGTGGTGCTGACTATGCCCCAACTGCGTTGTAATCGTTCGTTAATCGAATTTTAACAATTTAAGGTACATAACGCCTTTATGAATGTTAATATGTGCTTTGTTTTTTATCTTATTGCAAAGTTATATAAAAATGTGATAACTTGCAAGTGTTCCTTTATATGCTATTTAATATGACGTTTCGGATAGTATTGCATAAAATGCAGATTTTGTGTTTATTCTGCAATATGCTTGGAATAAAGTGCAATAAGGGAAGATAAGGAAAATAAAAAGTAACTACTCAGCACCCCCAGGGCATGAGTAGTTACCTTACTGTTGTACGACAG
>OLFZ01001437.1_pt1 | contig 20308 bp, 17 predicted proteins | sample 1604861 | NCBI WGS metagenome assembly OLFZ01 (sample SAMEA3888895, study PRJEB22519) | human gut metagenome | biome: human gut; feature: human-associated habitat; material: faeces | place: Denmark | collected 2011 | reverse complement strand
CGGCCAGATCGCCCCTGGCTACACCGCCGACCTCATCCTGGTGGACTTCGACCGTCCGGCTCTGACCCCCTGCCACAGCGTCCGGGACAATCTCGTCTACTCCGCCAACGGCTCCGCCGTGGTGATGAATATGGCGCGGGGCAAGATCATATACAAAGACGGGGCCTTCCTGACCCTGGACCTGGACCAGATCAAGGCCGAGGTGAAGGACTACGCCCTGCCCCTGCTGTTCGGCTAATCTCAGCACGACCGGAGGAATCAAACCTTGAACAAACGAACCCAAAAAAGCAATGCCAAAAGCAGCACCTTCTTCGGCGGCGCGGCCATTCTGGCCGGGGCCGTCGCCATCACAAAGCTCATCGGCGCGGTCTATAAAATTCCGCTGGGGAACCTGCTCGGCAAAGAGGGCATGGGCCCGTTTCAGGCGGCCTACAATGTCTACAGCGTGCTGCTGACCGTGTCGACGGCGGGTCTGCCGCTGGCGCTGTCGCGGCTCGTGGCCGAGGCAGACGCACTCGGGCGCGTCAATCAGCGCAGGCGCATCTTCCGCGTGGCGCTGGGTCTGTTTTTCATGCTGGGGCTGATCGGCGGCGGGCTGATGCTCCTGCTGCCGGACGCGCTCGCGGCGCTGCTGCACAACGACCTCGCGGCGCAGGCCATCCGCGCGCTGGCACCGTCGCTCTTCTGCGTGTGCCTGCTCTCGGCCATCCGCGGCTATACGCAGGGGCAGGGGCGGATGCTGCCGACGGCGGTGAGCCAGATCATCGAGTCGTCGAGCAAGCTCATCGTGGGTCTCTCGCTCGCGTGGGTGCTGACGCAGCGGATGCAGGCCCCGCCGGAGGCGGCGGCGGCCGGGGCGATTCTCGGTGTGTCGGCCGGTTCGCTTCTCTCGCTGCTGACGCTGACGGTCTGGACGCTGCGCAGCGGGCGGAGCGACACGGGCACGGACGTCCCCGACGGGCGGCGCTTCATCCTGCGGCGGCTGCTGGAGATCGGCATCCCCGTCACGCTCGGCTCGGCGGGCATGAGCCTTGTGACGCTGCTCGATCAGTCCGTGTCGATGGGCGTGCTGCAGCGCAGTCTCGGGTTGAGCGTGGAGGTCGCAAACGGCCTTTACGGCGAGTATTCCTTCGCGCTGACGCTCTTTGCCCTGCCGCCGTCGTTTATCTATCCCCTGTCGGTGAGCCTGATGCCCGCCGTGTCCGCCGCCCTGACACGGGGCGACCGGACGGCCGCCGGGAAGGCCGCCGGTGCCGCCATGAAGCTCACCGTCCTTACGGCGCTGCCCGCCGGTGTGGGTCTGTCGGTGCTGGCGGAGCCCATACTGCTGCTGCTGTACCCGGCGGTGCCGGACACGGCAAGGGCGGCGGCGTACCACCTGACATTTCTGGGGCTGGCCTGCGTGTTCGTGTGCCTGATGGTGGCCGCCAACGGCGTCCTGCAGGCCTACGGCCACCCGCTGGTGCCGGTGCTGGCGCTGCTGTGCGGCGGCGTGCTGAAGGTGGTCACCAACTACCTGATGGTGGGCGACCCGGCCACCGGCATACGGGGCGCCGCCGTCAGCACCCTGTACTGCTACGCGCTGATCGTGCTCATCGACCTGATCGCCATCGCCCGGCTGGTGCCGGAGCGTCCGGGCTACATACGGCTGTTCGTCCGCCCGGTGCTGGTGACGGCGGTAATGGCACTGGCTGCCCGTTCCGGCTACGGCCTTTTCTGCCGGGTGCTGCCGGAGCGCTGGGCGGTGCTTCCGGCCATCGCGGTGGCGGCGGCGGTATATGTGATCCTGGCGCTGGCTGTCGGCGCTGTGACCCGCACGGACGTGGTGACGCTGCCCAAGGGGGAGAAAATCGCAGATTTTCTGCATTTGCGCTGAACTTTTCTGTGCCGCATGCGGAAAACCTCTTGCAATAGGAGCGTAAGTATGCTAAATTTTACAAGGAAACCCCGTTATGACTACAACGACCTGCTGGAGATCGTCCGGCTGCTGCGCTCGACCGAGGGTTGCCCGTGGGATCGGGTGCAGACGCACCAGAGCATCCGCCGCGGACTGCTGGAGGAGGCATACGAGGCGGCGGAGGCCATCGACACGGAGGATACCGCGCTGCTCCGGGAGGAGCTGGGCGACGTGCTGATGCAGGTGGTGTTCCACGCGGACATCGAGAAGGACGCAGGGCGCTTCACCATGGACGACGTGTGCGACGGCGTGGTGAAAAAGCTGCTGTTCCGCCATCCCCATGTGTTCGGCGACGGACGGGCGGAGACGGCGGACACCGTGCCCGCCAGCTGGGATGAGCTGAAGCGGCAGGAGAAGGGACAGAAGACCACCGCCGACGCGCTGGACGCTGTGGCGCGCAGTCTGCCCGGCCTGTGGCGGGCGGAGAAGATACAGAAGAAGGCCGCGGACGCGGGCTTCGACTGGCGCGACGTCTCCGGCGCGCTGGACAAGCTGGACGAGGAGACGGGCGAGCTGCGTCAGGCCGTGGAGACAGGCGGCGACGTGGCCAGTGAGCTGGGCGATGTGCTGTTCGCCGCCGTGAAGGTGGGGCGCTTCTGCGGCATCGACCCGGAGGACGCCATCGCCGGTACCTGCGAAAAATTCATCCGGCGCTTCCGCGTCATGGAGCAGGAGGCCGCCCGGCAGGGCAGAGCGCTGCACGACATGACGCTGGAGGAAATGACCGCCCTGTGGAACGGGGCAAAGGAACGTTCTTAATGCGATACAACATCGTTTTAGGATAGCCGCGTATCGCGGCAATTACCAACGAAAATTTTTGGGAGGAAATAACATGAATAAGACTGAACTGATCGCCGCTGTCGCTGAGAAGACCGGCCTGTCCAAGAAGGACTCTGATGCTGCCGTCAACGCCGTGCTGAACACCATTGCCGAGACTCTGAAGGCCAATGAGAAGGTGCAGCTGGTGGGCTTTGGCTCCTTCGAGACCAAGAAGCGCGCCGCCCGTACCGGCCTGAATCCCCGCACCGGCGCCGCCGTGGAGATCCCCGCCTCCACCGTTCCCACCTTCAAGGCCGGCAAGGCTCTGAAGGACGCCGTGGCCAAGTAATTTTGCCTGATCCCGGAGCCGGTGTGGTAACGCACCGGCTCTTTTTCCCGAAAGGAGGGCGCACCATGCGTCTGGACAAATATCTGAAGGTCTCCCGGCTCATCAAGCGCCGCACCGTGGCCAACGAGGCCTGCGATGCCGAGCGCGTCACTGTCAACGGACGGGTGCAGCGGGCGTCCTACGACGTGAAGGTGGGCGACGTGATCGCCATCCGCTTCGGCGCGAAAACGCTGACGGTGGAGGTACTGTCCGTCACCGAGAACGTGGGCAAGGACGCGGCTGCCGCCATGTACCGCGAGGTGTAGGGACAGCTCTGTCATAAACGAACAAGCCCCCTCATACACTGGGAAAAACCGTGTATGAGGGGGATTTCTTATGGCATACGACATCACAGACCCTGCCGCCGTTCACCGTCTCCAGCTGGAGGGACGGGAAAAGCTCACCGTAGCCGGTGTGGAGGACGTGGAGCGGTTCGACGACCAGTGCATCGTCCTGCGCACCGGCGCGGGGACGCTGGTGGTCAGCGGAGAGGGACTGCATATCGGCAAGCTGTCGCTGGACGGCGGCGAGCTGCATGTGGACGGGCGCATCGACGCCCTGACCTACGAGGACGCGCCGGAGGAGCGGGGCGGCTCCTTCTTCAGCCGCCTGTTCGCCTGAGGTGGGCACCGTTGTCTCCGCGCAGCTGTGGGGCTATCTGACGGCGGCGGCGCTGGGCGCGGCGGCTGCGGCGGTGTACGATCTGCTGCGGCCGGTGCGCCTCCGCCGCCGGAAAAACAGACGGCTGACCCATGTGCTGGACGGGGTGTATCTGCTGGCGGTGGCTCCGGCGCTGCTGTGGTATGCCCTGCGGGTGGGCGAGGGCGAGCTGCGGCTGGTGATGCTCAGCGCCATGGGGCTGGGCGCGCTGCTGTATGTGCTGGCGCTGTCGCCGCTGCTGCGGCCGCTGTGGGACTTCTGGCTGGGCGCAGCGGCGGCCACGGCGCGCCTTCTGTGGCGCCCTGTGTCGTGGATGGCGGCGCTGGCGAAAAAAATCGCCGCTGCCGGGAAAAAAGCCTTTTCTTTTCGCCGCAAGTGCGCTATGATAAAGAAAAAGACGGCGAAGGAGGCGAGCACACATGGCACAGAAGAAAAAAGCAACGCACCGCACCAACCCCGCCCTGGTGCTGCTGATCGCCGCGCTGGTGATCTTCCTGGGCATCGAGCTGATACAGGTGGGACAGCGCCTCAGCGAGGCCAGGCAGCAGCAGGCGGCACTGGAGCGCCAGCTGCAAATGCAGACCCAGGAGAACCAGGCGCTGGAGTCCGATCTGGCCAAGAAGGACGACGAGGAATTCATCAAGGATCTGGCGCGTGACCAGCTGGGACTGGCCGAGGAGGGCGAGCGCATTTTCTACGATGTGAACGATTGAGAACCGCCGGAAGGCGGTTCTTCAGCGTGTCGATAAACCCACGCCCCTGTCATTCCGAACCAGTGACCGATGTCACTGGTGTGGGAATCCGTAACCTTTTAGCTGGGAATCTGCGGAAAAGTGCAGGAATTATGCGTTTTGGAAACGGATTGCCACGCCAGTCTGTACCCCAAGGGCACTTGCTTCGCGGCGCGGACTGGCTCGCAATGACAGACTTTTTCGACAGCCTGAGAACCGCCGGAAGGCGGTTCTTTTTTGCGCGTTTCTTGCCTTATGCCGCCGGTCGTGGTATACTCTGTCATATATTGCCTTCAAAAGGAGGAACTGCCTGTGGCTACACTGCTGGAGCGGCGCTATCGCCGCCGCCATCTGGAGTGCGTGCGCCATATCACGCTGGATCCCAAGGGACGCGGCGTGCTGCGCATCCACATGATCCCACCCCGTCAGGACGCGGACAACGCGCCCTTTCTTCTGCTGCTCAACGGCAGCCGTCTGGTGCCCCTGAACCTCAGCTGGGCGATCCTGCTGGCCAACTTCATGGATCGGCTGGAGCCCTTTACCGGCGTGGAGATCGCCGAGAGCGACTGGACCGCCATGGCCGCCGGCGCCGTGGCAGAGACGCACAAGACCTATCCCTTCACATCGAAGGAGCAGCTGGCCGGTGATCTGGCCACCATGATCCGGTCGCTGGTGGCCATCGCCCGCGGGCAGGAGCCGGAGGCGGAGGTCGCTCCGCTGACGCTGGGGGAGTACGCCCCGGAGATGACCGCGCCCCACCGCATGGATCTTATGGTCAGCGCCATGACCCGTGGCGGCGCGTGGCACTGCAACCAGAAGTGCCTGCACTGCTACGCCGCCGGTCAGCCCCTGTCCGACACGCCGGAGCTGACCACCGCCCAGTGGAAGGAGATACTGGCGAAGCTCCGCGCCGCCAACGTCCCGCAGGTGACGTTCACCGGCGGCGAACCTACGCTCCGCGCCGATCTGGTGGAGCTGGTGGAGGTAGCCCAGTGGTTCGTCACCCGCCTGAACACCAACGGGCGGCTGCTGACGCCGGAGCTGTGCCGCAGGCTGTATGAGGCCAGCCTCGACAGCGTGCAGGTAACGCTGTACAGCCACGACCCCGCCATCCACAACGCGCTGGTGGGCGCGGAGGGCTTTGACGACACCGTGACCGGCATCAGAAACGCCGTGGCCGCCGGGCTGTCCGTGTCGGTGAACACGCCCCTTTGCAGCCTGAATACCGACTACGCCGCCACCGTGCGCTTCGTCCATGAGCTGGGCGTGCGGTACGTCACCTGCTCCGGCCTGATCCCCTCCGGCAGCGCCGAGGGCGCGGAGAGCCGCGCCACCCGTCTCACGGAGGAGCAGCTGACGGACGTGCTGCGCCGCGCCGTGACCGTGGCGGAGGAGCTGGAAATGGAGATGGACTTCACCAGCCCCGGCTGGCTGAAGGAGGAGACGCTGCGCTCCATGGGGCTGACGCTGGTGCCCAGCTGCGGCGCATGTCTCAGCAACATGGCCATCGCCCCGGACGGCGGCGTGATCCCCTGCCAGAGCTGGCTCAGCAGCCAGCCGCTGGGGAATATCCTCACCGACGACTGGGACAAGATCTGGCAGAGCCAGCGCTGCGCGGCCATCCGCGCCAAAAGCGCCAAAATGGAGCAGCTGTGCCAGCTGCGTCAGGGCAACGGAGAGGAGGCGTCCGTATGCTGAAAAAGCTCCATATCCTGCTGTTGACCCTGCTGGCGGCGGTCTGCTTTACCGTCACCGCATGGGCGGATTACGACTACATCGAGCAGTACGGCGTTATGGTGACGCCCAACACGGAGGACGGCAGTCTGCTTATCACCGTGAAGCTGGAGTGGACGCCGCTGGAGGAGCTGCCCTACGGGCAGGAGCTGAAGATCGGCGTACCCAACGGCTCCATCCGGGACGCGGTGGCGCAGACGGACAACATCGAGCGGCTGGACTTCGACAACAGCTATATGTACGTCTATCTTGACCGCGGCTACGACGCGAACGAGACCTTTTCCTTCGCCTACTCGTGGGTGCAGGAGTATATGTACCAGTTGGACGGCAGCGCTGTGACCTACGATTACACCGCCGGCTGGTTCGACGAGGCCGGGATCGGCCAGATGACCCTCATCTGGAACGACCCCGCCGGGCTGACCGGCGATTTCACCGAGGGCACGGTCAGCGGCGCTGACAGCGTGACGGTGCAAAACGGCATGACCATCATCGCCTCCGATCTGGGCTATGGCTACAAGATGAACGTGCAGGTGCGCTATGCCGACTGGCCCACCCAACTGTCGGAGGAATACAGCGCCAACAACGTCCCTGACGACAGCTGGAACGGCAGCGATGACTATTACTACGACGAGGACGACGCCGGGGACGCCATCATCGGCATGATGGTGACGATCTTCGTGGTGATATTCATCTTCGTGCTGATCTCCGCCGCCCGCCGCGGCGACGGCTACGCCGGCGGCTTCGGAACCCGGTACGTGTTCGTCAACCACCTGTGGTATCCCGCCGGGCCGGACGGCAGACCCCGTCCCGGCAGCGTGGGCACCAAAACAAAGCCCAGACCGCCCAGAAGCGGCGGCGGGTTCGGCGGCGGCAGCCGGGGCGGGGGCTTTGGCGGCGGCGGGTTCGGCGGCGGCAGCCACTGTGCCTGCGCCAGCAGCTGTGCCTGTGCGTGTGCCTGCGCCTGTGCCGGCGGCGGGCGCGCCGGCTGCTCGGCCAAGAACCTGTACGGCGTGCAGCTGGATGAGACGGTGAAGCTATGAAGCGGATCGCATCCATACAGGACATCTCCTGCCTGGGACGCTGCTCCCTGACGGTGGCGCTGCCGGTGATCTCCGCCATGGGGGTGGAGTGCGCCATCGTGCCCACGGCGGTGCTCAGCGCCCACACCGCGTTTCCCGGCTTCGTCAGCCGGGATCTCACCGACCAGCTGCCGGCCATCGCCGCCCACTGGCGGCAGCAGAGGGTGCATTTCGATGCGCTGTATACCGGCTATATCGCCTCTGTGCCGCAGGTGCAGCAGGTGCTGGATTTCTTCGACGCGGTGAAAAGCCCGGGCACACTGCTGATCGTCGATCCCGCCATGGCGGATCATGGGAAGCTGTATGCCGGCTTCGGCGATGATTTCCCGGCGGCTATGGCGCGGGTGGTGGCGCGGGCGGACGTGGCACTGCCCAACATCACCGAGGCCTGTCTCCTGACCGGCACGCCCTACCGGGAGGACGTGGACGAGGGCTTCGCCCGCACCCTTTTGCAGCGGGTGGCAGCACTGGGCGTGAAGCGGGTGGTGCTCACCGGTGTCTCCTTCGCCCCGGACAGACTGGGCGCCATGGGGTACGACAGCCGGACGGGGACGTATTTCACCGCTCAGGGGCGGCGTGTCCCCGCCTCCTTCCACGGCACGGGGGACATATTCGCTGCCACCGTGACCGGCGGGCTCATGCGGGGCATGACGCTGGAGCAGTCGTCCGCGCTGGCGGTGGAGTTCGTGCTGGCGTGCATCGATGCCACGGCGCGCGACCCCCACGCGGGCTGGTACGGCGTGGAGTTTGAAAAGGCGCTGCCCCTGCTGTGCCGGCGGGTGCAGGAGCTGACAAAAAGCGAATAAGCGCTGGGACCCAGAACCGTGCGAAGCGGGACGTCGAGGACGCCGTCCCCTACCGAATGAAGTGCGGAAGTGTTATCCCACACAAACCGAAACGCCCTGCGGCATAGCCGCAGGGCGTTTGTGCTCTTTTATTCAGGCTTGTCCTCCGACGGGCTGTCGGCGGGCGGCTCCGGGGTGTCCTCCTCCGGCTTTTTCTCCTCCGGCCTCTCGTCAAAGTCCGGCATGGGCACCGGCTCGGACACGATGTTGATGTGCTTGGCGGGCGCTTCGATGGTCTCCGGCACGCTGGGACGGAAGGCGGGCTGGCTGCTCTTGCTGGCGCCGTAGTTGTCCACCGTCTCCGGGTCGCGGCCCTCGATGATGGCCATCATCTCCTGTCCGGTGATCGTCTCCTTCTTCAGCAGGTACGCGGCGATCTTGTCCAGCAGCTCCCGGTTCTCCCGCAGGATGGCCTTGGCCTCCTCGTGGCACTGGCGCAGGATCTTGATGGTCTCCCGGTCGGCGGCGGCATACGTCTCCTGTGCGCAGGACATGGAGTATCCGCCGTCCAGATACTGGCTCTGCACCGTGCCCAGCGCCATCATGTCGAACTCATCGCACATGCCGAACCGCGCCACCAGATTCCGCGCCATCTCCGTGGCGCGCTCGATGTCGTTGGCGGCGCCGGAGGTCATGGTGTTGCACACCACCTCCTCGCTGGAGCGTCCGGCCAGCAGGGTGCGTATCTCGGCGAGGATGTCCTCCTTGGACATGAGGAACTTCTCCTCCTCCGGCAGGTGCAGCGTATAGCCCAGTGCACCCTGGGTGTGGGGCACGATGGTGATCTTGCTGACGGGCTGTGCGTTCTTCTGCTTGGCAGCCACCAGCGCGTGACCCACCTCGTGGTAGGCGATGATGCGCTTCTCCTCCTCGGTGATGACGGTGCCCTTCTTCTCGCTGCCGGCGATGACCAGCTCGAAGGACACCAGCAGGTCGTCCTGATTCACGGCGCGGCGTCCCTTGCGGACGGCGCGGAGGGCGGCCTCGTTCACCAGGTTGGCCAGGTCTGCGCCCACGCAGCCGGCGGTGGCCTGGGCGATCTTCTCCAGATTTACGTCCTCAGCCAGCTTGATGTTGCGGGTGTGTACCTGCAGGGTGGCCAGACGTCCGGCCAGATTGGGGCGATCCACGGTGATGCGCCGGTCGAAGCGGCCGGGGCGCAGCAGCGCCTTGTCCAGCACCTCCGGGCGGTTGGTGGCGCCCAGCACGATGACGCCCTTGCCGGGGTCAAAGCCGTCCAGCTCGGCCAGCAGCTGGTTGAGGGTCTGCTCCCGCTCATCGTTGCCGCCGCCGAACTTGCTGGCGTCGCGGGACTTGCCGATGGTGTCGATCTCGTCGATAAAGATGATGCAGGGCGCGACCTTGGAGGCCTCCTTGAACAGGTCGCGGACACGGCTGGCGCCCACGCCCACGAACATCTCCACAAAGTCGGAGCCGGAGATGGAGAAGAACGGCACCCCTGCCTCGCCTGCCACGGCCTTGGCCAGCAGCGTCTTGCCGGTACCGGGAGAGCCCACCAGCAGCGCGCCCTTGGGCAGCTTGGCGCCGATGGCGGTGTATTTGCCGGGGTTGTGGAGGAAGTCGATGATCTCCTCCAGCGACTCCTTGGCCTCGTCCTGTCCGGCCACGTCCTTGAAGGTGACGCCGGTGGATTTCTCCATATAGACCTTGGCGTTGGATTTGCCCACGCTGCCGATGCCGCCAAAGCCGCCGCCCCCGGACTTGCTCATCAGACGCATGACCAGCATGAACGCGCCCACGATGAAGATGGTGGGCAGGATATACTGGATCATGATCATCAGGAAGGGGCTCATCTCGGCCTCATAGAAGCCGGTATAGGCCACGTTGTGCTCCTTCATCAGGGGCAGCAGGTCGGCGTTGGAGAGGTAGGCGGTGTACAGCGTCAGGCTGGAATCCTCGCTCTGCTTATAGGTCTTTGTCTCCGTCTTGCCGCCGGAAGTGACCTCCTCGGTGTACACATAGCCGTCCACCGGCGTGATGTAGATGGTGCTGTCCTTGAACAGCACCTCGTCCACCTGATTCTTTTCGATCATGGTGACCATCTCGCTGTATTTGATCTCGTGGCTGCTGGTCTTGTTGGCGGCGTTGCGGTTGTAGGCGTTGAAATAGTTGAACGCCACCGTCAGCACCAGCGCCCACGCGATCAGCGTCAGTACGCCGCGGAAATTGCCCTTGCCGTTCTTTCCGCCGCTGTTGTTGTTATTGCTGCCATTGTTGTTTGCCATATTATTATCCTCCGTTTGACTTGCGAGGGAACTGTAAATTTTAATCAGTATACCACACCCGCCCGAAAGTCTCAAGGAAAAGGCCTCCGGTTTTCCTGTAAAATTTCTATGAATCCGCCTTTATATTGGTGAAAGGATGTGGTAGAATAGATACCGATTACAAAAAGCGTGAGGTATATCATGAGAGATACAAAGGACACGGAGAACAGACGCCCGCTGCCGGACGCCGAGGCGGACGGCATTATCGAGGGGCGCAACGCGGTGATCGAAGCCCTGCGGGTGGGCACGCCCATGGATAAGATCTATATTGCCAAGGGCGAGACGGACAAGACGCTGGGGCACATCGCCTCCAAAGCCCGCTCCGCCGGCATCGTGGTGGTGGAGGCCGACCGGCGCAAGCTGGACAACATGTCCCGCACCCACGCCCATCAGGGCGTGATCGCGCTGGCCGCCGTGCGGGAATACGCCACCGTGGAGAGCATCCTGCAAGCCGCCGCCGACAAGGGAGAACCGCCGCTGCTGGTGGTGTGCGACGAGATATCCGATCCCCACAATCTGGGCGCCATCCTGCGGACGGCGGAGTGCGCCGGCGCCCACGGCGTCATCATCCCCAAGCGCCGCAGCGCCGGTCTGACCGCCATCGTCGCCAAGACCTCGGTGGGCGCGGTGAGCTATATGCCGGTGGCGCGGGTGCCCAACATCCCGGCGCTGCTGAAGGATCTGAAAAAGCAGGGCGTGTGGGTGTTCGGCACGGCAGCCGACGGCAATACCACCCTGTATCAGGCGGATCTGAAGGGGCCTGCGGCCATTGTCATCGGCTCCGAGGGCACGGGCATGACGCGCCTTGCCGCGGAAAACTGCGATTTTCTGGTGAGCATTCCCATGAAAGGAAAGATATCCTCCCTGAACGCCAGCGCCGCGGCAGCGATCCTGCTGTACGAGGCCGTGCGCCAGCGGGGATGAGAGCATACAGACAGAATGAGAAGACGGCGGGACGAACAACTGTATAACGCTCCCGATCAGGAGGACGAGCTGTCGCTGGAATCCATCCTTGCCGAGTACGGCAGGGGTGGGCGTCAGCCTGCTCCGGAGCAGGAGCCGCCGCAGGAACCCCAGCCGGAGCCGCTTCCCACTCCGGCACCGGAACCCGTTCCGGAACCGGAGCCTGCCCCGGAACCGGAGCTTGTACCGGAACCGGAGTACGAATCCACCGCGCCGGATCGCGTAGCGCTGAAGGACATCATGTCCCAGACGGTGGACGCGGTGCTGGAGGACGAGGACGACGGCGTTATCGCCCAGCCGGTGCCGCTGAGCGAGCGCATCGCCAGCCTGCTGGCGCGGCTGCGCCGCCCGGCAGCGGGCAAAAAGCGCCGCCCGGCCTTTCAGGATACGGAGCAGCTGTTCGACGAGCCGGAGGAGGACGAGGAGCCGGAGCCGGAGGAACCGCCGGAGCCGGAGCCGCTGCCGGAGGACGTCCTGCGGGACGCCAAGCGGCAGTGCGGACGGCTGCGCCGAGGGCTGCTGGCGGGCATCCTGCCGGCGCTGGCGCTGGTGGTGACCGCCGTATTGCAGGAGCTGGAAAAGCTGCCCTCCGCATGGCTGGACGAGGCGCTGCTGCGCTGTGCCGTGCTGGGCGGCGGTCTGCTGCTGACGGCGCTGGCCTGCGCCGCCGTATGGCGGCGCGCCGTGGAGCTGCTGCGGCAGGGACAGGCGGGCTGCGAGCTGTGCGCCGCCATCGCGGCGATGACGCAGCTGCTGTGCTGCGTGTGCGGCATGGCCACCGGCAGCACCCGCGCCACGCCCTACGCCGCTGCCGGTGCGCTGCTGATACTGGCGTGCCAGTGGGGACTGTATCTGGAGGCGGAGACGCGCCGCAGCGCCTATCACCTGCTGGTGCTCAACGGCGCCGTGCCCTACGTGGTCTCCGCCACGGAGACGGGCGTGTGCCGTCAGCGGGGCACGGAGGAGGGCTTTTACCGGCTCATGAGCCGCCCCGATCCCGCCCGCTATTGGCAGAACTATGCCATGCCGCTGGTGATGGCGGTGGCCGCCGTGCTCTCCGGCGTGGTGTGCTTTTCCGACGGCAACATGAGCGACTTCCCGTGGGTGCTCACGGCGCTGACCACCGCCGGCGCGGGGCTGAGCATTCCCCTTAGCGGCGTGCTGCCCATGTACTATCTGTCCCGGCGGCTGGGGCGCAGCGGCTGCGCCGCCGCCGGTTACGCCGGTGCGCGGGCGGTGAGCCGCTCCCGCCGGTTGATTTTGACGGACGACGACCTGTTCCCGCCCGGCACCGTGACGCTGAACGGCTACAAGGTGTTCGGCGAGGAGCGTGCCCGCGCCGTGTCTTACGCCGCGTCGGTGGCCAAGGCCGCCGGCAGCAGCCTTACCCCCCTGCTGGAGCGCCAGCTCACCGCCGAGGGCGGCTTCCATCTGCCGGTGGAGTGGCTCAACTACTGCGAGGAGGGCGGTGTGGAGGCCAACATCCGGGGCGAGACGGTGCTCATGGGCAGCGCGTATTTCATGAAGAAGCGCCGGGTGGCGCTGCCCCGTGACATGAAGCTGTCCACCGGTGTGTTTCTGGCGGTGGATGGGGCGCTGACCGCCGTGTTCGCCGTGAAATACCAGCCCTCCCGCAACGCGGAGTGGGCGCTGCGCACCCTGAAGCGCTTTCACATCACGCCGGTGCTGGCTGTCCGCAGCGGCAACGTGACGCCGGGGCTTATCAAGCGGAAATTCGGCGTGGACGCCAGGCCGGTGTACCCGGATGTCTCCACCCGTCTGGCGCTGGCGCAGCTGGCGGAGCAGCGGGGCGAGCAGCCCTATGTCATCGTCTGCCGGGAGGGGCTGATGCCCCTTGTGGAGTCCGTGGCCGGCAGCCGCCGGGCGGTGAAGGCCGTGCGCACCGCCACCATTCTGGGCTACATTGGCGCGGCTGTGGGCGTGGCGCTGGCCTATTACCTGACGTCCATCGGCAATTTCGCCCTGCTGACGCCCATCGCCATGGTGGTGTATCAGCTGCTGTGGCTGCTGCCCACGCTGCTGCTGGCCGGGCTTGTGAAGCACTACTGACGGCGACTCCGTCGCTTTGCCCATAGAACAAAGCCTGCCATTGTACAACCTGACGAAAAGTGGGGAATATCAGCGCACATTTCCCACAAATATTTAAATTAGAGGTTGTCAGGCCAGCGGAAATACTATATAATCGGTACGTTGAGCTACTGTCCGCGGCTGTGGGCGGCGGACTTCAAGAAAATGAAGGGAGAACATCATCACTATGACTGCTAACGACATTCGCAATATCGCCCTGCTGGGTCACGGAGGCTCCGGAAAGACCTCTCTGGTTGAGCAGATGCTGTTTATGACCAAGGGTATCGACCGTCTGGGCAAGACCGCCGACGGCAATACCACCTGTGACTACGATGCCGAGGAGATCAAGCGCCAGATTTCCATCTCTCTGGCCTTCGCTCCCGTTATGTACAAGGGCAAGAAGATCAACGTCATGGACGCTCCCGGCAACTTCGATTTCTCCGGCGAGGCCGTGTGCGCCATCCGCGCCGCCGAGTGCGCCGTCATCGTGGGCAACGCCAAGGACGGCCTGTCCGTGGGCATGGAGCGCACCTGGAAGATGCTGGGCAAGAAGCCCCGCATGATGTTCATCAACCGCGTGGAGGAGGCCAACTCCGACTACGTCTCCTGCATCGAGACCATCAAGGGCAAGTACGGCACCGCCATCGCCCCCATCGTGGCCACCAAGGCCGATGCCAACAAGGCCGTTACCGTTATCGTTGACCTGCTGCACAACAAGGCCTACGACGCCAAGGGCGAGTGCGCCATCCCCGGCGACATGGCCGACGAGGTGGAGGCTCTGCGCGCTGAGCTGATGGAGGCCGCCGCCGGCGCCGACGAGGAGCTGATGGAGAAGTTCTTCGAGACCATGGAGCTGTCCGCCGAGGACATGGCCAAGGGCCTGAAGATCGGCGTGCGCGACGGCAGCGTGTGCCCCGTGCTGTGCGGCTCCGCCCTCACTGGCATGGGCGTTGACATGCTGATGCAGACCATCGTGGATCTGGTTCCCGTGGCCACCGACATGCCCGCCGAGGCCGCCGAGGATGACGACGGCAACCCCATCGAGGTCGCTTACGATCCCAACGGCACCACCGCCGCCTTCGTGTTCAAGACCATCTCCGACCAGTACGGCAAGTACTCCATGATCAAGGTCATCCGCGGCAAGGTCACCGGCGATATGTCCCTGTACAACATGACCACCGGCAACACCGAAAAGCTGGGTCGTCTGTACACCATGAAGGGCAAGAAGGCTGAGGAGACCAAGGAGATCTGCTGCGGCGACATCGGCGCCATCGGCAAGATGGACAAGGTCAAGACCGGCGACACCCTGTGCGAGCCCAAGACCTATGTGAAGTTTGCGCCTCTGGCCTTTGCGCCCGCCTGCTACGAGCGCGCCATCGCGCCCAAGACCAAGCAGGAGATCGAAAAGCTGGGCACCGGCCTGAACAAGCTGAACGAGGAGGATCCTACCTTCTCCGTCACCAACAACGCCGAGACGCGCCAGACCGTTATCTCCGGCGCCGGCGACATTCAGATCGACGTGCTGTGCAGCAAGCTGAAGTCCCGCTTCGGCGTGGATGCGGAGCTGGATACCCCGCGCGTTGCCTACCGCGAGAAGATCCGCAGCACCGTCCGCAAGCAGGGTCGTTATAAGAAGCAGACCGGCGGCAGCGGCCAGTTCGGTGATGTCCATATCATCTTCGAGCCCCAGACCGAGCAGGAGGATATGATCTTCGAGGAGAACGTGTTCGGCGGCTCCGTGCCCAAGAACTACTTCCCCGCCGTGGAAAAGGGCCTGCGCGAGAGCTGCCTGCACGGCGTGCTGGCCGGCTATCCCGTGGTGTTCCTGAAGGCCACTCTGGTGGACGGCTCCTATCACCCCGTGGACTCCTCCGAAATCGCCTTCAAGCTGGCGGCGAACCTGGCGTTCAAGGCCGCTCTGCCCGAGGCCAAGCCCGTCCTGATGGAGCCCATCGGCGAGCTGAAGGTCACTGTGCCCGATAACTACGTGGGCGACGTGATGGGCGACCTGAACAAGCGCCGCGGCCGCGTCATGGGCATGAACCCCACCGGCGACGGCGAGACGGTGCTGGAGGCGGAAGTCCCCATGGCCGAGATGATGAGCTACGCCATCGACCTGCGCTCCATGACCCAGTCCCGCGGTACTTTCACCTTCACCTTCGTCCGCTACGAGGATTGCCCCGCGGCGGCACAGGAGAAGGCCATCGCCGCTGCCAAGGCTCTGGCCGAGGCCGAGTAAATCGTAATATGCAGAGAAGTCCGGTACGGCGCAGCCGTACCGGACTTCCTTACATATTTTCCGCCCCGACGGGGGAGGATACCAGTGGCTGGAAAATTTTTTTGAAAAAATGCAAAAAACCTCTTTACAAATCCAAGCGGGTGTGCTACTATGCTAATGCAAACGATAATTGTTAGCAACAAGAAAGGAGCGCAGCCCATGAACACCACACGGCACAGCCCCAAGCGGGAAGCCATATTGGAGTGCCTGCGTTCCACCACCTGCCACCCCTCTGCGGAATGGGTCTACGCCCAGCTGAAGCCCTGCATACCCGACCTCTCTCTGGCCACCGTCTACCGCAATCTGGCGCGGTTCCGGGCGGAGGGCGCGGTGCAGGTCATCGGCTGTGTGGACGGCGAGGATCGCTACGACGGCAACACCGCCCTCCACGGGCATTTTATCTGCCGCACCTGCGGCGCGGTCATCGACCTGCCGCCCATCCCGGTGGAGCCGCCGGATATGTCGGAGGTAGGGGAACCGGACAGCTACGGCGTCACGTTCTACGGGCGGTGCAGCGGTTGTCTGGCACAGCAGAAAACCAGTTGACAAAGGCCGCTTTCGCGGCGTCAAAATAACAAACAAACACATTACATTTTATGGAGGTAACGATTATGAAGAAGTGGGTCTGTCCTGTTTGCGGTTATGTTTACGAAGGCGAGAATCCCCCGGCCGAGTGCCCTGTCTGCCACGTCAGCGGTGATAAGTTCACCCTGCAGGCCGAGGAAAAGACCTGGGCTGCCGAGCATGTGGTGGGCGTAGGCAAGGTGTTCGGCGCCGATGTGCCGGAGGATGTCCGCAAGGAGATCATCGACGGTCTGCGCGCCAACTTCGAGGGTGAGTGCTCCGAGGTGGGTATGTATCTGGCCATGGGTCGCGTTGCTGCCCGCGAAGGCTATCCCGAGATCGCCATGTACTGGGAGAAGGCCGGTCTGGAGGAGGCCGAGCACGCCGCCAAGTTTGCCGAGCTGCTGGGTGAGGTCATCACCGACAGCACCAAGAAGAACCTGCAGATGCGCGTAGATGCCGAGAACGGCGCTACCGCCGGCAAGTTCGAGCTGGCGAAGCTGGCCAAGAAGTACAATCTGGACGCCATCCACGACACCGTCCACGAGATGGCTCGTGACGAAGCCCGCCACGGCAAGGCTTTCGAGGGTCTGCTGAACCGCTACTTCGGGAAGTAAATTAAGGCAATCAAAAAAGCAGGGAGCGTTGCGCTCCCTGCTTTTGCGGTTTCGGCGGCGTTATCCCGCCATGATCTCGAATTTCAGCACGCCATCGGCGGCGGCGGCGCGGGTCATCAGGTCGTCCAGCTCCTCGGACATGTCCCCCGTTTCCGCGGAGATGGTGACGCCGGCGCAGCCGTTGGTGGGGATGGTCTGGTTGATGGTCAGAATATTGGCACCGGAATTGGCGAAAATGGACAGATAGTTGGACAGGACGCCGGGGTTGTCCTTCAGCAGTGCGTAAAAGGTGATGATGTGCCCTGCGTGCATGTTCTGAAAGGGCTGCACCGCGTCCTTATATTTATAGAAGGCGCTGCGGCTGATGCCCACCAGCCGGGCGGCCTCGCCCACGGTGGCGGCCTCGCCTACCTGCAGCATCCGCTTGGCCTCCGCCACCCGGAGAAAGACCTCCGGCAGAGCGTCCGCCGCCACCAGATAGAATTTCTGTTTTTCCATGATAAATCCTCCCTGTGTCCGCCTATTGCGAACATCTGTATTTATATGATAGCATACATATACCGGCGACGCAAGAGGTTTTTTGCCGCATGATGGAAAAGTTGCGCGGCGTTGGGGCGGGCGGGTTAAGGCAATTTCACAACAGCGGTACGCGAGAGGAAACTTCCGGCGGAAGACCCGGCGGACAAACGGCGAAAACGGGCGGGAAAAGGGACACGGAGCCGGACTGTGCAGAGATAGTGGACACGGTGTCGTTCCTGGTACATAAGGAAAACGGTGCATATACATGAAGTTATACATGCAAAGCGGGAAAGGCTCTCTAATTCCGGCGCTTTTTGATGTTTTTGCAACTTTCCGGCAGATTTATCGGGTTACATAACGCTGGTGGAAAAAGGTGTGGAAAATGTGCAAAACCCTGTGTGGAAAAGGTTACAGCCGGTTGCGCACCGATTATTTTTTGTGTAAACCAGTTGATTTTTCAGGGGTACTTACGGCTTTTGTAAGACCCTGTAAAACGGTGGAGCGACGGCACTTGCAAAGGCCGGGAAAATACGATAAAATAGGAATAGTGCCCTGCGGCACGGATGATTATACTGCACGGCGGAGAGCCGGAGGAATGATATGGCAAGAAAGAGCACATACGACAACGAGAGCATATCCAGCCTGAAGGGGGCTGACCGGGTACGGAAGCGGCCGGGGGTCATTTTCGGCTCCGACGGGCTGGAGGGCTGCGAGCACGCGGTGTTCGAGATCCTGTCCAACGCCATCGACGAGGCGCGGGGCGGCCACGGCAAGCTCATCACCGTGACCCGCTTCGCCGACCGCTCCATACAGGTGGAGGATCAGGGGCGCGGCTGCCCGGTGGACTGGAACGAAAAAGAGGGGCGCTACAACTGGGAGCTGGTGTTCTGCGAGCTGTACGCCGGCGGCAAATACGACAACGAGAACAGCGAGAACTACGAGTTCTCCCTGGGCCTGAACGGCCTTGGCTCCTGCGCCACCCAGTACGCCTCCCGCTACATGGACGTGACCGTGTGGCGGGACGGCAAGGAGTACCGCCTGCACTTTGAGCGGGGCGAGATCGTGGGCAAACTGGAGGTCAGCGACCAGACGGGCAACAAAAAGCGCACCGGCACCACCATCCGCTGGCTGCCCGATCTGGACGTGTTCACGGACATCGACATCCCCGCGGACTACTACCGGGACGTGATGAAGCGGCAGGCGGTGGTCAACGCCGGCGTGACGTTCCGCCTGAAAAACGAGACGGCCGCCGGGAAATTCGAGACGGAGGAGTTCGTCTACGAGCACGGCATCGAGGACTATATCCGGGAGCTGGCAGGGCTGGACGCCCTGACGGAGCCGGTGTTCTGGGAGGCGGAGCGCAAGGGGCGCGACCGGGCGGACAAGCCGGAGTACAAGGTGAAGCTCAGCGTGGCGCTGTGCTTCTCCAACAAAACAGCGCTGTGCGAATACTACCACAACTCCAGCTTTCTGGAGCACGGCGGCAGCCCGGAGAAGGCCACCCGCTCGGCCATGGTGTCGGCCATCGACAAGTACCTGCGCGACAACAACAAGTACGCCAAGGGCGAGGCGAAGATCACCTTCCCCGACGTGCAGGACTGTCTGATACTGGTCAGCAGCAGCTTCTCCACCCAGACAAGCTACGAGAACCAGACGAAAAAGGCCATCACCAACAAGTTCATCCAGGAGGCCATGACGGAGTTCCTCCGCAGCCGCATGGAGATATACTTCATCGAGAACCGGGAGGCGGCGGAGAAGATCGCCGCCCAGGTGCTTATCAACAAGCGCAGCCGCGAGACGGCGGAGCGCACCCGCATCAACCAGAAGAAAAAGCTCACCGAGAAGATCGACATCGCCAACCGCGTGCAGAAGTTCGTGGACTGCCGCACCAAGGACGTCTCCCGCCGGGAGCTGTACATCGTAGAGGGCGACTCCGCCCTTGGCTCTGTGAAGCTGGGCCGGGACGCCGAGTTCCAGGGCATCATGCCCGTGCGCGGCAAGATCCTGAACTGCCTCAAGGCCGATTACGGCAAGATCTTCAAGAGCGAGATCATCACGGACCTGCTCAAGGTCATGGGCTGCGGCGTCGAGGTCCACGACAAGCACAACAAGGACCTCTCCCTGTTTAACCTCGACAATCTCCGCTGGAACAAGATCGTCATCTGCACCGACGCCGACGTGGACGGCTACCAGATCCGCACCCTGATTTTAACCATGCTCTGGCGGCTCACCCCCACCCTTATTCAAGAGGGCTACGTCTACATCGCCGAGTCCCCCCTCTATGAGATCGCCTCCGGCGGCAAGACCTGGTTTGCCTACTCCGAAAAGGAAAAGGCGGACATCCTCACGGAGCTGGACGGCAAGAAAGCCACCCTCCAGCGCTCCAAGGGCCTGGGCGAGAACGACCCCGAGATGATGTGGCTGACCACCATGAACCCGGCCACCCGCCGCCTCATCAAGGTCATGCCCGAGGATGTGGAGCGCACTGCCTATTTCTTCGACCTGCTCCTGGGGGGCGACCTCCAGGGCCGCAAGAGCCACATCGCGGACAATGGGTATAAATATCTGGAATTGGCGGATATTTCGTAATAAATGAAATAGTATGCACCAAAGAAACTTTATTGTGTGCCTATAGAATGGAAGTGTTGCAGGATGCAGTTTTCAAAGGTGGAGTCTATTTTGCCTAAAATTAAACCGAAGCTTGTGCAGTATCAATATATCATGAGAGCACTACATTCTGTGAACACAGCCACTGATCTGGATTTTCAGCATAGATATAATGGATTTTATCGTGTTCAACGCAGAAAACCAGAATTTTACGCTGTATATTACGGCTTGTTA
>OLFZ01001436.1_pt1 | contig 20310 bp, 10 predicted proteins | sample 1604861 | NCBI WGS metagenome assembly OLFZ01 (sample SAMEA3888895, study PRJEB22519) | human gut metagenome | biome: human gut; feature: human-associated habitat; material: faeces | place: Denmark | collected 2011 | reverse complement strand
ATATATAGTTAAAGCACACAACTGAAAAGGAAACGATTCGGTTGTGTGCTTTTTTTTGTCTTGAGAAAGAAGGACTATTTCTAAATATGCAGCCACTTTTACAATATTCCTTTTTCGTCTCTAAGAGACCTTATCTTGTTTCCTAATAATATATCTTTTGCATTTTAAGTTCAACTAAATCGGTCTGCTTTTTGACAGTGTCCTCTATAATTGGATGTTTTCGCTATAAATTCTGTTGAATTACGACGATTTTGAAACTATTTCGACGGATTTTCGACGGAAGTATGTGATTTTCGTCGAATTTCGACGGTTTTTTCACAGAAGAAACCAATACCGTCCATCGGTTTTTATCAACTTTTCCATTTTCATGGCTTTTAGTAAATCTCCGAGCATACGAAGCCTTTGTTCTTCCGTCTTATTTTGCGGAAGAACATCCTTAAGATATTCGTATATACTATCTCGCTTGGCACCTTCATCTCCTGCATTGCCGAGATATTGTAGAACCATTTGGCGTAATCTCTCCTTATCCAATCCTTTGGTTTTGGTGTAAGAAGGCAGTTGGTGAGTGTTCTTGGCAATGCTAAGAGAAATGCTATAATGCGGAGCCTCACCTTCTATCAGTCCACGTTTGAGCAAGTCATGTGCTACTTCTTCATGAATGGTTCTGCCTTTTTGTACTGCGTCAAGAGAGATGCAATCCCAGAGAGATAGAGTGTCGTTCGTCTTCAACAAATCAGTGTATCGTTTGTTGATTTCATTGCCATAAATGCGGACAACTACTTTCTTCTTGATCTGGTCAATCTCATAGTCAGGCATAGGAAAATGTCTGCGCCATTGCTCATTGAACATTTTCTTGATACCACGTCTTACGGTATCAATCATGTTGAAATCTACCATCGCCCTACATAAACATTCATTGCGGAAATGCGTCTGAGGCTCTTCGTTCCTCAAAACATTCTCCAAGGTACCAGGGATGAATTCAGCAGAACTTCTATCGAATAAGACCCTCAAACGCCTGGGCGCTATCTTTATTGAACTGTACGCTGAAGAGATAGATAAATACTTGGAAAAAGAAAGAGAGCGTAAACGTAGCGTGTATATGCAAAAGCGAAAAGCGCAAGGCTTAATGACCATTGAGCAAGTGGCAGAATGGGCACCACAATATTCTCTTGAGATTCAACGGACAATCCGTTACATCGGCATGAAAATTCTTGATGAGAATGAATCTGTAGAAAAAGCACATGCGATTTTGAAGATATGGGGCGATGCTTTGCAAACTATCACAAGCCCCAGACCATCTCCTCCACCTACGTTGAAATCGTGGTGGTTCTATAGATGGAACAGTTTCAAACAAAGGACTGACAAATGGAGATTGCTCCAATGGTATCTTGTCATTCTTGGCATTATCGCCTGTGTCCTCTTTTCATCTCTATATCAAAATCGGGTTATGGATCTTGACCGAATCAACCGCATCTTTTACAAGGAGGTCATCATGAATGAAAAGAGAAAGGAGCGTTATCATGAGCTGGATTCGTTGATTCATTCGGATTCTTTTTTCAGAACGTATTGGAGTTTGGAGCATTGAAGCTTTACAAAATAACAAGACGATAGGGGTATCCAAACAGAACACGCCTATCGCCTTGTTAATAAGAACTGATATAACCTTTATAGGTCAGCCTTTGTCAATTCGTGTTTTGCTACTTCAATAGCACGAAACTGCAATTCTTTTTCGCCTTCTATGGCATCCAATATTCTGTCTGCTAGCCACAAGATGAGCAGCTCTTTCTCATCCACATGAAAGTATTCAGCCAATTGGGGCACCTGGCTTCTCTTCGCTCGCCTATCCCCACGTTCTATCTTACTGAACATTGGAGTATCAATTTCTAAGTATGCCGCCACTTGGCGCTGCAATATTTCTTGTTCGTCTCTAAGAGACTTTATCTTGTTTCCTAATAACATTATGAATTCAATTTTGAGTTAGCCTAAAAGCATTGAAATAAAATCATTCAACCACCTTCCACTCGCCTCCATTTCGTGGACCACCGATTCGAATCAACCGTCCTCTTTGTTTTAATTTCTTGATATGGTAAGCAACTCCATCTTCTGTTATGCCGCATACGGATGCTATCTCTTTTGCTGTAACCTTAGGATTTTTGCTGATTATTTTTAGAATAGTTTCCGTAGTATCGGCAGGAGTTTCCGTAGTTACAGAGGATGTTTCCGTAGTATTTGCAGGAGTTTCCGTAGTTATTTCCGTAGTACTGGCAGGAGTTTCCGTAGTTCCATTAATGCTTCCCTCCAGTTTTAGGCAAGTTTCTATTCTATCAGGATTACTCTTTTCCTCAACAGTTGGTATGCTCCAACCATTATCGTTCCATCCTTTCGCAATAACATCAGCGCCAGTTCCTCCTTTCTCACCAATTCCCAAGAATACAAACATCTTTTGGATTACAGGGTTTCTGCATACACTATGTCCTCCTTCGTAGTATTCTTCCATGCTGATAAGCATTGTACCAGGATTTGACAAAACAATACGGTCGAAGTATCTGTCAATAACAATATTGCCCCTTACCGTATATGCTGCATGAATCAAACTGTTGGCAAAAGCCTCACGCAAAGCTACATGAGCCGTGGTTGTATTATTCCTCATCTGATTGTTGTCAAGACTAAAAGGCACAGGCAAAGCGTGTTGCAATAAAGGTAAAACACGAGTGAAAAACTGATAAAGGTTGGCTTCCCATGTCCCATCGGGATATATACGATTTGTCCAACGTACCTGAAGGTCGTCACTCAAATGCTCACGATAGTCTGGGAAAAACTCTTGGCAGCACTCTGGGTCGGTAATACTGTTAGTCTTGCCAAACATCAGCATGCCAGCAACAGTGAATCCTTCCGTTGATGTGGCTCTATCTTTACGATAGGCACCTATGATTTCCAAAAACTTTTTGTCATCAAGCTCTGTCCAAGGATGGTTTTCATGCTTAATATCGTACGCACGACGATATTGGTGCAGAGTAGGTATGTCAATGTCATCAATGGAATAGCCTCTTAAGATTCTGGAGTCTGCTGACGCCCTCATGTTATTGGCATCCGAGTACATTTGCTTTATTTCATCATCACTGCAGAGATAGTCCCCCTCATCCCTACGCTTATAAGTATGTCCAAACGGGGTAAGTGTAAGGTGGATGGGGCGCAAGTCATATTGTGCACGAGGAATTCTAAAGGCAAGTAGATATTGCCCTCCGTCAGTCTTTATTTCTTCGATGTCACTCTCTACCAACAACGGAATGTTCACACACGACTTATTGTGTGCATCATCCCAAAACTGTTTTCTGTATTTTGCTATAAGTTCTTCAGAAAGACCATCTGGTGTGAACTTTTGATTTTTCTCTTTCACTCCCAACACAATCGTTCCACCATTGGTATTGGCCAAAGCTGAAAAAGAACGCCAGAATTCTGCTTTTGGAAAGCCACCAGCAGCAGATTTGTATTCTACTTCGGAGTTCTCCTTCAGTTGGAGCTTTAAATGTATTTGTTCTGATATGTTCATTTTTTCTATATTACGTAGTCAATACAAAAATTATAATTTTAGAAACTCTTTAAGTGTTATGGTTTTTATGCCTAACCCTTTTGCTTTTACCTGAAGGCCATTGTCAGAAGTGAGCAGTATCGGATTATCGCTACGATATTTTAACGCAACGGTAAGAATCATATTGTCAGGTGACTTCTTGCTGAAATCGTCAGGTAATAATGCCATATCAGCTAATACCATTTGTACATCACGTTTATCCATGCACTGATTAATTAACCGTAATGCCTTTTGAACATTTGTCTTACCACGTTCATCAAGAGTAATTTTCAATTTGTCAAGTTCGTCAACAACCTTAGCCGATAAAATTACCGAAGAATGAGCATCAATTTTACTGATAATGTCTGGACAGTTAACAAAAACATTGGTATCTATGACATACATATTCTTCTTGTCTGTTTTGATTTCATTCTTTGGATGTTCAAACTTTGATAAATCGAGATGACCAACTACTTTTAAGCCACAACTGCTTAAGGTTGCCTTATGCTTTTCTATAGTTTCTAAAACTGGTTGTTTTGTTTTAAACACGGGTTTTTAGAATGAATTCCTTTTGAATCATTTACACACATAGACAGAAATGTAGAGACTTTTTCAGGTGCGCTGTGTAGTTTGTTAAGAGGAATGTCGCTTAATATTAAAGTTGTTGTTCTGGAACGGCTAGTAGAAACATTGAAGCGTCTTACATCCAAAGCAAATGAATGCTTCCATGCAGGTAAATACATTATAGTATAATCTACTGTCATACCTTGAATTCTATCTACTGTTTCTATTGTTAGATTATGAAGAGCATCTGTTGTTTGGAAATTCTTTTGTAACTCTCTTACAGTATCCCTAAAAGGTGCAATTATTGCAATTTCTGCCTTAGGGTAGTATTGCTTGAAATCTGATAAGATCTCTTCTATAATTCGAAGTGCTGTTTCAGAGCATAGCTGATTCCTCATATCGTTAGTGTCCTTATACAACACGCCTCCAGAAGGCAATATATATTCGCTATGTATATTTGAAAAATTAGGTCTCTTTCTATTTACTGATGACAATCTGTTGTCATAGAACAATCCTGTCAACAGTGCACTTGCTGGAGTCAGACGATGTGACGTTATGATACGGTATGCCTTTGTATCCGTTCCCAATGCAAATGACGTCATGCCTTCCACCTGTGCCAATGCATTGAACATTTTATATTGAGGTTTGTTCAATGATTTAACAATAGGAGGCAACTGCATGGGATCACCAACTATTAGGCATTTCTTGCCTAACGATTTGAAAGCCACTAATGCTGACAAGAAAGCCTGTGAAGCTTCTTCTATAACCACAAGGTCGTATGACGGAATACCATATGTATCTATATTCTTCTGATTATATGCACCTGACAGAATGTAGTTTGTAGCACACAATAATTCTCCATTAGGAACAAGTAATCCCTTCGCTACATCTTTTAGTGTTGGGGCAAGTCTACGTTCATCAGCAGATATGTTTGTCTTTGACACCTTACCTCCTTTCAATGCCTCTTTCAATGGAGGCTGCAGAATGAGTTCCATTAAACCCTTGTTTGCCATAGTTGTTGCACAGACAGCCTTACCAGTATTCAGATATTCTGCAATGATAGTAGCTATAACATAACTTTTACCTGTTCCTGGAGGACCTTGCAAAAGACAGCAATCATCTGTTTCAAGAGTCTTTGATATAGTTTCGGCTATAGCATTTGGCTTATTTTCATCGAAACTCAATTCTTCAGGATGCCAATCTTCATAGGATATCTTTGGTTCTATAAGTAACTCTTTGTTATCTGGAAATATATCCATATAACGCTTTAAGTTTAGAAAATAGTCTATAGGTGGGAATGGGTCATATATGACTACTGTCAAGCTTTTGCCTTTTGATAGTGCATCATTTAGTAGGTTGAACAAAGAAAGTGATACATTCGAACATTCAACATACTCATACCCATCCTTTGATGGTAAAAAAAACAATGGAAGCAAATCCGAACTAACAGTATGCATTGTACCGTCAATTTTGAATTCTCCCAAACTACATTTCCACTCTTTAATATGAGTACCATAAGTTGAGAAAGCATTCTTCTTCACGGCGACAAATGATTTTGGAACCTTCAGACGTGGCGCATACCCTTTCGGAAACTTTAGTACAATGTGTCCTTTTTCAAGAATTGTCTTATCTACGTATCCCATCGTCACAACTCCTTGCTGTATGAGTTGTGCCATCGGAGTATTAATAATCGTCTTTTGGTCAATCTCCATCTGTTGAAGTTGGTCTGAGAAGAACCACTGATAATATTCGATTTTCTTATCCATAGTTTCTTGTTTTTAGAATTCGTCAACAGAATCCTCTTGGTCTGGATTATCCATCAACTGTGCAAATACAGGATTGTAAATGGCATTGGATGCCACACGAATCATAGTATACGCAGTTCCTGTAACACCATTCAATACCCCATTGTATAATGTATTCACTACATCAACCTTTTTTTCACCTGTTAGTTTGATGAGAATGTCATCTTCGTGAACCCACTTTAATATATCATCTATTGAACGCAGATACATAAAGTCTTTAGCACGTTTCCCAAGATAAACGCAAATGATACACCTGCCGCTTGCTACCTTATTCCATATAGAAGGTGAGATATAAACGATGCCATACTTTGCACTACACTTGTGAATGTATTTTCCAGATGCCAGATTGTGTTCCTTTTTCCTCGACTTCACAAATTCTTCTATATTTTCTGCAGGCACCTCGCCGTGGTCTTTAAGATTTTGGTAGAGTCGCATCTGAGCAAGATAGTTGGTGTCTGCAATCTCTTCAGCAGACATATTAGAGCCAAGCAGAGTGTTCAATTGTTCAATTTCTATAGGTTCTGCATCACCCTCTGACAAACAACGTGCCACTCCCTTTGCCTTTATACGTTCAATATCATCTGTAGTCCATTCTTTTGGTTCTTTGTCGTAAATTGAGTCAGAGTGACTCTGTCGTTCGTGTGGTTGCCATGATTTGGGAGTACTATTGCATGTATGTGACATTTGATTTGTAGAACCATAAGCATTACAATTATCATTGATAAGTCGTGTTTGAGGTTCGGTTTGAGAAGTAGTAGTATTGTCAACCAACTCTATGTCATCAGCCGATTGAACCGGAGTTGTCTGTATGTCCATATCTTCAGATCGCGATGAATGAAGTGATTCCTTTTCTTCTGGAAACTCCATACCAATATTTTTAGTCGAAATGTTCTCGTTGTTATGCAAAACATCCGTATATTCGTCAAATGTAGTTGCTTCTTGCGTTGTGAATGTAGGTCGATATTCACTTACACAATCGTCATAATCTTCTTCAATTTCATTGCCAAACAAATCTCGCTTAATGCCAGGTATTAGTTTGTCCAATTCATTTTTGAAGGCTTCATCAAGCATAAGAGAGTTCTGCTCCTTGATAATAGCAAGGGCATTATCTCTGCTGTCCATGATGTCTTCTATGACATCCTTTGCTATTTCATCAGTATCGATATCAAGATATTTTATATACTCTTCCACAAAAGACTTAAATACACGCTTACTATCTAAAGAATCTACAAAATAGAAATCATTTTCACCTTCTTTGTGATAGAATTTTTTCAGCGACTGATTGATATCTTCGTTCTCTGTGTATGTAATCAAAATCGACTTGCACTGGTGAAGTACTAATGAATCCAAACGCTTACAATATTCCTCATAGATATTTTTCCAATTCTCAGAATCTGTCATTCCTGCTATAACAAGAGCATATAGTCTATGATTGATATCACGAGAGTAATAGACAGAGTCATTGACAGGCTCCATCCTAAGGTCTTCAGATGTAATAGTCTTGATTCCAAGTATGTCACAAGCTTTCTTGAAAGAATCACCAGTTGGGAAATATGCTTTATTTATAATCCTAATATTGGAACCAAAATACTGTTCGAGAGTCTTGTCCCAATAGTCAAGAGCATACAACTCCTTAATTTGTTTACTTTCGTTCTTATTGTTGTACCATAATGCATGTTCATCATCACGATACTCCTCTATCTTAGCATCAAACGATTCATCGTAATCGTCAATCATCCAATTAAGCAATTGAGTTCGACGATCTTGACCTGTAATGCTTATTAAGGCATATAAAGCATCCAAAAAATCAAGAGATTTCTTAAAAGGCAAGTTACTAAATAAAGTCGTGTCATCAGGAAACTTTACATCAGGCAAACTGCTAAGAGGAACTTTATTTTCCCAGTTTTCTATACTCTTGACATACCTTGACACTTCAGTTCCGTAATATAAGTCACGAGTACATTTCATGTAATTCTTTGTTGGAATACATGCTACACCATCAAATTTGTTATCTGTAACAAATTGTCTTATACGTGATATGGATGTATCTTTCTTTAAAAGATAGCTACTCCAAAAGTAAATAGCGCAAGGACGTTCTTCCAAAAAGTTTATATCATTTTCTAGGAAATCACAATGCACATAGAGTTCTCTAAAAAAGCGTCCGACATATTCCGAACATTTTTCGTTATAGCTATCACTTACATATTCAAGGGAATCTATTCCACATGCTTCAAAATCAAAGAATGGATTGTACACGGAGCTCATTGTGAGTTCTGAGGCAGGACGGAATTCATCATTCTTGTTCAAAAGCATAATTTCTTCAATACGATTAAGAACCTTTAAGGAATCTTTGTCCGTATTTCTAATGACAGAGAGATCGTTGATGAAGTCAAAATGGTACTGTCGGACACTATCAAGATTGTGTTGTTGCATATTTAAATAGCAGTCCAACTTTCGTTGTTGCCATTCACTTGAAGTCTTTACGCAGTCACCATTGACATATTCGATAATATCCTTAATTAGACGCCGTTCTTCAGAAGAATCGAATCTTATTTGATTAGGTAATTCAATATATGGGAAAGGTTCGTCTTTCTCGCAGTCTATATAGATTGTCTTATCAAGACTATAGTACAGACCATCATGTGCTTTAACTTTAAGTTCACACAATTCGGTTACCAGTCCATTCTTGTAATGCTTTTCCAAAACATCACGATTATCTGCTATCAACTTTGGAAGAGACTCGTCTTCTACATTTGCAAGTCCCTTACGAATAGTTTCTATGAGTATATCTATGATTTCATACTTTATTCCTACCTTAACCCAGAAATCTTTCCATGACTCAATAGAATCTTCACCTGAGATATATTGAGGACTGATGAATGGAGCACTATGGTCAAAGCGTTTTACAGAAGACTCTATGGCAGAGCCCTCCATATACTCGTCAGAAAAGTAAACAGCGTCATTGCTATTGTCAATACTTCCATCTTTGAGAAGAACAGGTAGAACCGGCAGTTCATTCAGAGACTTGTCCGTTGCATTTTCTTTAAACCATTTCCAAAAAATGACATTTTTCTCAACATCCTGAAGTGTTTCACAGAATGTTGATGTGTTATCTTTCAGCCAACCAAAGAAGTGTGTAATATTGAACTTACTATTCTCTAGTCTGTTTTCCCAATATTCTGAATTCTTTTCAGTCTGATAAATAGGATCGATAATATCAAGATCGGAGATTTCAACAAGCCCCTTTTCAAACAGTTCTTTTGCTTTTGCACTCAATATCTTATGCCCTTTTGATGTGGCAGCTGGAGTATCTTTGCCATACAGATATACCTTTGCTTTGATCATATTTCTTTGCTGATCAGATGTCAACGCGCCAAGATGAGCAATGATAAACGAATGAAAAGCTACACTTTGCTCTTTTGTTTGAATAGTGTCATTGATTGAAGAAATCTCCACTGATATTACATCATTGAAGAAGTCACCAAAATTATATTTTGAACATCCAATTGCTGCAAGTGCACGAGATTCACTTGCATCCTTGTTACATAAATAAACAAGGTCATTAGGAAACCATTCATATGCGATTATTTCAGCCAATTCTTCATCATATACATAAACATTGCTGCCAATAGATAAATCTGTAATCTCGTTTGATACAGGCTTGAAGTCTTTAAACCTGTCGGCGTCATGCTTCTCTTCAAAAATCATCTTGAAATTTTCATCAAGATAATGAATGAAGTCAATATTCTTTTTGCCATCACGATCCTCAGAACCGCTGGTAAGTCTGATTATCTCAGACAGATTCTCTTTTACTACATGAACATAGAAACTCTCTTCGGATAGGTCTGATACACAGAACGTTTTCTTAAAAAATTCCCTTAAGTCATCCTTGTTGTTAGAAATAGCAAAATAATCATCATCCAGGACAAACATCCAGTCTCTGTTTATCCATGGCTTAGATGAATATATATCGTATCTTGAAGACTGAAAGAAAACGTTTGATTCAGTAAGCACCCAATCAGATTCACCATCGCCATTATAGACATGAAGATTGTAATTCTTTAGGTCTCCCATTCCGAACAACTCCTTGTTTTCGAAACAAAAGAGAATAAATGATTGGCTATCTTTCATGTCAGAGATAGCATCTTCTATATCTTCTTGATAGGTTTCAGAAAGAATGATTTCTTTTACAATTATCTCATTCGAATAGTTCCTTATACCAAACTTGTCAGCGAAATATTTCTTGGATACTTCATTGTATTCTTTTGAGAGAAAATGCACATCAATCTGAGACATCCACCGTTTCTCGCATACTGAGTGTCCTTTCTCAGATGAGAAGAAAACAAATGAGTCTGTAAAATTATCAACTACAGTTTCTTGGTCATCAAAGAATGGTAAATCAGAATAATTCTCACAGTATTGAACACTTTCAGCCAAGAACTTGTAGAAATGTATGGACGCACTCTTGTCCTTGAGCTTATTTTTAGTTTCTGCAATATTCGATTTAGACAACAAAACAGCATCAACAAAGTTATCACAGTTAAATTCGTTGAATTTTCCTTCAATAACCTTGTCCCATTCGTCATTACCCTTAAAAAAATCCCTTGTGTTTGGCGTAATGTAGCAGATATGGTTAGTGAATGCTTGCAGGTCTTCCAAATAAGTGTCTATATCATAATACAATTCTGATGCACAGTACAGACCACCCCCTGATTCCAGGAAAATCTCTTCTCCCATAAGATCCTCAAGATATCCTTTATCAAGCAAGAATTTGAGAAATTTATTATTATTATCCTGAATTTGAAGCCACTTTTGAAAATCTTTGTTTGCAATAAGCTCTATTAATTCTTCTTTATCAAATCTTTGCTCATCATTTGCATAATGTTTCAAGAATGAACAAAAGTTCTTATCTTGTCTCAACATGGGCAAAGGAAGATAGTATTCCTCCTTTCCTGTAAACCTACGGAATTCCTCGTCCGTCATGATTCCAGAGGTACTTAGCCCTGTTGTATCCAAAATCACGCTATTTATAAGTGCTATTCCTTGAGGAACAGGCACAATCTGCACTGTTTCTAAACATTTATCAAAAGAATCTGCAAATTTATCGATGAAATTCGCGTAATCCATATGTTCCTTCTTACATTTCTTGAAGTCTGGAACCAAGGAGAATACTGAACCTAAATGATATTTTTTTGAGGTGAGAAGATCTTTAATCCACATTAAGAGTTTAGAGCCAGCAATAGCTGCAAGTTCTTCATTAAAGTTGGTCTCTTCTTCATCAATCAGCTTAACCTCCGTTTCGATGTCATTACGATCACCCTTTGGAATCATATCTGTATTCATGAGGAATGGCAATCCCCACGAAGCGTTCGTAGGCAAATAGCAATACAAAGTTGCATCATCAACAGACTTAATAATAGCTCCATTGTGCTTACAAGCAAAAGACACCTTTGTGAAATCGAAATCCTTATATTTTTCAGGAATACGGCTATTTCCTTTGTCTATTGTTTTGTTTATTTTCTCTTGAAGATCAAAAGGAATAACTTCTTCATAATCACTTACTACCCACTTTTTACTATCACGGAAGCATGTTCTTTCTTCCTTTCCATTGATAAAGACATGAACGGAATTTATGTTTGGGATAAAAAGAATGATATTGGCATCAGCAAAAATATCTCTAAAAAGGTTTTCATAACAATTTCGACCTACATGCAGGATGTTTTTATCTTCAGGACGCAATGCTATACGCACTCTAAATTTTTCATCACTTGCGTCAAAAACATTATTTACCTCTTGGTCCACTTCATTGTGTTCTGTCCAAATAGGGAGAATTTGAAATGGTGCTCCTAATCTTTTGATTTTACCTCCAACTTTTTTCTCAGGTGTTTCTCCTTCGTCAAACCTAAAAGAATAGTCTCCTGTTCGCAAGTATACATAATGATTGTGCAAGAACACTGTTTTGAAGCCAATACCCTTATAACCTATAGTGCGCTTATTTGCAACCTTCTCTTTTTCATTTATGCCACAGATTCCTGAAATATTACGTACATTAAATTTGTCGCCAGTATGAAGAAAAAGCAAATAGCTGTCAGTGATATAAAATTCTACATCAACTTTTTGGCCTTCTATAGGATAGTCATTGGCATTTTGAAGAAGTTCATACACAAAGGTAGATTCTTTGGCACTGAGCTGTTTGCTCAGGGTATCTAAAAAGTTTGCTGCTGAACCAAAATTTTTAGATTTATCATTGTGGCGGTCTTCAAATAGCTTATTAATAAACCACTTGGGGTCTATTGGTCTTGGTTGTTTTTTGAAATCAATATAAATTTCATAAGGATTGTAGAGATTCTTATGAGATAATTTCCAAGTGAACAGGTAATAGTTATTTAATTTGATACCTCTAATCTCATGAGGATATGTTATTTTTATGGGGCATTTATCTTTATCCCCAGGATAATAAGGTATATGGTCAAAATTGGTCTTTCTGAGATCGTCAACGACATACGTTTCAATATCCTTATCATAATGATAGAAGCCAATACATTCACAGTTGGAAACGCCCCACATTTCAAAGAGTTCCTGCTCTTTTGAATCTTTGGCACTTACTGTTACGATAGGTGTGGAAAGTTTTTCGATAGAGTACAATGATGCACCTACCAAATTTACAATGTACTTCGTATTATCATCACGGTACGATTCTATGTTCATTCTGCACCTAAACTTACATGGTCCTTCCGGTATCTCTTTGCTAGTTTTAGGGACATTCAGGAATAGACTTACTATGTTAGTCGGACGTCCCTCTAACTTTATATTGGTGATACAACCTTTGTAGAAATCTATTCTTTTGCTTTTTATTTCATGTGAGAATACCCCTTCAAAGAATGTCTCTTCAAAAAAAGTTTCTATTTCAGCATCAGTTGCTTGGAGCAATTGTTTTCTATTAAAATATTTTGGCATATTATAATTTCTTAGAATTAATATTCATTATACCTTCTTGTCTCCCTAAACGTAATGATAGGCGTAACCTTCTTCAAAGTATCTTTGTCTATTACGTTATCATATTTTATTTCTGAAGTAAGGGATGGCTTCACCCACTCATTATTCCACAACTCGACATTCTTATCTCCAGCCATCACACGGCACAACCTCATTTCATAAGGTGACGTTCCATTCTTCTTATCCTGCTGATAAGTAATGTTCTGAAGCCAAAGTTGATTGTAATCGGAGTTAGGCTGATTGCAAAGTTTAGAATATACGAGACTTATGATTGCGCTTTTCTCCTTCTCGTCTTTAAGAGAATCGACCATTCTGCTGAGGACCCGCAAAGCATAATGGCAACAGCCAACATTTTCTAACGCTATTTGGGAGCACACAGCCGACATGGCTCGCACACTGCCACCAACAAGACGGCGTTGTTTGGTTATCTTTTCGGTTTTAGGTTCATCATCTTCAAGAATAGGTATGGTTGTAACCTCCTCTTCATAAGGCTTTAGCCAATCTTCTATACGCTTGTCTATGTCAGAGAGCATGGTTTTGATAGAACCACTATCGGGATATTGACGAGCGAACATAAGGATGTAAAGCAGATGCTTCTCAAAACTATCAAAATCACATCCTTTCTTGTTGAAGATAGGTGTATTGTAGATGTATGCAAGTTTATCAGGCTTGACCGCGTCAGTGACAATACTATCACTAATTTTTGTCTTCTTGCTATTCATGCGGAAGTTAAGTCTTTCCAATACATGTTGTAGGATGTATGAAATCTTTTCAAGTTCATCCTTGTCATTACAGAAGATGCGATAGTCATCACGATAACGGATTATCTCGTAAGGGGCAGTGATGCCTTCACTTTGTATTGCTTCATGAAGCAGGAGATCTGAATAGCCAAGAATGATTTCGCCCACAAAGTCAAAGATTGCACTTCCCTGAGGAATGCCGATATTTCGCCCCTGTTGAAAGGCACGAAGATACTTTTGGATATTCTTTGCAATGGGGTTCACATGCTCTGTTTCATACTCTGTATCTTTGAATGAAAAAGCCCAATCAAATGCTTGTGGATTTACCGAACCATAACAGTTGGTGATGTCCGTAACGAACATATAACGATATTCCAAAGAAAGTTCTATACTCCGCTGTTCCATAGAACTCCACCAATTGAGTATAGTTGTGGACTTATGAAACGGCTCTCTTTCCTTAGGTATGACAGGCAATGCGCAAGATGTAATATGTGGCACGGTGAACGTCTCAAAAAGTTGCTTTACGACAGTCCATGACTGTTCATTGCAAATTTCCCTGACAAGGAAATAATAAAGGAATGGATTTGCAAGAATAATAGGACGAACAGCATAGCGACCATCCTTATTAAGCAAAATGTCTAGGTTTACATCTGGTAACTGCTCTGGCGACATGCCATCTTGCAAGCACTCCTCATAGGGCGTTTTGCCAACTGCGTTCTTGACATTTTGAAGCAAATCATCGAATACGAAATATTCAGGTAACTCAAATCCATGATATTGTTCTGATTTCAAAAAGAAATCCATTGCCTCTGTATGATTAAGACTAAGTATATTTTTCGTTTTTTCGGTCATAGATATTATGATGATTTAATGTTCTACATATGGTTTCATCGCATTCTTTGGCACATACGCTGTTGCCACCAAACATCCATCAAAGAGTTCTACTAAAACCCTCTGCTGTCCAGCAATTCTTGCCACCCTGCCACGTATATCCTTAAACTCACCCTCTGTAATCACTACTTCATCTCCTAACTTATATTTGATATTATCCGAAGTAACAGGGATGATGTGAGGATTATGTATGGAGGTTAAATGGATAAAATTGTCCATATCAGCATCAGAGATGATAAGAGGAGGATTCTTGGTTGGCGTATTTTCACAATGTGAGGTGTGGTCGTAATAGTAACTCAACAAAGCCCTATTTTCAAAAGCCTTGATGCTCTTATCTTGCAAAAGAGAATCTACTTGTTCTGCGGTAGCATGAACAAAGAGAAATGAGGGGAGAAGAGGCTCTGTTATGATTCGCTTCTTTTCTTTCTTTCTTACCTCTTTATATCGCAAAGGTACATAACATTCTAGTCCTTTAGCTTCTACCAATGCTTTTGCCTTGATAATACGCCCATACGAAACGCGCAGAACGAACCATTGCTTGTTTTGTGAAGGCACATTCTCTACCGACACCCCACCTCTGTTCTTTGAGATGGAGGGCGTACAAGAGGTAAGTCTTGCACTTGGACACGATGAACCAGTGTCGATAGGTTGCCCATTATACAATGAAGCATTAGCCGTTAAAGGCTGTTTGATTTTATCTTCCAATGTTATATCCAGAGGTTAGATGAAAAACCGACTGACTTTTTCTTGATAGAATTGTCAAATATTGACTACAAAAATAAAGAAAGTTGTTGAGATTAAAGAACTATATCTTGGAAATCTTTGCATTTGGGCTGTTTTTTAACATTTGAGAATGCTTGGCGAGTTTTCTCAGAGAGACGATTACAAGAAACAAATATATATATAATAGGTGTAATAGGACTATATTCTATCTTTTACCCCCAAAAACAATATTTTGTTATTGAAAATACATAATGGGAGCATAAATATCTATATTTAGCTTGTTTTGACTTGCTTTTAAGCCTTAAATTATCCTCCATATTTGTACCATAATAGTTTTAAAGTATTGACTATCAAAGCACTTTATTTTCGAGGAGGTTAAGTAATCTCCTCTCTGCTTTAAGCAAGAGAAAAAACTTGCAGAGCTATGGTTCTGTGAGAAATAAATAATAAAAGGTGTACAACGGGAAACGAAGAGTTTTGAGTTGTACACCTTTTTTAGTAGTTTTGGTTTGACTTGGCTAAGGCACACTGGGCGCAAGTCTATCGCACAACAGGTACTCCTTGTAGCTGTTGGATGTGCCAAGGCGAAAGCTATAATCGCTTGGAGGCAAAACGAGACATGAAGAGAATCCTGGACGAGGAGGATTTGTAAGGGATAGGCCATGCTTCCCGAAGACCAGCGCACCAGAGAGGTCTTTGAGTTTTATATCGATAAATGTGCATTTTTCAAAGTAGAATGAAAAATACACATTTTTGTTTTTTCGGTATGATGCCGATTACGACTATGCTCTTTTCCCTTTATCATGGGCGTTTTATGATATATCTGCTTCATTTCTCATGCTCTTTGAAATGCTAAATCAATGTGCATTTTTCGTAGAAATGTGCATTTTGTACACGAGAAATATAATGAATGTTACAAAATGGGGTGATTGGGGAAGATAATTTGGAAGTATAGGGATATGGAGCTATCTTTGCATCAGTTTAAAAAACGAATCCTTACCGGATGATATAACAAATCCTAATGGGTTGATAAATTTCACTTTGCAAATGGTGGATCGGAGCTTTACCACCCTAAAAATAAAGGCTTCAGGAATACATGTGAAGACTGGAATGAAGCCGGGCTGAAAAATGCCTGGCTTCCCTTAGGAATATTAAATTGTTTTCGACATATTTGCGATACCAAATGTATGCGAAACGTCCTCCGATATGCGAAAATGAGGAGAGGCTAGGGCAATAAAAAGCTAGCCTCTCTTTTCTTTTATCTCTTTCCTCATTTCATGATGCCGTTGTCTGAATCGTTGAGGTTGATGGTCTTCTCTGCCGCCTGCCGTTTCTTGCCTTGGCTGATGCGCCAAGCAATGTTGAGCGTGAGCCGATTGCCGCTATCTTTGTCGAAACCGACGGCATGTTTGTGGAGGTTTCGGTTGAGAATCTCCGATTCGTATTGCTTGTATCTTGGTGTGAACGGACTCATCCAGGTCAACTTGAATTGCCAGTTGTGCAGTTTATAGGATGCTTGCAAGGCAGTGATGCCCCCATTATATCCCTTGTTCTCGCCTTCTAGAAAGCGATTGCCGTTGTCTGCCACTGCCACAAGGGTGAATTTGCCGAGGTATGCGACTATGTTGCCGGCATAGAACCACGATGTGTAACAGTGGGTGTAGTCGTTGCCGAAATTGAAGCAACGATACAGACCACCGTATGCCGTAACTTGCAGTTTCTCTGGTACAATCCAATAGCTGGCATAGCCGTAAGATTGCAATACGTCGATAGCCTTCTGGTTGATTTGGGTGTAGATGAAACGGTTGTCGTTGGTGCGTTCATACAATGCCATGTTCGGTTTGATACAATGCTTGTAATAGACATTGAAGTCGGTCTGAAGGCGAGCGTTGTTGTATGCGAGTTGCATCGTATGTTCCAGGTCACGGTTAGGCTTCAGGTTTGGGTTGCCAACGGTCCATTCCATACTGTTGTTGCGTATGGTGGCATCGTTTATCATCGCTATTCGTGATACTCGGTCGCTCATCTGGAACGAGTAGCTGAGTTGCATACCTTGCATGAGATCGTATGCCAAGTTGACTTTAGGACGGAAAGTCCAATAGTTGTAGCTGTGGGTGTCCTGGCGATAATGGATGTAACTGGCTCCTGCTCCAAAGGAATATTGCCATGCCCGTATCATGCCCTTGATTTCGCCGAAAGCGTATGTAGTGCTGTTGTTGATGGGTGTCAATGCAGCGGCATCGCCCGTGTAGTCGTTCTTGATGTATTTGAAGCGATAGTTCAGTCCGGTGGAGAGAGTGAACGGTTTGAGACGGTTCTCGTAGATGATTTCCGAAAGGATTGATGCCGATTTGCCATTGACATCATATAGATAAGGTGTACCTTCGTCGTAATAGTTACTGGATTTCGTAGAGATGTATGTGCCTACGGCATTGGCAGTAATCGACTGCCGTGGGGTGAGTTGACGGAAGAAGTAAAGGTCGGCTACTGGCGAACTGTTATTGCCGCTCTCACGGCTTGTGGCAGTGTAGTGGTTGTCACCATCGGAGATGTCCTTGATGTTGTAGTTGTCGGGTGTGCGATAGAACGAACCGCTCAATGATGCCTGAAACACGCAAGCCGTGGAATCCATCCAGTTGTAGGTCAGTTTGATGTCGTGCCCTAGTTGCTTTCGTTGTGTGGCAATATCGTTTCGGCTGATGGTGTATATGTTTCCGTCGTTAAGCGTATAGTCGGCACGCTCTTCGTTTTGCATCCCTTTCAACTTGTATCCACTGAATTCATACGATAGCGATAGCTCACTCTTGCCTTTGTTCCACTTGCCGTATGCGGTGCCGTCACCTTGTCGAGAAGTGAGAGTGGCGGTGATGTCGGTCCCGATGGTGTAACCGTTGTCGGCTCTTCGGGTGGTGATGTCGATGACGTATTCAATATTGTCACCATAGCGCACGCCGGGATTATTGATGAAGCTGATTTTCAGGATACTCTTCGGGTCGAGCGATAGCATCTCTTGTCGATTTACGACAATGCCGTTGATTCTGACTTGCACTTCGCCCTTGTTGTCGGCGGCAGACACTTGATGCGATGCAGCGTCGATTTTGATGTTGGGCAGTGACAGCTTTTGCAGTATTTCATAACCATTGGTCGATGACTTCTTTTGCACCTCGGTGGGATAGAGTTCCATTCCATCCATCTTGTTGACAACCTTTGCAGCTTTCACCACTACCTCGCCGAGAGTGATGGTCTTCTCCTCGCTTTGCGTGATGGTCTTGTCCTCATTCTGAGCCATAGCGCACAGTGATGATAGGATGAGTAATGATAATGTGAGATTTCTTTTCATTTGCATCATAGTTCTTGTTTTTGATGCAAAGGTAAGAATATGTAATGACAGAGGTGGCTTTTCCATGCTGACATTTGTCTGACAATCGCTTGGCTCCTATGCATTGTCTAATGCGTAAATGGTTGGTTGGTGCTGCATTATTTCCATAAAATAGTTAAATAGCTATAGTAGAATGCAGTTTTAACACTTTAATTAGATGCAAAATCAAAATAAATGACTAATTCTGCAGAGAAACTACAAAATACTTGTTCTGATGATACTGAAAATTGAATTTGAGAATTTCTTCTCCATTAGAGATAGAATAAGAATTGATTTTCGGGCAGCTAATATAAATACTAAGCTTGCTCGTGAATTGAGACATAATGTTATAGACTGGAATGGTGTTCCTGTCTTGAAATCTCTTGGCTTGTTTGGTCCAAACGCTTCAGGCAAGTCGAATATTCTAAAAGCAATCAACTTCTGCCGTAGAATGATCTTGGATTCACATCTTAATAATGAAGGTGTCGTATTCAATTTTGAGCCATTCAAATTTGATGGCTGGCAAGAAAAGCCAAGTTGTTTTCTGATAGATTTTGTTTGCGACAATGTTGAGTATGAATATTCATTTGAGTTAACAAAGACAAAGATAATTTCCGAAAGTCTCTACTATTATCCATTCGGTAGGCGTGCAAAGATATTTGTTCGCAATGCAGATGGAAAGTACAGCTTTGGCACAGGAGGTATCAGTAAGCCTGCAGATGTGGTATTGAACACCAGTAATAAGAACCTCTTCTTGAGCAGGGCTAGTTCTATGAACAGAGAAATCGCACAGAAACTCTATCGTTATTTTATGAATCAATTCCTTTTGGGATTGGTAAACGTAAACGATATGATGATTCTCGATGGTTTCAATACTTACAAAGATGTAATTCTCAAAGCTCTTGAGGTTTGTGACACGGATATTATCGACATAGAAGTGCGAAAGGAACAGATTCCGGCACCAGTGATGGTTCCTGGGCAGGGAGACGTTTCATTCAAGTTGGTTGACGTGTTGAAGTTTAAGACATTTCATCGTAACAACAAAGATGTGATGTTCGATTTGGATCTAGAAGAATCAAGTGGTGCCAGAAAACTTTTTCAGATATTGATACGCCTTCTTGATGTTGTCAAGAATAGAAAGAGTATTATGATGGATGAATTTGACTTGGGATTGCATACTCGGTTGGCAGACTTCATCCTCGACCTGATTCATGCTTCAGACGGAAGTCAGCTTCTTTTCTCCTCCCACAACACCAATCTGATTGATGTTAAGAGGTTGAGAAGAGACCAAATTGTCTTTGTCAACAAGTCGGAATATGGAGCTACGGAAGTGTATTCATTGTATGACTTCAAGGACTTCCGTGAAAATATGGATGCAGAGAAGGGATATATCCAAGGTCGTTTCGATGCAGTACCATACGTTGACTCTTCTGTTGACAGTATCAAACAATTGTTGGAGGGATAAACTATGGCAAGCAAAAGAGAAAAGGCACATCAATCTTTTGAAAACATGGTATAAGTCACCTATCAGAATTGTTTCACACCTTTCTGATGTACGATATGGATGTACGTCTATAGGGGGAGTGGACGTACATCCATAAGGGAGATGGATGTCTTACTACAGAAAAAGTGTACACCATTTTAACTTAAAAAAGTAAAATGGAA
>OLFZ01001412.1_pt1 | contig 20496 bp, 19 predicted proteins | sample 1604861 | NCBI WGS metagenome assembly OLFZ01 (sample SAMEA3888895, study PRJEB22519) | human gut metagenome | biome: human gut; feature: human-associated habitat; material: faeces | place: Denmark | collected 2011 | reverse complement strand
CCCTTTTGTTTTAGGTAGTTACGTTATATTTTATTAACTTGCGAAACTTGAATTAGAATTATCTATTCGTCCTACCCACACGATTAGATTTTCTTTGTGCGAAACATCTACCGAAGCAGAAAACGTATTTGGATTATTGATAGCAGATAATTTCTCTTTCGGAAAATCAGGAATATGTTTTAAAACTCTTGGGAAAAAACGTTCTGAAATAAAACACACTTTATCAGAAATTGTTATAGTCTGAATAATATTCAGCTTTTCATAATGACCAAATACCTTTGACCTGAATGATGGCACAATAAGCGATAAATACTTAAATAGTTTTTGCTTGAAACTGTACGCCTTTGTTTGCACGATGATTTTTCTTGTTACATTGTCATTAAGAAATGGTTGTGTATGAAACACACTAACAATTTTTGCCTTAGTAGAAACACAACGCAAAGTGCGATTTGTCAGAGCATTCGGAGACTGATTAATGATGTATTCAACTTGTAATTTATCTAATAACTTTTCAATTTGATTTTTCCAATTAGACTCCTTCTCTATATTTATATAGTATTGAGTTGCGGAAGTTGTTAGCTCTGGCGAGGTTGGTCCAAGTTGTAAACTTAGAAAGTTGACGATATGGCCTCTTCGAAATAATTCACGAGTTAATACATCAGTTACCCTTTGAATACCACCAACAGAAGGTTCCATCGGGAAATATGCAATAAACAATAAATTCATGACTTAAAAACAGATTTAAGCTCTTTCATAGATTCCTGTCTTTTTCTATTAAGTATCCTATCAACTTCATCATAGTCTATCCTTGCGTTCCATGGTTTATCCATGTACAAGGACTCAAAGCTATCATAAAAACGAGCGGAGAGTCCAAGCAAAGAGAGAAGATCTATTATACGATTATTCCGTCCATTTGGACTTGCAACAATAGCAAATTGCCGGTGATATAGTATTGCAAATACTAGACCGTGGAAACTACGAGTTACTATAAAACTCGACTCAGCGATGTTGCGCATCCATTCTTCAACTCCAACACAATCCCATTCGAATCTTCCAAGAAGTGATGTTTTCTTATTATTTTTTAACGGAGTTAAAGATAATTCATTGGCTAATTCCATAACAAAGGCTTCAAGATTATTGTCGGTGCCAAGTGGATAATAAACAAGCGTTTTTTTCTGTTTAATATTGGAGACTAAATCTGAATAATCACCCAATACAAGCGTTGGATCAAGAACATTCGTTGCTTTAACACCAAACTCTTTATCCAATAATTCGACTCCAGACTTTTCGCGACATGTAACGTAACTAAACCTATTTAATAGAGTCTGAACTTGTTTTTTCAACGCCGGTTGATTCCATGTCGTTGTTCCAAAGCTGGATGCAAAACTAACCCTCTTTATATTTTCATCTCCAAAATTCAAGAAGTATAAAAGAGAAAAATCTTTAGTTAGTTCTGGGTTCCAAACTTGATCTGAACCTACGATATATACATCTGCTTCTGGAGGATTCTGTTGTAAGTCTTCAATACTCTTGTATCGTCGAGTTACAGGAATATTCTTTTTCCAAAAGTTAGCGAACTTTCTATGTCCAGGAGTTATTCCACAAATTAGGTTGTATATCTTCTGGTTAAGATTTCCTTTTCTACTGTCACTCAGACGAATATCAATCATCTCTACTTGCTGGCCAAGTTGTTTTAGAAGCTTAACAGTGGCATATGCCTGAAGTTCCGCTCCATAATTTTTTTCATGCCATATTGTAAGTAATGCAACTTTCATAAATCATCTTCTTATTAACGGTCTAATAATATCTTTAATACTTTCAATTAAACACTTTCTTTTATATCTCCACCCCAAATCACCATATTTCTTTGCTACATAAAGAAAACCTTTAGTTTCATAATCATAGACGAAACGTTGATGATCTGGATGTAGTTTAGACGGCTGTCTTAGTTGTGGTTGCACGCAATCTTTTATAGATATTCCTTCTGCTTTCTTTTCTAAGTTTTCAAATAATTGTTTACCCTTATCAGAGTTTATTAGTATCAATGATAATCCTTTGTCATCTTCATATGGAGAATCTTTAGGTATTCCCCATTGGTCACCTACCGTAATATCACCAACTCGTTTAAAATTAGTATAATGACAATAAGAACAACTTTCTCGCATTGTGAGTCCAGAGAAGTACAAGTAATTGCTTGTCCTACGGAATTCTTCTTTTCCGTTTTCGAAAAGGAAACTTTCTCGGGCGCCATGCCATCCGAAACGCTTATCTCTGAAACATGCCTTTAGTATTTGTGAGCCTCTCGTTTTTTGTAGGTATGCAAGATAATCTTCCCATATCTTAGGTGATGGAACTCCATGACAAACTATATCTATGCAGAAAAGATTCTTACGGAGTAAATTGGGAATATAAGCCTTCAATCCTGCAACTTGACATGCTGTTCCTGAGAAAAGAATTCTAACTCCATTTTTTAGTTCATTTTTAATTTGCCTAAATACACCTCTAAGATTACTCTGAACATACTTAGACATACGAAGAGCTGATAGTGTTTTGTTATCATTTGCCTTTTGATGACTAACCCTCCAAGTATCTGTAAAGGCTGCTCCATACACAACACCACCATCTGCTATAAACTTATCAGCTATAGCAAAAAATGCACCTCCACTTTGACTTTTCTTTAGTTGTTCGTCTTGTGAAAGTCTGAACTGATATGCCAATGGAGAATCATAATTGTCGTATCTATTATAGTTGTTGTGAAACTGACATACCTTATCACAAAGGCCACAATTAACGCATAACTCAGGATTTACTTTTGGATATAAGAATCCTAGGCTATCTGGAGTCATTGTTATAGCGTCATGCGCACAAATACTTGCACAAGCAGTACAACCACAACAGTTATATTTATCTTCCATATTAACCATTTATTCAGAATATATGTTTTTTACTTTTTCGAGTATGAACTTTTTCTCTCCAGAATTTAGACCTATTAATAAAACCAATACACACAAGATTAATTCTGTGATACTTAAATTGATCATGAATCTCAAAAAGCCAGTATGTAGATATTTAGAAATGGAAATAGAAATAAATAAGCAAATCACCATAATAAACAGACATCTTGCCACTGTACTAAACATAAAGTTGCGAACAGGGAAATGAGTCATTGGACGAAGCATCAAGACTCTAAGAACAAGCGCTCCTATAGCAAAGATGATTATAGATAATTGGGCTAATTCAGGACTTCCACCACTATATAGAATTATCCATGCAACAGGAAAGTTTAGCAAATTAAACAGACCTACAACTATTTGGTAACGCTTGATATTTCCAGTTGCCAACATAAGATGAACAAGAGGAGATGAAAAGGAATCAATTAGTGAGCATATAAGTATTATACGTACAAAAGATGCTGTATGTTCAGGAACCTCTTTTAGCCACAAATTTAATATAAACTCTGTTTCAGTAACCAAAGGTACTATCATAGCTGTTAATAGGAAGAAGGCAAGACGACTGCTCCTCAATACTAAATCATGCGACTCATCAACATTGTTACTTGCATAGGATTTTGTTATTTGAGGTTGTACCGCAACATAAAAGTTACCAGAAAACTTAAAAACGGCAGTTTGAACTTGTGTTGCAAGACCTCTTGCTGCATTTATAACAGGGCCACAAAATACGTTGAACAAGATATTGATTCCTTGGTCACGAAGAAGTCCTGAAATGCTACCTATAAAATTCCATCCAGCAAATCCAAACATCTCCTTTAAAAGTTGCTTGTCAAATGACCATTTGAATGAGCATTCATCAAAATGCTTCTTGCAATAGATATTGTATATCATACGTGTAATGAAAGCAACAATACACATAAAAGCTCCATATACAATAAGACCATCGAAAGGAGAATACAATACCATAAAGGCTATGAGCAAATTTGCTAATCCCTCAAATATTCCTATATATGCAAATGCCCCCATCCGTTCATGGGCAATAAGGGCTGCATTATATGGTGTACTCCACAGATTGAGCACAAAAGTAATCAAAGCAAACTGTAGTACCCAATTAGCTGCAATTTCTCTTCCTGCAGGTATTGTCATATGAATATTAAGAAACCATACACCTACAGCTTCAACAAGAATTACAATAATAGCAGCCAGTGATAGCTGTATTATAATTGCTGTACTAAATACCTTTTTTAATTTATCCTTGTCGCCTTGACCAAGGACAAAAGTTATAAAACGGCTGATTGCACTTGCTATAGAAGATGAAATCATTGAGAACATTGCTATAAAACCTGCAACGGCATTATAAACACCATAATCCTCGACACCAAGTGCCTGTAGTATAACTCGAGATGTATATAAGTTTACAGCCATCAAGAAAAGCATCCTGATGTATAGCATTATTGTATTCTTTGCTATTCGTTTGCTATTTGACACTTGCAACATTATAATATCTGTTCTAGCAAAAACCTTATTTTTCTTATTCCTTTAGAAGATCATTACCTTTATTTGCCCACACTTTTGTGTTGTTGTTTCAATTGATCTTCTATCACTTAGTAGCTCCATCTATGATATGAAAAATGGGCACTTATGATTAGAGTTGTAAGGATAGTGATGCCTATTTCTACCTTTGTGGTCATAGACAAAGATTAATCAATAGTACTTTGCGTACCACTCTGCAAAGAGTCTCAATCCTTCCCTCAGACTTGTATTCGGCTTAAATCCAAAGTCTTGCTCAAGAGGTGTTGTGTCAGCGTAAGTGACGGGGACATCTCCAGGCTGCATCGGGACGAGTTCCTTATGGGCCTCAAAATCGTAGTCTTTGGGTAGCACGCATGCGCGCACCAATTCTTCCTGGAGAATCGTGACGAAGTCGAGGAGATTCTCGGGGGAGTTGTTGCCGATGTTATACACCTTGTAAGGCGGAATGGGAAGACCGTCCTCGCCATTCTGCTTCTCGGGAGCATGCTGCATAATGCGGACCACTCCTTCCACAATGTCTTCGACATAAGTAAAATCACGCTTGCAGTTACCGTAGTTGAAAATCTTGATGGTCTCGCCCTTGACTAGCTTGTTGGTAAAACTAAAGTAGGCCATGTCGGGACGGCCTGCAGGACCATAGACGGTGAAGAAGCGAAGGCCTGTTGACGGAATGTTATAGAGTTTGCTGTAGGCGTGCGCCATCAGTTCGTTGCTCTTCTTCGTAGCGGCATAGAGGGATACGGGGGTGTCCACCTTGTCGTCCGTGGAGTACGGCACCTTCTTGTTGCTGCCATAGACAGAGGAGGAAGAAGCATAGACCAAATGCTCGACTTCGTGGTGGCGGCATGCCTCCAAGATATTGTAGAATCCTATAAGGTTGCTCTGAATGTAAGCATCGGGATTGGTGATGCTGTAGCGTACTCCCGCCTGTGCGGCGAGGTTCACGACAACGGCAATCTTGTTTTCCGTGAAGATTTTCTCTACAGCGTCTTTGTCTGCGATGGAGGCATGGACAAACGTCCAGTCTCCATGCAAGGCTTCAATTTCTTTCAGCCGCTCATACTTGATATTGACATCGTAGTAGTCTGTAATTGAATCGATTCCAATTACCTTGATGTTCTTGACATCGTGGAAGATTCGCTTGACGAGGTTGCTACCGATAAAGCCAGCAGCGCCCGTCACGAGGACGGTCTTCCCTTCGAGATTTATATTAAATTTTACGATTTTTAAAAATATGAAATATCGTATAATATCGCTTCATTTTATACGATCAGTATGTTGCAGCCGTTGGTGGTATCGAACCACAAGCATTCACTCTACCTGCACAACGGCTTCCAAAAAATGTTAGATATGCTCTTCTACACCACGGAAGTGGACATTTAGTTCATGGAGATGCTCCAAAAGGGTGCCCAGTGGCGTGCCCTCCGTCATTTTCGCAAAGGCATTGACATCCTTGGGAAAACATTTTCCACCATAACCAAACTTACCGTCAGGACCGGGCACATAAGTGTGGGTATCATTGATGTAGCCCGAAAGGAGCATTCCCGTATGTACCTTGCGCCAATCGCCACCCATCTGCTCACAATATTCACGACAGGCATTGAAATAAGTCACCTTGTAAGCTCCAAACACATTGTGCATATATTTGGTTAGCTCGGCCTCCAAAGGAGACATGACGGTAAACTTCTTGCCGACAAAGATCTTTGTTAGCAATTCATGCGCACCAGTGAACACCATAGTCTGCCTCTTGAAGTCCTCGATAAACGTACGTTCAGTGAGAAACTCTGGCATATAGCAGACCTGGTGCTTCGTCTCACGAGAGAGCTTATCGCTGGTTCCTGGAAGAATAGTGGTTCTGACAAAAACGGGGACATCTGGCAGGTTTGATATCAGTTCTTTCATGAGCGTCAAATCCTGTGTTCCATCATCTTCCGTGGGCACATGGATCTGCAAGAACGCGATATCCACGTGGCTCAGATCATCATGATATCCCTTTGCGGGGTCACTGATAAACAGTTTACACTCTGGATTGTTGTGCTCCAACCAATCCTTCAGGGCTCCACCGACGAAGCCACATCCGATAATTCCTACGTTAATCATGATTTTTTGTTTTAAACGTCTAAATTTATTTAGTTTTGTTTTCTGAAATGGTTGCCGGATCATTCTCAGCATATATTCCTTTCAGCTGATTGAGCTCGTTCTGCGTGGCTGCTAAACGGGCTTTGAAATCGGAATCAAGTTTCTCGCGCTCATGGGCGTATGCTACCTTCAGCTTTTGCTCGCGTGCCTTAAATTCTGCACTGACTTCAGCGGCGATTGAATGGCGAAGGGATTCCGAAATATTTACACCTCCATCTCCTGTCATAAAAGCCATGAGCTTTTGCATCATGTCATTTATCTGGTCTATCTTTTCAGACAGTTGTTTGTTCAGGCTTGAAACCATAGCCTCCAGCTCCTCTACTCGCTTTTCACGGGCACGAAGTTCCTTGCGAAGCAGCCTGTTTTCGGCTGCCCAGTCATGCACTTGCGCACAATTCGCTTGTGTGGACTTGTTTTCAGGCTTCATTATGGCTGGGACATAAATATCGTGGTTTGCTTCTAATAGATCAAATCCTTACGAAGTAAGGTGTATGGCTGGCGGAGATGCTGTTAAGGGGACACATTAATCACCGTTAATCCAGCTTTAATCGTTCATTAATGCTTTGTAAGCCATCAGTCTGATGTCAATCCTTTTGGGGTTGGGTAGAGGAATGGAACTGCTGATAGGCTTCCCGAGCATTAGGGGCCACGATATGATTGCCACCGAAGATGTTGATGATGATCTGTGGATCTTTGTACTGCCAGAGTTTGTCGATGACGGCCTGGACGATGCGGTCTTCCAAAACGGCATCAGATGGCTTCGTCTGTGGTTTCTCCAACTGCTCCGCCTTGGATGACGGGGCTTCCTGCTCTTTTGCAGAGGCTTCGGTTGATGCCGAGGTGCGAGCGTCAAAAAACAGGTTAAAAGGACTCCAATGGCGTCGTCCAGATAATTTGCATTGCTTATAGCCAAAGTATGCAGCGGCTATTTGAGCTATCATTATCTCTATTCCGATCATGGCACTTAATGTTTGGGGTGAGACTTACGGCGCGCGATCAAAGCGTCATTGATGCGGGCGCGAACGTTATTCACGCTTCTTCCAGAAGTGATTTTGTTGGCGAAGGGCAACAGGAGCTGGATGAAGCTACTCCTGACGACTATTTCCTCGGTGAGTTTGGTCTCTTGATCGAGCATGGAGACGACAACCAAGGCAAGCTCCGTGGCGTTGCGGGAGTCACGTATTTGGGCGAGGAAGCCCGGGATGCGGTCCTTGCTAATATAGAGGGCGAGGTTCTTGGGCTCGGGAGAAGCAACCTCGGGGGAATGGTCTTCAGCGGCTTCCTGCTTGCTGAGTATTTGCTTGGCAAACTGGTCGCCATAGAAGTTTTGTACGGCCTTTGTGGCGTTGGGCAGAACCTGGACGATACTGTCGTGGATACTAATTTTTACGTCGTTCATAATGTGGTTTAGTTATTTATGGGAAAATGGGTAATTGAATTGCTAACGGAATGAATGGATTATGAATGGATTGTAAACAGATTGTAAACGGTTATGAATGGATTTGCATTCGGTTGTGCCATTGCATACCTTTGCAGACGTTATCAGCAACGCAGCTGACAAAGAGAATCATTATCAACTTCAAAAACTTTCAAAGCAATGAAACAAAATCGCAGTCCCACCAAGTCCGCAGAACGGCGGCTAAACAAATCGGTTACGTATCGGTCTCGTATCGTTTCCGTATCGATCTCGTATCAATCCCGTATCGTTCTCGTATCGTCCTCCTATCGTTCTCCTATCGTTCTCGCTTCCGGAAGCGGAAACAATACGGAAACGATACGGAAACAATAGAAGAAGCAAGGGAGAAACAAGGGAGAATGCTCCCAACTCAAAACATTTTCAAATTTTTAAAACTTTACAATTATGGCAAGACTCAATGGTATCTTAACCAAACTCCAGGGATCAGTAGGTAGCTTTACCTTCAAGCAGAACGGTGGTCAGACCGTCGTGTCTGAGAAGATCACCCAAACGACCAACGCGAAGACCAATGGTCAGCAGAAGCAGCGCATGAAGTGGACGAACGTTATTCGTCTGTATCAGGTGCTGACGCCTTATCTGAAGCTCGCCTTCGGTGGGGCCCGCAATGGCCGCAGCGACTACAACAAGTTCGTGTCGGTGAATCTCGGCAAGGCACCAGTTTATCTCACCAAGCAGGAGGCGCAGGCGGGGGCCTGCCTCGTGGCGCCCTACGAGGTGTCGCACGGTCTCATCAAGTCGCTCTCGGTCAGCGGGAAGGGCAACCAGGCCGTGACGGACATCAGTCTGGGCGACTTGGCTATCACTGACGAGACGATGGTGAAGGAGTTTTCGAACGCCGTGGTGCAGAACAACAGTCTCTATGAGTATGTCGACCAGATCACGTTCTTCCTGGGCAGACAGGAGGTGAACGACGTGACCATGCTTCCCATGGCGGTAGTGGAGGCCTGCTGCGTCGTGCTGGACAAGGCTTCTGAGTCGAAGCTCCTCACGGTCGTGGATGCGCGTGGCTTCTCGGTGCAGGAGGGACATCTGGCGGCGCAGGCTGCTCATGATTTCGGCGATCATGGTCTGGTGTGGATCCACTCCCGCAAGCAGGCGGCAAAGACGCTGGTCTCGACGCAGCACCTCATCTGCGAGAACAACTTGATGAAGGAGTATCAGGGGCAGGCAGCTTACCAGCGTGCCACGGACAGCTACGGTGGCGTGAGTGATGTCTATCTGCGTCCGAACGGTGTGCTGAACCCTGTGGAGAACTCCGTGCCGGGGACTCCCTCGGTGGAGGGGAAGAAGACGCTGCGTCTGTCGGCGAGTCCGGTCAACGGTGGAACGGTCTCAGGGGGTGGCTCCTTCGACAAGGGGAGCCGCGTGAGCATTCATGCCGTGGCCTCGGGCGACTATACCTTCAGCCGCTGGAGTGACGGGGACACGTCGGCGTCGCGTACCGTGACGGTGAATGGTGACATGTCGCTGACGGCTTACTTCACCAAGACGACCTCGGGCGGAGAGTCTTCGGAGACGAACCCCGATGGTGGCGACGGTAACTTGGGTGACTAAGCAGTAGGATGCTGGGGGCGCGAGACGCCCTCAGCACCTTTCATTTTTTCATGAATCCCCGCTGATCGTACGATAATCGACTCGTTAATACTTTATTCTGAGCCTTCTTGCTGATTGACTTGGTCTTAGAAGAACAAGTACTGCACGTAGAGCGAGGCGTTGTAGGCCAGCAGGAAGACGGATAGTCCCATCAGAGCCACACGGGCAGCCAGCAGCCAGCGGCCACGGAGGCGCAACAGGGCGAAGCCCATGGCGATGGGGAGGACGAAGAGCCAGTGGGGTGACATGATATAGACCTCGTTGAGGCCGAAGCCGAGCACCACATGGATGATCATGTCGAAACCCATCCATGACAGGGCGATCCACAGAAAGCGACTGCGGCGCCCCATCCAGATGCCGGCGAGGAAGAAGAGGACGACGAAGACCTCGACGGCATAGCTCGCCGCATAGCGGTAGGGGACGATGACGGGGCGATTGATGAGCACGTCGCCCAGCACATGGTCGGTGTGGAGCTGTATGGGCTCGCCAAACAAGTTTTCGACGATGCTCTCCAGGCGCGGGGTCGTGGCGTCGGTCCACGACGAGAATTCCCCTTGTCCCATTGGCTTGCCCTGGTGGGCATAGACCGCTTTCTTCATCCGGCGACGCTCCTTCTCCTTGGCCCTTGCGCGGAAGATGCTGTCGGCAGTATGGGAAAGGCCCGTAGTGTCGGTCGTGGCCGACTGCTTGATGAGGTTTTGCATGATGGCGCCGCGCTCTTTCTTTTCCCGTGCGGCCGTCGCCTCTTGGCGAGCGAGGTATTTCGGTTTCTCGAACGTCTGCCACTCCCAGCGCGCAAATCCCCATATCAGCGCCGACGGGACGATAACGGCCAGCAGCAGGTGGGCAGGGCGGAAGAACCGCTTGCCACTCGTGCCCCAACTGGCCAGGAAGACCTTGATGCCATTGTTGAGCGAGATGCCCGCCGTGAGCAGGAAGAACAGTACGGTCTGTGCCTTCGTCAGCGGCCTGCCGCGAAGCAGACTACGGCCCGCGACGTAGAGGGTGAGGATCAGGGCCGTCGTAGAGAGGCCGAAGTGGTCGGGAACGCTGAGCGACACCATCGTGTAGGCGAAGGAGAGAAAGAGAAGGGTGAGCAGCAGGGCGTCGGCCGTGGCCAGTCCGACGATCTCGCGCAGGATGCGAAAAAGGAAGAGGACGGCGTAGAAGGTGGCGGCGGCGAGCAACAGGGCCGTGAGGACCTGCGCGAAGTTGACCCCCGTGGCGAGGATGATCAAGCGGTTGACTTGGGCGGGGATCCACATGAAGAAGGCCAGCAGCGGGTGGCGGTAGATGTTGTAGGCCGCCGACCAGTCGTTGAGTACCAGGTAGGTGATGGGGTCGAAGCCCGAGATATGGAAGTGGCGCAAGACGAGTTTGCGATAGCCGTCCGTGACTTGGGAGAACCACTCCCAGTAGCGACAGACGACCATCGTGTTGAGTACGAGGGCATAGAGGAGGGCGCCCCATGCCAGTCTGCGCTCCTCGCGTCTCACCTTGAAAAGGCCGAGGGCGCTATGCAATGCCTGGACGATGATGGTGGACCTGCTGTGGTCGGATGCTTGATTCATGCCGCAAAATTACGCTTTCTTCGCCGATGATGCAAATTATTCGGCCCGATAGCTTGGCGGAAACCATGGAAATGACTAATTTTGCCCATAGAAAGACGACAACATGGAGATACTCATAGCTTTCGACTCCTTCAAAGGGTGTCTCTCCAGCCAGGCAGCAGGAGAGGCCTTCGCCCGCGGCGTGCGATCCGAGGGTGCCACCTGTCGTGTGCTGACGATGAGCGACGGTGGCGACGGAATGCTCGATGCCTTTCTCGCGACCTTGGGTGGAGATCGCATCACTATCGCCTGCCACGATGCCCTGATGCGCCGTATAGAGGCCTCCTACGGTCTCTGTGGCCAGCGTGCCATCATCGAAGTGGCCCAGGCCTGCGGATTGTCGCGCGTCGAACCGGAGAACCGCAACCCCCTCGTGACCACGAGCTACGGTGTGGGTGAACTGCTGGCCGACGCCGTGATGCGTGGCGCAAAGGAGTGTGTCATCGGCCTCGGAGGCACCGCTACCAGCGACTGTGGTATTGGTATGATCCGGGCCCTGATAGAGCACTTGGGGCGCAGCGCCCACGACCGCTTTGACGCGGTGCGGGATCAGTACTTTCAGGATCTGCGTATCGTCCTCGCCTCCGACGTCCAGAATCCGCTCTGTGGCCCGCTGGGAGCTGCCCGCGTCTTTGCCCCGCAGAAAGGGGCCACGGAGGCTATGGTTGAGGTCATCGATCGCCGGGCGGCACGCTTCGCCGACGTGAGCGCGCGCCACTTCGGCTACGACCTTCGCAACGCCCATGGCGCAGGGGCGGCAGGCGGACTGGGCTACGCCTTCATGGAGTATTTCCAGGCCACGATGTGCTCAGGAGCGGAACTTCTGCTCGGAGCCTGCCACTTCGACGAGATGATCGATGAAACCGCCGTTATTGTGACGGGAGAGGGGAGTAGCGACGCTCAGACGCTGATGGGGAAGTTGCCCTTCGTGGTGATGGCCCACGGAAGGCGCAAAGGCGTCGATGTCGTGCTGTGGTCGGGGCGCGTCCAGGATGCGCAGCGGCTGCTCGATGCAGGATTCGCAAGCGTGGGCAGTATCCATCCCGAGGATTTCCCACAGGAGGAGGCGATGAGACCCGATGTGTCCGAGGCGCATCTTGCCCAACGGGGTGCGCAGCTGGTCAGGGAACTCCGACAGCAAGGGAAAATTAAATGATAGAATCGGCTATGCGCTCGATAGACCCGATAAGATGGCTGATAGAAAGGAATAGCCGATCGAATCGATAAAAACATAGTGTGTATAATCAAAAAAATAGACCCAAATTGGAATTAACTAATAAGAATATAGAGTCATGAAGAAAGGATTGATTTTAGGAATGTTTTCCGCCTCGCTGATGCTCGCCTCGTGCGGCGGAATAGGTGGCGGTACGTCGACGCAGGGCAACCAGGGCAACGGCAGTATGTTGGGCAGTGGTGTCGGCGAGTCAGTCGGCAACATTATCTCGTCGATCATCGGTGGTGGCAAACTCTCGAAGGAGAATCTCTACGGCACCTGGCGCTACGACGGTCCGGGATGTGCCTTCACCTCGGAGAACCTCCTGGCGCGTGCTGGTGGCGAACTGGCAGCGGCGAAGGTGGAGGAGAAACTCGGCGAGGAGTATCGCAAACTGGGCTTCACGTCTTCCAACACTCAGTTGACGTTCGCCAAGGACGGCACGTTCTCGGCCAAGATCAACGGCAGGGTCTGGAATGGCACCTATACCTATAACCCGACCGACGCTTCGCTGCAACTGAAGGGTCTCCTCATCAATCTCAATGGCTATGTCGTCCGCAACGGCCTCTCGGGCATTAGCGTGCTCTTCGAGTCGAAGAAGGTGCTCACGCTCTTCCAGACGATGGCAGCCGTGAGTGGCAACAGTACGGCGCAGGTCGTGGGAGACATCTCCAAAAACTATGACGGCGTGCGTGTCGGCTTCGACTTGAAAAAGTAATAGTAGGATTTTTTTCACTCACCCCCTCATCCTTAGGACACATGAAGAAGATAGAACGTATGAAAAAGCATAGTCGCATGCTAAAGTCGGTATGTATGAAGCCTTTTGCAAGCATGAAGCTGCCGACCCTTACCGTGCGCATCCTCTCCACTCTCTGTGCGCTGACGATGGTCGGCCTTGCCGCCCAGGCGCAACTCCTCTACAAGATCAGTGGCAAAGACCTGACGCGCCCGTCTTATATCGTTGGTACGATGCATGTCGTCTCCTCGTCGTTTGTCCCACAGATTGTGGGCATTGACGAGGCGCTCAACACGACCGACTGCGTGGTGGGTGAGATCGACTTCAAGGAGGCTTTGTCTCAGGATTTTCTCACCCGCGTCTCCGAGGCGATGATGCTACCTGAGGGCAAGACCATCAAGGACCTGCTGACTTCTGACGAGATGAAGTCGCTCAACAAGGCGCTCCTGAGCGTGATGGGGGCCGACTTCGACAACCCCGTGATTATGGCGCAGATGGGGCGGATGGCACCAGCGGCTTTGTCCAACGTGCTGACCGTGATGACTTGTATGAAGCGCCATGCGGATAGTTTCGACTCCAGCGACCTCATCGACCTCTACTTTCAAAAGGTAGCGCAGGAGAACAACAAAGCCACGGATGGACTGGAGACGGGCGACGAGCAGATGAGACTGCTCTACGGACAGCCGTTGGAGAAGCAGGTGCGCGATCTGGTCTGCCTCTGTGAACATTTCGACCGGGCGCAACAGGACTTGGAGGATATGATCGCGGCCTATAAAAACCAGGACCTGAAGCGGCTGGGCGAGGTGATGGATCAGCAGTTTTTGGATGGCTGCTCCGATGGTCCCCAGGACCGCCAGCAGCTTGTCGTGGACCGCAACCGGCGTTGGGTGGAGAAGATGCCGACGATCATGTCCGCCCAGCCTTCGCTCTTCGTGGTCGGTGCGGGCCACCTCGCGGGCGACGACAGCGTGCTGACCATGCTGCGCCAGCAGGGGTACGTCGTGGAGGCTGTGGAGCGATAGGCGCAGGGCTTCGCAACTATATATATGATGGAGGAACAATGGGTTTGACAATCATCCCAACAGGGATCAAGCAGGCCTTGACTACTATCCTCTAAGAAGCAAAAAACTATGCAAAGAGAAACGGACGAACTGTATATGCGGCGCTGCCTGCAACTGGCGCGCTGCGGACAAGCGGGCGCCAAGCCCAACCCCATGGTCGGCGCAGTGATCGTAGCTCCCGGCGGGCGCATCATTGGCGAGGGCTACCATAAGCGCTGTGGCGAGGGCCACGCCGAGGTCAACGCCTTTGCCTCGGTGAGGGCCGAGGACGAAACGCTGCTGAGAGAGAGTACGATCTACGTCTCGCTGGAGCCGTGCAGCCACTATGGCAAGACACCACCCTGTGCCGACCTGATCGTCAGCAAGGGCGTGAGGCGTGTGGTCTGCGGCTGCGTCGATCCCTTCGCCAAGGTGCAGGGTCGCGGCATCGAGCGGATGCGAGCGGCTGGCATCGAGGTGGTGGTGGGCGTGATGGAGCGCGCGTGCAGGGAGATCAACAAGCGTTTCTTCACCTACAACACGCTTCAGCGGCCCTATATCACGTTGAAATGGGCCCAAACCGCCGATGGTCTCTTGGGGGCAGAGGGACGGCGGACACCGATCTCCTCGCCTTTCACCCTGATGCTGGTACACCAGTTGCGCAGCGAAAGTGATGCCATCCTCGTCGGTCATACGACCTGGGCGGTGGATGCGCCGAGCTTGACGGTGCGCGAGTGGGCTGGATCCGACCCCGAACGTATCGTCCTGGGCCACGGACTGGAGGGTACGCTCCCTGAGGGCTACCTTCCGTTTGACAGTATCGACGCCGTGCTACGCCATCTCTATGAGGAGAAGAAGCAGTCGCTGCTCGTGGAGGGTGGAGCAAGGACGCTGCAGTCCTTCCTCGACGCTGGTCTGTGGGACGAACTACGCGTCGAGACCGCGCCTTTCTGTCTCGGAGAGGGCGTGCGTGCGCCCCAGTTGCCTGGAGGGGTGCGCCTGGTGCGCCAGGAGGAGTACGACGGACGTACGATTCAATTCTACGAACGCAACGGCCAATAATCTTGTTTAATACTAAGGAACGCAACACCCAATGAACATGGAAGACAGATTGTCAGATACTGACGACTACCGTCGCGACCATTTTGTCCGCATTATTGAGCGGGCAGTGGAGAAAATGACGCTCAAGGAACTGGAGGCCGTGGCCTACGACCTTTTCACCAAGGGCTATCTAGAGGACTACTGATCCTTCAGGTAGCCCCGGCCATCCCTTGCTCCTGAACAGCCATTGTTTCTTTCTCACCCTTGTTTAAATGAGGGTGTGCCTTGCCAGTCTTGCTCTTTGTGCAGGTGTGGCTTTGCCATAGGGCTCATTGCACGTTGCGGCAGATTTTTCGCCCAATGGGTTGCTTATGGCGACAGATAAAAGCCGAAGTGGATCAAAGTGTTCCAAATTCAAGAATTTGAACAAGAAAACTCTTTTTTACCCCTTTTCCCTTGTTTCTCCACTCTTTATTCTTTCGAGAGTTTAATCCGCTTAATTTCCTTTCCGTGTTTTAGTCATTTTCTTTCCATTTTCCGCATTTTAGTAATTTGTGGCATTTCTAGAAATATGTGCTGAAAGGAGAATTCTAAACAAACTGGCGTATGGCGGATTTGCCTGTGTCAAAGGAAATGCCTACTTTTGTAGCCATTACAGACGATGAGCTTTTGTATGACAGGAGAAAGAATTGTAAATATTGAGTACATTCCGGCCATCAGTTATGTGCTGGCCCGCAATGGCAAGAAATGCATTCAGCGCGTGGAAGTGGTCAACGACAGCGAGGAGGATTGGCAGAAAGTGGTCCTCACACTGGCGGGAGACCATGTGGCGGGCTGCGAGCGCACGTTTGACGTGCTACCTGCGGGCCAATCGGTAGAGATCACCGACCTCGACCTGCAGCTCCAGCTGGAGTCGCTGCGCCATCTTTCGGAGAGTGTAGAGACTACTTTCACCCTGACGCTGACGGTCGATGGCGAGGAAATGGAGGTCCAGGACCACGTCCTCCGCATCCTCACGGCCAACGAGTGGCCGGGTGTGGGTATCTCGCCAGAACTGATCGCCGCCTTCGTCACGCCCAATGCGCCGGAACTCCAGCCCGTGCTGGTCAGTGCCGCCCGTAAACTGGAGGAACTCACGGGCGATGCTGCCCTCGACGAGTATCAGCAGCAGAAGCCCAACCGCGTTCGCGCCCAGTGTGCCGCCATCTTCCAGGCTATCCGCGACTTGGGCATCGTCTATGCAGCCCCACCCGCCAGTTTTGAGGAGAAGGGGCAGCGCGTGCGTCTTGCCCAGCAGGTGCTGAAAGAGAAGTTGGGCACCTGTCTGGACCTCACCGTACTGCTCGCCTCGGCCTTGGAGGCTGCCGGCCTTCACCCGCTTGTGGTTATCAAGAAGGGCCACGCCTTCGTGGGCTGCTGGCTCATCGACAACTATTATCAGCAGACCACGTCCGACGACGCCGCCTTCCTCTCCAAGGCGATGAGCGACGGCGTCAACGAGATGGTGCTCCTCGAAAGCATCGACCTGACGAGTTCGGCCGACGTGAGTTTCGAGGACGCCGTGGCCAATGCCGAACGCTATGTCACTGCTGAGGCCGATAGCATCGTCTGCTTCGTCGATGTCTATTGCTGCCGCGTCAACCACATCCTGCCGCTCCCCACGGAGGGCGAGACGGCGGAAACGAAGGGCGTGGGCCATGGCGACACCACATCATGGGTGCGCCAGCAGCAGACCATCGAGGAGGAAGTGCCGGCGCAGCCCAAAGTGCTCACGCGCACGCAGATCTGGGAGCGTAAGCTCCTTGACTTCTCCCTCCGCAACAACCTCCTCAACATGCGCATCGGACAAAAGGTGATTCCCTTTGTCTCTTATCATATCGACACGCTCGAAAACCAGCTGCAGGATGGTGCCGACATCGAACTCGTCGGCAAGCCAGCAGGGGTCAGCACGCAGCCCAACGGCTGGGGCATCTACGACAGCATCAGCTACAAGAAGGATCTGGGCGAACTGGCCGATGCCAGTCTGCGTCGCAAGCGACTGGTCTCCTACCTTGACGATGAAGCGTTGGAACTCTCGCAGCGACGCTTGTTCCGCGAGTCACGCACGGCGCTGGAGGAGAACGGTGCCAACACGCTCTTCCTCGTCCTCGGACTGCTCAAATGGTACGAGACGGAGCGGAGCGAGCGGCCCCGTTACGCCCCGCTGTTGCTCCTGCCGGTGAAGTTGGTTCGCAAGGGGGCCAACCGCTATGTGATCCGGACGCGTGAGGAAGACCCCATCTTCAACACCACGCTGACGGAGATGCTGCGCCAGCAGTTTGAGGTAAACATGCCCGACTTCGACCCGCTACCCACGGACGACCACGGCATTGACGTGAGACGTGTCCTCGCCATGGTGCGCGGAGCCATCAAGACGCAGAAGCGCTGGGACGTGGTGGAGGAATGTATGCTCGGCCTCTTCTCGTTCTCGAAGTTTGTGATGTGGAACGACATTCACAACAACTGCGATAAGATGGAGCGCAACCCCATCATCCAGTCGCTCATCGCCAAGCGCCTCAAACTCCATCAGCCTAAGCGCCACCTTGTCAACGTGCGCCTCAGCGACCAGAAGGATCCGCCCAACTATTCCGCCGTACCGCTGCCCGCCGACTCGTCGCAGCTCGAGGCCATCCTCATGTCGGGCGTGGACCGTAGCTTCATCCTCTATGGTCCGCCGGGAACGGGCAAGAGCCAGACCATCACCAACATGATCGCCAATGCCCTCTACAAAGGCAAGCGCGTGCTCTTCGTGGCCGAGAAGATGGCGGCTCTGCAGGTAGTGGAGAATCGCCTGCGCAAGATGCAGCTCCACCCGTTCTGCCTCGAGATGCACTCCAACAAGATGACCAAGAGCCACTTGCTACGCCAGCTTCAGGAGGCCCTGGACGTGACCCGCATCAAGGAGCCTGAGGAGTATATGGAGGAGAGCCGACAGCTCTTCCGCCAGCGCCGTCGCCTCGCCCTCTACGTGGAGCGACTGTATCACCGCCCGCAGAGGTGGGGGGTGTCGCTCTATGAGTGTATCACCCGCATCACGGCAGTGGAAAGCGAACCTATTGCGCCGGGCGACTTCTACATAAAGCACTTCTCCATAGATCAGTTTATGCAGGACCTGGAGGAAATACGCACGCTCGACACCGTCTTCGCCGTCAGCGGCCATCCTGCCACCCATCCGCTGCGCGCACTGACCATCACCTCTGCGTCGATGGAACTGGAGAAGCAGCTACGCGGACCGATGGAGGTGATACGGGAGAAGATAGGCGTCGTGAGCGAGGCCGTAGGACGCTTCAACGACGCGACGGATCGTCCCGTGGAGGAATCGACGCGGGGTATGGACTGGATTCTGATAGCCGCAGAGGCGCAGGAAAAGATAGAAAAAGACTATACGAGAGAGATCTTCGACCTCGACTACCACCAGGTGCGCGACGAATGGAGGAAGGCGTGCGCAAAATGGTGGCTGCCTCGCATGATGGGCAAACGGAGGGTGCTCAGCCAGCTCCGCGCCTACCGACCCGGGATGAGGGAGGAGGACGTCGAGCCTTTGTTTGACGCGCTCAGCAAATATCACGGACTGCTAAGTGAGCACACTACCGCAACCGCCCTGCCTTTCACTGACGAGGAGGTCGAGGCCATGCGCCTTGTGGCGACGCAGCTGAAGGAGATGGAGAAGGTGGGGTGTACCCCCGACAACAACACGCTATCCTTCCTGGGAATGCATATCGACCAGTGGGCGGACCATCTCGACAGTGTGCGCAACTGGACCATCTGGTGCCAGCGCAAGCAGATGCTCCGCGACCATCATCTCGGCAACCTCGTCGAGGAGATTTGGGACAATCCCACTATGCCGATGGCAGAGATAGCCGACGCCTTCGCCAAGGGAGTCTATCAGCGGGTGGCCATGAATATCATCGACGAGAAGAAGCCGTTGAACCTCTTCGACGGACGACTTTTCGAGGAAGAGATACGAAAATACCGCGAGATAGCGTCTCGCTACGAAGTGCTCACGCAGAAGGAACTCTACTACAAGCTGGCTTCCACTATCCCGTCGGCTCAGGTCGAGGCGTCGAAATCCTCGGAGCTGGGCATTCTCAAGCGCTATATAGCCAGTGGAGGACGCGGGGCGAGCATCCGCAAGATCATCGACCAAATACCCACGCTGCTGCCGCGCCTCTGCCCCTGTATGCTCATGAGCCCGATGAGCGTGGCACAGTTTCTCGACCTCGACCAGCCGCCCTTCGACCTCGTGATCTTCGATGAGGCCTCGCAGATGCCGACCTCCGAGGCTGTGGGAGCGATAGCGCGCGGAAAGTCGCTCGTGGTAGTGGGAGACCCGAAGCAGATGCCGCCGACGAGTTTCTTCCAGATGCAGCAGACGGACGAGAGCCAAGCTGAGAACGACGACATGGAGTCGATCCTCGACGATTGTATCACGCTTTCCATGGCCTCGCGCTACCTCAGCTGGCACTACCGAAGCCGTCACGAGTCGCTCATCGCCTTCAGCAACAACCAATACTACGACGGCAAACTCTACACCTTCCCTTCGGTGGACAACCGCACGTCGAAGGTGAGCTTCATCCCCGTGGATGGCGTCTATGACTACGGACGCACGCGCAGCAATCGCGCCGAGGCAGAGGCCATCAGTCGCAAGGTGGTGAGCATCCTCCAGGACTATATAAAACATCCCTCCCATCCACGACGCTCCATCGGTATCGTCGCCTTCTCTAAGGTGCAGTAGGGACTCATAGAGGATATTCTCACCGAGATGCTGGCGAAAAATCCAGAGATGGAGCAGTTGGCCTATGACGCCGAGGAACCGATCTTCATCAAGAACTTGGAGAACGTGCAGGGTGACGAACGCGACATCATTCTCTTCAGCGTGGGCTACGGTCCGGACAAGCGGGGGAAGGTGTCGATGAACTTCGGACCGCTCAACAACCAAGGAGGTGAGCGACGCCTCAATGTGGCCGTGAGCCGCGCGCGCTACGAGATGATTGTCTTCTCGACGTTGCAGCCCGAGATGATCGACCTGCGGAGAACGCAGGCCGCGGGCGTGTATGCTCGGCATGAGTTTATTCTAATGGGTGCAAGTCCCTAACAAGCCCTAATAGCGGGAATTGTATAGCC
>OLFZ01001410.1_pt1 | contig 20513 bp, 11 predicted proteins | sample 1604861 | NCBI WGS metagenome assembly OLFZ01 (sample SAMEA3888895, study PRJEB22519) | human gut metagenome | biome: human gut; feature: human-associated habitat; material: faeces | place: Denmark | collected 2011 | reverse complement strand
TAAAAAATGCGCAGGATTTTAAAGCGATTTTGAACACCCTACCCTTCGGGGAACTATATGGGGTGGATGTGTCGCACGTTCCCACAGCTGCGCTGCTTCGCAGCTTGCAGTGGGTTTCATGATATATAGGTCCCGCTTCGCGGAACCTGCAGCTCATACTCAATCTGATTGCATTCGTGGGTGCGTGACTATGGCGGGACGCCATAGCCTCCTGGGTTTGTATCAGCCTCGGTGCGGTATTACCCTGACAGTTACGTTGTTAGCGTACACGCTTGTAATAACTGTTAAAATGTTTGCACAAAAAAAACTTTTGTGGCTATTGTTTGTTAAATACGATAATTTGGTGTATATTTGAAACCTAAAATCCACAAGGGGATTCAATGTGTTTATTAACTATAATATTAACTTTTAACATTTAGTGGTATGAAGCATGTGTTACTTTTACTAAGTGTTCTTGGCTGCTTGTCTTCTGTATACGGTCAGAAGGTTGATACGACTTTAATAGGTAAGCAACAGACTGCGATATTTAATCGTCCTACTTATGGCTATTCAATTAAAGCCCCTAAAACCACTGATGACAACCAAGACTTTCAGAGTTTGGATATAACGTCTCATGCAGGAGATTTGGCAGATGTCTTGGGGAACAACATTTATAATGTAGACTCCTTGGTGGTCAGAGGAACTGTGGATGATGCTGATATTCACACGCTTTGGGATGCTTCCTTCAACGGAAGACTTTCAGTCATAAATCTTGAAAATGCCGAGATAGAAAATGGCATTATTCCAGAAGATGCCTTTTGGCATCTAAAAGAACAGTTAGACCCAAGTGGGGAATTTATAAACACCATACATCTAAGGAGAATCATCCTGCCAGATGGAGTCAAACGAATAGAAGAAGGTGCTTTCGCCTACTGCGTCAATCTTGAAGAGACAAACATACCCTCATCCTTACAGTATTTGGGAACTTACGCATTCTCGGATTGTGTAAGTCTCAAGACTGATCCTCTGGTGTTTCCTGAAGGTTTTGAAAGGTTTGGACAATTTGTTTTCTCAAATTGCAGTAGCTTGAAAGGGCAAGTAGTGTTGCCGTCTACCATCAAAGAAATCGGTGTCGGATGTTTTTTCATGTCAAGGATTTCGTCTATCATTTTACCGGAGGGGCTGGAAAAGATTGGTGATGCAGCTTTTTATGCTTGCCGTCTGAAGGAGGTATGGATCCCGAACTCATGTCAGATTATATCCGGTTCAACCACTTTTCAGCAGAATTATCCTTTGAAAAAGATACATTTGCCAGAAGGATTGGAAAAGATACCTGACAGTTTTGCAAGCACTTGTTGGGAATTACAAGAGGTAAACATACCATCCTCTGTAAAAACGATCGGTCATAATGCCTTTGACCGATGCGAATCATTAAAGAAAATAGAATTGCCAGACGGACTTGAAACGATAGAATGGGAGGCCTTTTGTGGTTGTGACTCGGTGGAACAGATTGTCTTTCCTGCTACATTGAAACAGTTGGGGCAAGAGAGTTTTTGCAATATACCAGAATTAAAACGCATCTATTGTATGGCTGAAGAACCTCCAGTATGCGAGGAAAGCACTCATCATCCGGGGGAATCTCCATTTGGGGAATACAATTCTGATTCTGATTCAAGTACTCCCAATGACATTCCGGTTTATGTTCCGATGGGTACTGCTGAAAAATACCGTAAGGCTTGGGGATGGAATTATTTCACTAATTTTATAGAGACAGATGATTTCCCGACAGCAATACGTAATGTCACCACGGAGCACACTGATTCCAAGAGCCGTATTTATGATTTGAATGGCAGAAAAGTGATAAATCCGCAAAAAGGACAGGTGTATATTAAAAACGGAAAGAAGATAATATTTACCCGTTAGATACAATCAGATTACAGTAACCGATGAACATGGATTTATCAGCGTGATTCGGTTAGGCAGGGCTTTGACAAAAACCTTTCTCCACATACCGCTTATGGGCGCAAATCCTATCGGATTTAAACAAAAGGCTTTACATTAGGTCTTACGAGAACCATGTTCTCGACAACCTAATGTAAAGCCTTTTATTTGTGCACAGCACGCGCCCATAATCGGAAAAACAAGAAAAACACAAGGTTACACAGTAGCGGAGGTCTCACCTCAATTTATTTAGTTATTACATCCTCATGTAACCTTGTGTTTTTCTTTGTTTTTTCCGCTTGTGCTTTTCGAGAGAGGCGAAAGCCTCTCATTCATTTATGGCATATATGGGCGTGAGAACTTGTTCTCATAAGACCATATATACCATAAAGGAATTGCCGAAGGCTCGAAAAGCACAAGCGGATTGTGGATAAAGGTTTTTGTCAAAGCCCTGCCTATAAATAAAAAAAGAAACAGATGCAAGAACCATGCTTAACGGCAACGGTCCTTACATCTGTTTCTTTATGTTATGCTAATACTGCTTAGCCTGTATTATAATGTGACCTTTACGCTCTGCTTGCCCACCTTCACGATGTATGTGGCATTGGCAGGAACGCTGAAGCTTGCGGTCTCGGCGCCATTCATGTCGCTTGCCACTACAGCGCCAGCTGCTGTGTAGACGTAAACGGGAGCCTTGGCAGGATTGTTGACCACGAGGCGGTCGCCATCCATGCGGACAGTAGCTCCGCTGAACTTAACGTCAGCATTGTTGATGTCGGTGGGGCAAGCCTCTGCCATGACGAGCTTATAGTCAGACATCTTGCTCTCGAGGTAAGATGTTCTCTCGTATTCGCTCTGGGCAGCCTGCTTCACTCTTACCGACTGTGCGCGGTGATAGAGGTCTGCGCCCTTGAGACGATACGGAATATTCACGTCCACAGATGTGCCCTCAAGGAAGTTGCCGTAATAGAACGGGTCGTAGAAGAACTCGCCAGCCTTATAGTTCTGCGTGATCTTCAGCTCCTTGATGTAGAGGTTTGTCCATGTGTAGGTGCCGTAGAATCCGATTATGCTGCGGTCTGTACCCTTGGTCAGCTCCACAGTCTTTGTCTGCCAGTCGTTGCTGAGATCCTGCACGTATACAAGCTCGGTCTGTACGAAGTCGTCCACACTCTTGTCGTAAGAGAAAAGAGCCACGGCGCAACGTGTGTATGCCGTTTGAGCGGTGCCATTCTCGTCATAGTATTCGCACGGCTCTGCAGCCGCTGTCATTTCGATGTTGATCTTGCCGCCGTCCTTGCTGAGGTCGAACTCCGGAGAGATGAGTCCGTCATCGTCCTTAGCCTGTGTCATCCAGAAAGCGTCGAGCACGAGTGCGTCCTTATATACAGCATAGTGTGTGGCACGCCATCCTGCCTGACCGTTCATCTGCGGATAGCCACGGTCTACAGAATGGTCGTCTGGTTCGTCCTTAGTGAATTCCACGGCAAGCTCCGAACCTTCTCCGTATGTCGAACCCGGCATCCAGAGATGTGTGACGGTCATCTTGCCGTCCTCCTTAGCCACGTTCTTTGCTGCAGCCACGTAGTTGTAGCGCTCGGCTGTCGGCACCTCGTTCCAAGAGGCTGTGTATGTGTCGCCGTTGGTGGGGCATTCGTCGGCAAGCGTCGGAGCCTCCACGTCCATAATCTTCACCGGTGTGCTCGGCATAGAAACCTTGTCGCCCTTCATGCCCTGAACAGTATAATAATATGTGTCGCCAGAGTCAGCGTTGTCAACCACAAATTCGGTTCCCGTCACCTTCTTGTTCTCCACGATATAGTCGAGAGGTGTGACGCCATCGCCCTTCACGGTGTAGACGTTAAGCAGGTAGCTGTCGGCTCCGTCCACTGCGTCCCAGCTGAGATTGAATGTCTTGCCGGTGTAGAAGCGGTGTTTGTGACCAGCCGGTGTGCCGACGTACTGCTTCACCTGATAAACCTCGATGTCGTCGATGAGGATGGCAGCGTCCTGCGGGCAGATGTTGATGAGCGTTGTAGGACCGCCGTCATGGAACATAAACTCATACTCGCGCCATGTATTGTCTATCTTCTCCACCTTATAGTTTTCGAGGAAGCGCCATGTGGCTGTCATGCCGTTGGTCTCGGCACCCTCGATGACGGTGTAGTTAGACTCTGCGTCTTCCTCGAATGTGCGTGCGCGGAACTTCACGAAGAAGATGCCGTCGTTGCCTGTGAGGTCGAGAAGCGGAGTGTTGACCTGGCCGCTGCTGATGTAGAGACATCCGCCTGCGGGATAAGCGCCGTGTGAGCCCCATCCGAACTCTTTCGTATAGTCGCCCGACATGTTTATCCATGCGTTGTCGTCATTCTGGTAGCTGATGTCGGTGTCCTCGTCAGGCTCAGCCTCACTGCCGGTGGTCATCTTTGAGAAGTCCTCACTGATGATGCTCACCACCTCGCCATAGTCAGAAGGATTGATGCTAATGGCTTTCTGTGGGGCCGGTGCAGCGTTTTTCACAAAAGAGCCTGCGGCGGCTGCCTTTGCCTGAGACACAACAGTGGTACGGGGCAAAAGCTGGGTAGCCATCTGCTGGGCGGCTACCGGTGTGGCGAGGGCTATCATGCCTGCCACAACCATACAGTGAGTAAAGTGTTTCATATACGAATGGTTTATGTTAATATGATTATTAATGTATGTTTAGTATCGAAGTGTAACCTATTTGCGAATTGTATGCGCAAACAGCACCACAAGTAATAGAAAACATTGCAAATGTACAAAAAAACTTGCATTTTGAAATAATAATTCGATATAAAAATGTATCTTTGCACAAAATTAATGCTGTAAGCAAACAGCAAGACTAACATTATTATAATCTATATTTCCACGAATATCATATCCAATACAAAAAACAAATCGGAAGATATGTATAACAAAATTCTACTATCCTTGGCTCTTGCCATGGCTACACCTTTTGCCGGCACATTCGTTGCCGCACAGACCACATCATCAGAGCAGGCACCTTATGTCTACGACATCGCTGACGGCGAGGCTGACATCTACGGATACCTGCGCTTTGACACGCGTCTGCGCGACTATGGTGTGATGCACTTCGCCACCAACGCCCCTGACTCTTACACGATGACAAAGTCGTACGGCATGATAGCCGGCGAGTCGTCAGTGTTCACGGCTGGCACGATGGTGGGCGACAAGATGGTGGCTTACCGCGTCACCTATTACGCCAACGTGTTCATGCCGGAAGGCATCTGCCTTGTAGACCCAAAGACAGGCGAATATGAGATGAAGTGGAACTACGTGGACGACGGATCGCACCTTATCATCGATGAGATGACATACGACCCGAAGACCAACCGCATCTTCGCGATGCACTATGACACGAACGCAAAGACCACCGACCTCTATGAGGTGGACAACACGACATACGCTCTGAAGCGCCTCGGCTCCATCAAGGGTACGGCGCTCATGACGCTTGCCGCCGACAACGGATGGCTTTACGGCGTCTCTTATTCCTTCGACGGCACATCTTACCTTATGAAGATTGACGAGGCTACGGCTTCGCAGCCTACAGCAGTGAAGGTAGGCGCAGAGGAGATTGACCTGCTCGTTGCCGACTATTCGCAGTCGATGGAGTTCGATAAGACCACACATCGTCTCTGGTGGGTGGCTCAGGCTATGGACGACAATTCGTACCTCGTGGAGCTTGACACCAAGACAGGCAAGATGCTGTCAAAGAAGCTGATAAAGGGTAATCCGCAGATTCTCGGCATGGCCATTCCTTATCAGTACGTGGCTGACAACGCTCCTTCGTACGTAGGATCGCTTGCTGCAGCTCCCACATCGGAGGGTGCCAACGAGGTGCGCCTCTCATGGACCAATCCTTCAAAGGACTATCGTGGAGGATCGCTCTCTTCCCTTTCCTCATTGAAGGTCTATCGCAATTCTTCCCTCGTAACCACCATCTCTGATGCAAAGCCCGGTGAGGCTGCCACATGGACAGACAAGAACGTGCCCAGCGGCTCATATATATATAAGGTGGTGCCTGCCAACGCTTCAGGCGACGGCATCTATCGCGAGAGCCGTACTTTCGTGGGCTATGACGTGCCCGCAGCTCCGCAGAACGTGACGCTGAAGGCAAGCGGAAAGAACGCCACCATAACATGGACAGCTCCTACGGAAGGTCTTAACGGCGGCACATTCGACAAGGCTTCCCTTTCGTACGACGTGGTGCGCATGCCCGACAACAAGACCGTGGCAACGTCGCTCAAGCAGTGCTCCGTAACTGACGAGGCTCTCGAGCACGCCGGCTATTCATACATCGTAACCGCGAAGAACGCGCAGGGCAAGGGTGGTTCGGCACAGTCAAATGTTGTGGCTTTCGGTCCTTCATACGGCATACCGTTCGTCTCGCCGCTCAACACGAAGGACGACTTCGGCGTATGGACCTCGGTGGACAACAACAACGACGGACATACATGGGCGTTCGAGCCGTACGACAACGTGGCTTTCTATGATCGCAGCGAGACAGAGGACGCCGACGACTGGCTCTTCTCGCCCTCACTGCTCTTCGACGGCAACAAGGAATATCAGCTGCGCTATACATATTACTCCACCAACTGGGTGACCGAGTCGTTCCAGGAAGTGAAGGAGAAGATGGACGTGCGCTACGGCACAGAGCAGACACCTTCTGCCATGACCACCGTGCTGAAGGATCTCGGCGAGTTCCATACAGCTTCGGGATATTATCTCTACGGAAAGGACGTATTCAAGCCGCAGAACGGCGAGGGATACATAGCCTTCCACGCCAAGTCAGAGCACAAGCACGGACGCATCTTCCTGAAGGACGTATCCATAAGAGAATACAGCGACAAGGACCTCAGCGTAACCGATTTCACTGGTTCGGCCACTGTAAACTGCGGCGTCAGCCACATCTTCACAGTAAGCGTGCGCAACGAGGGCAAGGCTGCCGTATCGTCATACAAGGCACAGATCATTAATGCCGAGACGGGCGAAGTGCTGGCTGAGGCTGCCGGCAAGCCGGTAGGCAAGGACGAGACAATGGACGTGCCCGTGGAGTGGACTCCCACTGCAGAGGGCGATGTGAAGGTTACGGCACGCGTGGTGCTTGACGGCGACACCTATCCTGCTGACAACACAGCACAGACCACGCTGGACGTGAAGGTGGCTCCCGCACATGCCGACCGCTGGATAACCGTCAACAAGGACGAGACAGAGGGATGGCTCGGAGCTTTCTATATGAACGACAAGCACTGGGAGGCCCAGGCTCTCTTCCTCGAGAAGGAGATGCAGAAGAAGGACATCGACATCACCGGACTGCAGTTCGCGTTCAACGGCAAGACGGACGGTGCCTACACTTTCCCTGCCAAGATATTCATGAAGCAGACACAGCTGGACAACCTCATCCGCAAGGAGGGTAGCATCATGGGCGTATTCGAGCTGAACGGATGGACCAAGGTGTTCGACGGCGAGCTTACCGTACAGGGAGCCGGCGACAACAAGGACTTCTACGTCAAGCTTGACAAGCCATATCATTATGCTGGCGGCAACGTCAACATCCGCTTCAACATCGACATCGATGGCGACGTGATGCCTTCTGCCGACCTGCCCGTATGGCACCTCTCTTACACCACCGGCAAGAACCGCTATGCGTTCTATCGTGGAAGCAAGGAAGAGGCTCCGCAGGACGAGATATTCACAGCCGAATACATGCCGTACATGCTCTTCTCTTACATCGACAATACGTCAGGCATCGGCTCTACTCAGACTGACGACGCTGTGAAGATAGGCTTCGACGGTTCGCAGATAATGTTCTCACAGCCGGTTGACCGTGCTGAGGTGTTCACCATCAACGGTGCTGCAGTGGTAAGCGTAAGCGCCACATCAGCCATCGGCACATCCATGCTGCCCAACGGCACATACATCGTTAAGGCAAGCAAGGGACAGAACACCGTAGTGAAGAAGATAGTAAAATAAAGAATAATTATTACTAACAACTAAATATTAATAATCGCATGAAAAGATTTTACGCATCAGCTTTTCTGCTTGCGGCAATGACAGCGCTCCCGGCGTCCGCACAGAAGACAAACGTGTTTCCTGCGTTTAAGGCTCCAGTCGCTCCTCCGGTAGCGGCACAGTCAGAAAACCCATGGCATGCTACAAGTAGCATCGACGACAAGAAGAAGGGTGTTACTGTTTATGCAGGTGAGACAGCTGACCCCGGTAAGAAACGTGGATGGGTGAAGTTCCCGATGAAGGACGCCTACAACTCAATGGAGAAGGTTTACGTGTATCATCCCACAGATGACCAGCAGATTCTGGGTATGCGCTGTGGTGCATTTGACGGTGAGAAGTATCACGCTCTCTTCACACGTATCTACACTCTCACAGAGTATCCTGACTTCTATGGTACCATCGACGTGAAGAGCGGTGAGGTGACCGACTCGGTACGTGTATGGCGTGACTGGACCAACGCTGCAAAAAACGGCGAATGGCAGAGTCAGTATGATATGGCATACAACCCCGCTGACGGACAGACATACGTCTTGGGACAGAACTTCGAGAACACAGACCAGGCATTGACCGACATCTATACAGTAGACCAGAACGGTAACTTCGAACTCGTTACAACACTCGACTGCATCATATTCAACTTCTGCTTCGACTACGACGGCACAATGTGGGCCATAAGAGCAAAGGCAGACAAGGATTTCAATGCAGTGGGCACAGAGCTCGTTAAGTTCAATCAGGACTACGAGGTGGAGGCTGTTATGGAACTCCTCAAGGAGAAGAGCCCGATCATCCAGGGTACATTCGGTTCTATGGCATTCGACTATTCTACGGGCGACCTATACTGGTATGCCGTAACTTATCCTAACGCTTATGCTTATCTCTTCCGTGTTCCCACAGAGATGAAGAAGTCATGCGAGCTTGAGTATATGGGTGGTGTTGCCACCGGCACAATGCTCAACGGTATGTACATTCCTTATCTTACAGCAGACAGCCGCGAGGCAGCCGGCAGAGTAACTTCCATCGCAGCCGTCCCTGCTGACAACTCTGTAAGCAAGAACACAGTGTCATGGACCAACCCGACACTTGCTTGGAACCGCACAGAGCTTTCTGACCTCGCTGAGGTTCGCGTTTACCGCAAGAAGGCTGACGCTAAGGAGGCTAACACCACAGCCGAGCTTCTTTCTGCCGACAACGCAGAGCTTCTCGCCACACTTCCTGCTGCTGGCAAGAAGGGCGAGACAATGGAGTGGGAGGACGCTGCTCCTCTGAACGGCATCAATACATACTACGTTGTTCCTTGCCGTGTAGCCGGCGAAATCGGTATGCCTGACAGCGTACGTTGCTTCAGCGGCAATGACGCTCCCGCTGCTCCGGTGGACATTAAGGCTACAAAGCTCGGCGAACAGAGCATCAAGGTGGAATGGACTGCTCCTAACATCGGTGCAAACAACGGTTATGTAAACCCGGCAAGCATTAAGTATATCGTAACACGTCAGCCCGACAACAAGCGCGTGGCTAATACTGGCAAGACCTCATTCGTTGACGAGACCATCACTGGTGATGACAACTACTACTATCAGGTACAGGCTTACACCGAAGAAGGTGGTAAGGGTGGCGTAGCCACTACAGAGAAGGTTCGCGCAGGTCTCGGATGGGACACTCCGCAGAAGTTCAACCTCTTCGAAGAGAACGAGGCTAACCGCTGGACTGTAGAAGACGCTGGCAAGAGCGGCGCTAACTTCTCTTACACTGGTCCGCTGGATTATCAGGGCTACACTCTCTGGACATCAGCTTCTCGCGAGACTGACTCTTGGGCATTCTCTCCGAAGCTCAATCTGAAGAAGGGCAAGACATATCGCTTCACTTACACCGTTGAGGATCGTTATCCGAAGGTAGAGTTCAGCTATTATTCTGCCATCGCTACAGAGGCTTCTAAGGATAAGGTGGTGCAGACCATCGGCTCACATGAGTTTATGTACTCAGAGACCAACTACAACAAGCACACTTACACCGATACATTCACTCCGACAGAGGACGGCGTTTATCACTTCGGCTTCAACGTAAAGACAGAGGACGCTGACGTATTCTGCTTGTATAATCTGAATGTTTCGGAGATCTTCGACAACGACATCGCTGCCATCTCTATGACAACATCTTCGGATGCTATCACTGACTACGAGAACACAGCAACCGTTAAGGTGGCTAACCTCGGCAAGAACAAGATTGAGAAGAACAGCTACGTGGCTCGTGTAATGCTCGATACCGGCAACGGTCTTACACAGATCGGCTACAACAAGTGGCTCCCCGAAATCGCTGCAGGCGACACTGTAAGCGTAGAGATGAAGTATACTCCGACTCTCGAGGGTACATTCAATATCTTCGCTACTGTGGAAATGGAAGGCGACCAGGAGTTGGGTAACAACAAGACCAACACCGTAAGCGTAACATGTGAGGCTTCTGCTTCTACTCCTTGGACAAACGTGGTTACTGATCCTGCTACAGAGTGGGTCAACACACACGCTCCGTTCGAGTGCTACGGCAGCAACGACCAGTCGCTCATGCTTTACTATCCTGAGGAAATCAATGCCACTCCGGGTTCTAAGCTCATGCGTATCGGCTTCGAGTATGACGCTAACTTCGACGAGACTTCTGAGGAGCAGAGCATCCAGATCTATATGAAGAATACCAAGGAGCGCGAGTGCGAGGACGGTCCTATCTCTATCGAGGACATGACTCTCGTTTACGACGGCACCAACTACTTCGTACCTGGTCAGAAGAACATCATCTCGTTCGACCTTGACACACCGTTCGAGTATGACAACACTCAGAGCCTCTGCATCGTGACATTCCGTTCTGGTAAACGTCCTGCAATGTTCGGTTGCTCATGGCGCACATTCAACGCAGAGGGAGGTACATACCGCTCTATGCACGAGTCGCAGAACACTCCGTACAACGGCACCAACTGCTGGGCAGAGGATCAGGTTCCGGTGCTCTACATGGCATTCGACAAGTATGTAGGCATTAAGGATATCAACGTATCTGAGGAGAATAACGAGAATGCTCCAGTCTACAACCTCAACGGACAGTATGTCGGCAACAGCACCAAGCTGCTCAAGGCTGGCATCTACATCCAGGGTGGAAAGAAGATTGTAGTTAAGTAATTAGATATAAATTATCACTCTCTGGAGGGGTGGCAAAATGCAGTCAGCGGGATATCGCTTCCTTATGGCTTACGTTTGGCCATCCCTCTCTTTACGTAAAGTGACTCTAATAATAAAATCATAAAGCAACAATGAAATCATTTAGAAAAATCGCTCTTGCCGCAGCGCTTGCCGCAGCTCCGCTTACCGGACTGATGGCTCAGCAGCAGGCTAAGGAGAACAACTTCATCCTTGGATGGTGTAAGACTCAGTGGGGACAGACCATGCAGGTGCAGCGTAGCGCTGACGATGTCTATGCTCACCAGGTACATGCTGCTGCACACTTCTCGCCGAGCGTCACCAAGAAGTATAAGGGATGTCAGATCAAGTATGTCGACTTCGGTGTGGAGCCCAAGCAGGGTTCGTCTGTACGCGTGTTCGTATCCACCGATATCGAGAATCCGGACGCTGTGGTGGCTGCGTCGTCCACAACGGAATGGGAAGAGGGATGGAACCGCTGCCAACTGGAGATTCCTTACACCATCAAGGGCACTGAAGACCTCTATGTAGGCTACGAGGTGCTCATCGGTGAGAAGGAAAGCATGAACACCATCACGTACGACAACTCGATAGAAAGCGAGCCGGATCGCAACTGGTATGGTGCTGACGGTCTGTGGTATAAGCTCAATCCCGCTCAGGTGCCTGCCAACTTCCGCGTTCGTGGCATCCTTACCGGCAACGCTCCCGACTGCGACGTCGCTCTCGAGAAGGTCACCTCCACAGAGGACTACATCGAACAGAAGAACGGTCTTTGGAAGCCTACTCTCCGCGTACGCAACTATGGTAGCGAGCCTATCACGTCTTTGCACATTCAGGCAACTGTGAACGGTCAGGTGGTAAGCGAGGCTGACACCGATGACGACTTCGAGATTGCAAGTAGCGAGGTTACTGACGTGGAGATTGCTGGTCTCTCATTCCCCGACCTTGGCACTGCTGACGTTACGCTCACCATCACTAAGGTGAACGGCAAGGACGACCCCGATATGGCTGACAATGCTCAGACTCATACCGTCTTTGTTTATGCAGAGGGTGGTAAGGTGTATAAGCACAACGTACTCTTCGAGCAGTTCACTGCCGAGTATTATAAGGAAGCACCTGCCGCTGACGAGCTTTACGCTAAGGAGATTGCTGACCGCAATGACGTTATTTGGGTGAAGCACCACCGTCCTTACAAGGGAGTGCCCGACCAGTTTACTGCTGAAGGCGAGACCGAGTATGACAAGCTCTTCGGTTCTGCCCGTCCGTTCGTGCCTGGCGTATCCGCTGACCGTCGCATCTTCGTAGGTCAGGAAGACCCGGGTCCGGTTTACTTCATCGCTACATCTGGCGACGTTACCGGCATGGTAGGTGGCGCACAGAGCATCCCTGCCTTCGTAAACGTGAAGGTTGACGTTAAGAAGTCGGCTGACGGCAAGTCGCTCGACGCCACCGTAAGCGGCGTTTCCACCACAACCGTACTGCAGCAGCAGACCGATCTCCGTCTTACAGTATGGCTCGTAGAGGACGGCATCAAGAGTACATCGCAGGAAGGTCGTGACGAATACATCCAGGACGGCGTACTCCGTTCCCTCGTCAATTCGGCATGGGGCGAGTCACTCGACCTCACCTCTCTCGCATACAATCGCACTTACCAGATTCCTCTCAAGGAGGGATGGAATGCTGACAAGATGCGCGTCGTTGCCTTCATCAGCAACTACAGCACAAACGAGAAGGAGTGCCAGGTCTACAACTCTGGTCAGGCATTCGTAAGCTCTTCTACAGCCATCACCGACGTTATGGACGCTGCTCAGCCTATGGCATATTGCCAGGACGGTAAGGTTCTCGTTGCAGGTTCTGGCTTCAGCGTTGCAGGCGTATACGACGTGTCTGGTCGCGCAGTGGCAAACGCCAACCTCGCCCCCGGTCTCTACATCGTTCGCATGACCAACGGCAAGACAGAAGCCACACAGAAGCTGTGCGTGAAGTAAAGCTTATTTAGTTGAGAGTTGAGAGTTGAAAGTTGAGAGTTATGATAACCAATGATTATCATATTATAGATATATGTTATTTAAAGGACATATCATAACTCTCAATTCTCAACCCTCAACTCTCAACTTTTTTATTAAAAAATCCTCTCTTACTGCCCTAAAAACTTTCTCACTTCTGAAAATTTTATTAACTTTGCATCCGCAATAAAGCGAGATATGCGGCAATAGCTCAGTTGGTAGAGCACAACCTTGCCAAGGTTGGGGTCGCGGGTTCAAGTCCCGTTTGCCGCTCCAATTTAAAGAAACAGGCGCCGCAATGGTGGAATTGGTAGACACGAGGGACTTAAAATCCCTTGGCCAGTAATGGCTGTGCGGGTTCGAGTCCCGCTCGCGGCACTTAAGGAATGTGAGATGTGAGCATAGCAATATGTTCACATCTTTTTTTGTTTATATAAATCCCAATCTATGACATACCACGACATCTGCCAGCGGCTCACACCGTTATACGGACCTCAGGAAGCAAAGGCAATGACACGAATGCTCTTGGAAGACCTCTTCAGCCTTTCCTTCGCCGACATTCTCTGCGGAGCCACGGAGCATCTCTCCGATGCCGACACCCTGCGATTGCAGCAGTCGGTGGCACGTCTTCTTGATTCCGAGCCATTGCAGTACGTCACCGGCACAGCCTTCTTCTGCGGCCATCCCTTCCATGTTGCTCCCGGCGTCCTAATTCCGCGTCCCGAAACGGAATGGATTGTCGATACGGCAGTCAACCTTGTCACGTCTTCCGCACCACGCATCCTCGACATCGGCACCGGCAGCGGATGCATAGCCATAAGCATAAGTCTTGCCCTTGCTGACAGACATTGCCATACCGAAGCATGGGATATCTCGGAAGACGCCCTACGCATAGCCACCGACAATGCCGAGCGTCTTGGTGCAGAAGTGAAGTTCCGCCGTCGTGACGCGCTGAGGCTTGAGGAAGATTTTCCCGCAGAGGAGAATCAGGGTGGGGCAGAGGTGTTGATCGCCGACAATGCCTCCTCCGCTTCATGGGACATCATCGTCAGCAATCCTCCCTATATCTGCAACCGCGAAGCCGCCGACATGCACGCCAATGTTCTCCGGCACGAACCCCACCTCGCCCTCTTCGTCCCCGACACCGACCCGCTGCTCTTCTATCGTGCCATCGCCCGCTACGCCATGCGAAGCCTGAGGAGAGGAGGCTGGTTGCTCTTTGAGTGCAACACGCTCTACGCCCACGATACAGCACAAATGGCGTCGGAAATGGGATTCGCCACAAGCGTAGTCGAGGACGATTGCTTCGGCAAGCCACGATTCGTAAAGGCACAGAAATAATAACATACCTCACACATTATATAATATGTATCCATCCACTAAAAAAGTCCCCACTGAGCAGGAAGCCCTTCTCCGTCTTTCCTCCCTTTGTTCACGCAGCGAGCACTCCACCGGCGAGATACGCGACAAGTTGCGCCGTTGGGGAGTTGATTCCGCGACCAGCGACCGCGTCGTTGCCCGTCTTGTCAGCGAGCGCTTTGTCGACGATGAGCGCTTCTGCCGTTTCTTTGTCCGCGACAAGATCAGGTTCGACCGTTGGGGACGTCGCAAGATAGAGCAGGCGCTATATGCCAAGGGAGTCTGTCAGGACATCTCCGCTGCCGTCCTTGACGAGGTGGATGACGGGGAATGGACCGAGGCATTGCGTCCATTATTAGATTCAAAGCGACGCACGGTTAAGGGAGCAACCGACTATGAACGCAACGGTAAGCTTATCCGCTTTGCCATGTCCAGAGGATTCGGCATGGACATCATCCGCCGTTGCATGGACGTAAGCGACAATGACGAGGAGGACATCTTCTGATATGCTCACCGACTTCTTCTCACCCCGTAGCTGCTGCGTTTGCGGCAAGCGCATCACCGAGGACAGCCTTATCTGCATGGAATGTCTGCTCTCCATTCCCTTTTCCCGCGACAGTCTTCGTCCCGAGGACAACGACACTGCCCGAATGCTGTGGGGCAAGTTGCATGCTGAGAAGGCAGTGGCTGCCGTACACTACCTTCCGCAGTCAAAGATGGCTCGACTCCTATACCTTATTAAATATGGCAAGCGTCCCGACGTGGCGCATCTGCTCGGCCGTATTGTTGCCGAACAGCTCATGCTTCACGGTTTCTTTGACGACATCGACATCGTTATCCCCCTGCCTCTCCACTTCAAGAGGGAGAAGCAGCGCGGCTACAATCAGAGTCTTTTCATTGCCAAGGGCGTCTGCGAGGTGACCCGTCTGCCCATTGCCGCCGCCACCGTCTTCCGCGTCCGCGACACCTCCACGCAGACTCGCCTCTCCGCTTCTGAGCGCCTGAAGAACATGGAGGGTGCCTTCCGCCTTGCTTGCCCCGAGATGATAGAAGGCAAGCACGTCCTCCTCATTGACGACATCTTCACCACCGGCGCCTCCGTCACAGCCTGCGGCAACGAACTGCTCACCGCAAAGGACGTCCGAGTCAGCGTGCTGACCGTAGGAAAGTCGGACAGCAAGTGAGTTTTGAGTTTTGAATTTTGAGTTTTGAATTATTCTCGGCTTCGCCTGCGATTAGGAGTTGTTTAATTTTGAATTGATAAGATATAACTCAAAACTCAAAATTGAACAATTCAAAATGCGCCTTGGCGCACAATTCAAAACTCAAAATTCAAAACTCCTAACTCGTTACTTGTAACGCTTTTGTAACATGTTTGTCATTGTCTATTCATCCCTCGTTAAAGTCTGTAAAATACGGAAGTCTTAACTTTGCAACCGCAAACAATAAGACAATATGATGATACGAAACAGACAATTGGTCGTGACAGCCGCATTGCTCGGCGCCGCCATGACAGCAGCGGCACAGAGCGCTGACGAACAGTCACCCGTGAATGTTCACGGAACAATACGCAGCAAGTATGAATATCAGGCCGAGGAAAACGAGGGACGTTTCGAGGTGCGCAACGCCCGCATCAGCGTAGACGGCAAGCTCTCGCCCGTGATATCATACAAGGCTGAGATCGACCTTTGCGACGAGGGCAAGATAAAGATGCTCGATGCTTACACACGCTTAAAGCCCGTCAGAGGCTTGCAGTTTACGATGGGACAGTTCCGCGTGCCCTTCACCATCGACGCCCACCGCTCTCCGCATCAGCAATACTTCGCCAACCGTTCCTTCATAGCCAAGCAGGTGGGCAACGTCCGCGACGTAGGTGCTGCCCTCGGCTATACTTTTAACGCTGGTTTCCCCATCATCCTTGAGGCAGGACTCTTCAATGGTTCGGGCCTCACCAATCAGAAAGACTTCTGGACCAACAGCGTCAACTTCTCCGCCAAGGCGCAGTTCTTGCTTCCGCGTGGATTCAACATCACGCTCTCCACGCAGAAGATAAAGCCCGACAACGCCAGCGTGATGATGTACGATGCCGGTGCTTACTGGCACTCTCACGGATGGCATCTTGAGGCGGAGTGTCTCTACAAGCATTATGCCGACGACGCCTTCCATCCCGTCCACGCCTTCGATTCGTTCGTCAGCTACGACATCCCCGTGAAGAACGAACGCTCTCTCGTCCGTTACATCACCCCGCTCCTCCGCTATGACTATATGAGCGACCACAGCGACGGCATGCGTTACGTTGACGGCAAGGCAAACACCGAAGGCAAGCTCATCGTCAACGACCACCAGCGCTCACGCCTTACGGGTGGCCTGACGCTAAGCCTGAAGCGTCCCTTCGTAAGCGACATCCGCCTGAACTACGAGAAATACTTCTATCGCAATGACGGAGTGGCAAAACCCTCCGAGAAAGACAAGATAGTGGTAGAGATAATGACAAGATTCTAACGGCGCGATGTCTGCTTGTTAGGCGTATAATGTTAAATCTTATGGTTATTAAAAAATAATTTGATAAACTCTTTCCTCTTTCAAATATTTAATTTAACTTTGCAGCGATATTAAATCAGACAGCTAACTCGGACATTATCCGACCATTAAACTTAAAAACCAAAAAATAACCATATTAACTAAAACAAAGAATCACATGAAGGTGAAATCTACACTCCACGCGATGTTACTCGCTGGTATGCTCTCAGGTTCTTTCGTACCTGCATTCGCTGCCGACGACACAACGTCATCATCAGTTTACGACTTCAGTGGATTTAGCGACACAAAGCTCATGCAGCTTTTCTACAACGCTTACCAGAACGGTCGTAAGTATCCTACAGCTGAGGAATTTGCAGCTGCTGGTATTCAGCAGAGCGACATCGCATTCATCCGATCACACGTACGCAACAAGGGCATCCTCGACCGTGCTGACCGTCTTATCAAGGACACATACGAGAAGCGCGACCTCTGGATGAACATCCCGATGGACGCAGGTAAGGACGGAGCCGTTGGTCAGCCCAACAAGACTTTCCATAGCGACGTATTCTCTATGTGGAACTACACCAACATCTTCGGTGCTTGGAACCATGGAGTGTTCTCAGCTCCTTCTGCATGGACTGACGCTGCTCACAAGAACGGTTCGGCTATGTATTCTGGTATCAAGTTTTTCGACACTACTGGCGGTCGTCCCGACGGCGCAGCAGGCTGGATGAACTTCATCTCAGACCGTAACGACGACGACTCGTTCAAGTATCTCGAGCCGATGATCAACTGTCTCATGTACTTCGGCTTCGATGGTATCAACTATAACTGGGAGGATTCTGGCTATTCAGATGACGATATCGTAGAATTCCACAAGGGTCTCTACGCTTCTGCAAAGAAGCACGGCTTCGACGATTTCCATTGCGGTATCTACACCTCTTCGTCTGGCCTTTCTGCATACGAGGCAGACGCTCTCTTCGGCAACTCAGAGGGACGTACACACGACCTCATGCTCAACTATTCTGACGGCGACTTCTCATACCAGCTCTCTTCTTCTGCAAAGCAGGCTATCAATGCAATGGGAACCACCGAGGGTCTCTACACCGGTGTTTGGATTGTAAGCCTTAACCGCGGATGGAACCGTCTCAACGCTGACGAATATGCCAAGCAGGTGAGCCTCTGTATGTGGGGTGAGCACGCTCAGAGCCGTTTCTGGTCGTACAATAATGGTACTGACGCTTACGACGCACAGACCAACTATCAGTACCTCCTCGAGCGCTTTATGTCTGGTGGTACACGCAACCCGCTTACACGTCCCGAAATCCGTAACAGCGGCAACGATTGGGAAGCAAGCAACGGACAGAAGCCTCTCCAGACCTTCGCTGGTATAGCAACATGGATTCCGGAGCGCTCTTCTATCTTCGGCAACCTGCCTTTCGAGACACACTTCAATCTCGGCAACGGCGACCGCTATGCATACAAGGGAAAGAAGACTGCAGGTTCATGGTACAACATGTCTAACCAGGACTACGTTCCGACATACCGTTGGCTCGTTGTTAAGCCGGGCACACTGACTGCTTCTACAGACATCGACGCTCGCTTCTCACATGACGACCAGTATATCGGCGGTACCAGCCTTCTCCTCACCGGTAAGGCTACATCAGAGGGCACAGACCTCGTACTCTATAAGACCGACCTCAATGTCAGCGCCGGCGATCCCTTCGTAAAGGTGGCTGTCAAGAACGGTAAGGAAGGATCTAACGCTTCCAACCTCTATGTCATCCTCAAGAAGGCTGACGGATCATGGGTGGAGACACCGGTAGGAAACATTGAGGGCAATAACTGGAACGAGAAGACTATCAGCGTAAGCGGTCTCTCACAGAGCGACGTCATCAAGGCCATCGGTCTCCGCGTTAAGGGTGCTGACGACAACTATAAGATGTACGTAGGCGAACTCCAGGTCAACGACGCTGTCAAGACCAACCCGGCTCTTGTTAAGGATCTCAATGTAGAGGTGAAGGAGGAGACCAAGACTTCTATGTCTGCAAAGCTCTTCTGGAATGTTGACGCTAAGGCTGAGAAGCGTGCCGAGTGGGATCTCGTTTACAACGACGAGGCCAACATCGACCACTTCGAGGTGCTCTATAAGAACGGCGAGAACGGTCGCGTTTCTGAGCTTGCACGCACCTCTTCATGGGGCTGCTACGTAGGCGACATCCTCTTCGACGGCGCTGACGACGAGCCGTACATCGGCGTACGCTCAGTCTCTACAGACCTCAAGACTTACTCTCCGGTAGAGTGGGTGAAGGTTACACGTGGCGACCAGGCTTCGCTCCCCGTACGTGTTGACAACAGCTATGGCATCTCTCAGATGGATCCCTCTTGCGACGGTGCTGACATCGCTCGCCAGCAGCGTTACGTTACTGACGTGACCACAACCGGTGCTGACCAGAACCTCGACTATCATACTGACCATCCCGTACTCGACGGCACACAGTATGACAACCAGACCGACAAGGTCCTCAAGGTTAAGCAGGGTCAGGAAGTTACTCTCTTCGTTAAGGCATTCGACACATCAAATGCTACATACAATGGTTCGAAGAAGACCGACGGTCTCCGCTACTGCTTCGCTGGTGGCTGGATTGACCTCAACGGCGACCACAACTTCAACCCGGACAAGATTGCTGACAATCCTGAGGAAGGCGAGCAGCTCTTCTTCGTAGGAAAGATCCGTGCAGCTTCTCCTGAGATCGAGACAGAGGGCATCACATGCAAGTTCAAGGTGCCTGAGGACGCTAAGACTGGCAAGTCACGTCTGCGCATCGTCTTCTCTGACGCATGGTTTGCAGGTGCATTCCTCCCGACAGGTCTCCACAACAAGGGCTTCTCTATGGACTTCGGTGTAGAGATTTCTGGTGACAATCCTGAGCGTCAGGGTCCTGCCGAGCTTCACGACCAGGGCGTTGCTGACGAGCCGGCTAACCTCGAGGGCAACCTCACAGCCATCAAGACCGTGAAGGGTGGTGCTTCTACAGTAGAGACTGCCAACGGCGAGCTCAACTTCCAGAACTGCGAGAAGGCATGGATTTACGACGCTAACGGAGCATTCGTTAAGTACCTCGTATCTCCCTCTTCATTCCAGACATCTTCACTCGCTGCAGGTGTTTACCTCGTAAAGATGCAGCAGGGTCACGTATTCCGCTCACAGAAGGTGGTAGTTAAGTAATGACCACAGCTCTAAGCTGAAACTATAATTCTCTCGACGGCGCTGTCCTAATCAATAGGGCAGCGCCGTTTTTTCGTATCATCGTTTCCCATCATGCAAATATCGTACAAAGAGTAAAAACTTGTTACAAAATAAAAATTGATTCTAGAGTTCCGTTTTGCTGTTTTTTCGGTGTTTTGCTGTGCAAACAGCCCCCATGCCATACGATAGCGCCACTTTTACACTCCAATAGTGCCACTATTAGACTGTAAA
>OLFZ01001409.1_pt1 | contig 20524 bp, 18 predicted proteins | sample 1604861 | NCBI WGS metagenome assembly OLFZ01 (sample SAMEA3888895, study PRJEB22519) | human gut metagenome | biome: human gut; feature: human-associated habitat; material: faeces | place: Denmark | collected 2011 | reverse complement strand
AAAACTGTGTTAAACTACTTTTATTGTAGCTTGACACAGTTTAGTTTACACTCTCCTAGTCTTCGCAAATTTGTATAATAGTAAATGATAATAATGTCTTATAATAACTAAAACAAGGGGGGAGGAAGTATTCCAAACTTCCTTCCCTCCTCTCTTACAGATATATGATTCTTAACTTTTGTATTTTGCTTGTTATTTCAAAACCTTGATGCAACGGACTTTACCTGACGAATAGTCACTCCAGTTGGTGGCCATTGTGAAAACGTCGGTATATGTCCACGACTTTCTGAAGTTTGTATTTGAGAATTTTGTTCTGCAATACGTAAAATAGATTAATGAAGGATCTATTAAATACATCACAGACATTTCTCTCTGATTTGGCACTCTCCATTTGCGATCATCTTGATAATAGTTACCATTACATTTGAAATTTCCCTCTACAACATTCTGCATACTTGCACTATAACTGTCAGATGTTGGATATGTCTTGTCTGCTATTCTGAACGATTTAGCTGGTTTGTTGATTTCTGATTGTTCTCGTTCTGTATGCCCAATCAATTCGTTACAATTACCGCCAACGATAAGAGCTCTAGAGTCTACCTTGTCCAATTCAACATCTTTGTCGGAATTGCTAGTTGTCCAAAACTTGGTTGGAGTTTTAGCATATCCTTTATCATTGTCATTGGATTGCAGATTGCGGACGCAACGAATCAAAGTAGCTTTCCACTTGCTATTATGGTTGTTGGTAGCCATACCCTCTTCAGAGAAGTAGGTATTTATACCTCTTGTAGAAGTGTAATACAACATACGGCACCCAGGATCATTGTCTTTACTGAGTGTAGAGGTTTTCTTATTAAAGAGTTTTGCCTCAGTACTCATTGCTTCCTCACCAATCCAAAGTCCAATATACTGGTTGACTGCAGGAGCGTACCATCTGATTTCATCGTCATCGATAGTTCCATTACCATTCAAGTCTCTGTTGCGGCTCATACATGCCTTTACGAGTGACTTGTTGCTCTTAATGTTGTCCCAAGTTAGACCTGAGAGATCTTTCTTCATATTTACTCGACCATTCCACGTGTCACTACCTTTTGACTGGTATGGATAGCTATTTTCATTTCTACTTGTACCTCCTATACCATCGTCCGTAAAATTCTTGCCTTCTTCATCATTGATGGTTTCACAACCGTAAGCAATAACATTTCCTGCCTGCTTCACATCATAGAAGGTCTGGATATTATGCTGGGTCAAACCATATTGAGCTTCAGCATATACGCTTCTTGTATCTTCGCTAACCCATACGTTGTTTGCTACATAGAAAGCTCGCTTATTAACGTCGTTAACGTACTTGTCCCAACTGAGCCCGCTATAGTAGTTCTCACTGACGAAGCAGGTCGCATCAATGTATTTGCCTTCAGTCCAGAAACTATTGTTGTCTGCATTATCATACAGCTTTTTCAAGAATGTTTCGATATCCATGGTGTTTCCTTTGCCAGGATAATCGCATGGAGTACCTCTTCCGTCATTTTCGCGGCCATAGCTACTCTTGCTGCTGTTTCTGCCAGTAATAGCAAACTCAATCCACTTTGTATCTACACCATTCAGCTTCTGTTTGTGTTCCTCTGTCTTTGGATTTGCTTCATCTTTTACGTTTATTGGCTTTGTCTTCTTGCCCAAGGCATAAACCTGATAGTAATATCCTAGGTTGGAGCCTTTCAGGTTTTTGATGTCCTCCTTATTGAAGCGCATTACCATATATTCGTAATGACTATCGAGTGTTAAGTTCTTACCAGTATTGCCATATTTCAATACCACACCTTCTGCACCAGGCTGATCGTTTCCTTCTTTTTTAGCTTCAACGATGATTTTTTCTACACCTGCCACTCTGATGTTAAAGGTGTACTTGCAATTACGCTCAACATTATAGTCATTATAATTAACGCTACAGTCGCCTAAGTGAACATAGTAGGTTACGTCGGCAGTTTTGGTAGAACCAGCCTTGGTTTCTTCATACTTGCCTTTCAAAACTACGTATGTGCCATACTCAGGAGCATTGGTGAATACCTTAGGATTTAACTTACTGTCGTCCTCTCGCTTTGCCAGAACTGTTACGTCATGTTTTGCATCCTGCAGATTTTCTGGCAAATAGGCTTCGAAGTATTCTGCGCCCGTAGTCTTATCCACGTCGTTTACTCCAAGAGTAAGACCCGTGATGCTGCTAACATCAGTAGCGTTACTTATCTGTTTCTTTTCGTTATTATCAATACTGCCAATGAGTGTACCATTTTTTGCAATATTCATGATATCATAGTTAGCAAGTTTGAATGAACGCTTTACGCCATCGCCTGTATATTCCTTGATGGTGAACTTCACCTTAGATACAATGCGGCTCAGCCTGATAGCATTACCATTGATGTCGTCACTTGTGACGTTACCTGCAGTATTGATGTTTACAATCTTGCCGTTATTTACAGCACCACTCATCAAGAATGCATCAGTGATTGAAATTTGGTCATCTACATTACGTTGAAAATTCAGAGCTTTCAAATCATTCAGAGTAAAGGTATATTCTCCAGCTCTTGCCTTTTCCTCGTCGAGATTAATAGGCAACTTGCCTTTTTCTACATTTCTTTCACTTACTGTGAGAGGGTAGCGACCGGTATTGTAATTGGCAACCGCATAAATGTAGGATTCGCCACTTCTGGTTTTGATGCCAGATACGGTAGCTTTTGTGTTGTTATTGGTTTTTTGGTCTAAGCCAGAGGTAAACCCTTTGTAGCCCTTCAGATTACCATTGCCATCAAATATATAGATGTAGAGGTTGTCGAGATGGCGCTCCTCTTCAGGTGTAGCTCGGGAGTTGACCACGATGTCTCTTGGGGAAACATCAGAATAGGCCAACGAAATGGTAACATCCTCGTTACTCTCGCTGCCGCCCGGGAAGATGTCTTCCGAGCAACTGCTGAGTAAGAGTGCTACTCCCATGAGCAGGTATGCTAATTTCATTACTTTCTTCATATTTTGATTCCTCCAATGATTTAATTAAATTCAATGTTTGTAGCTCCCTTCTCATTCCAGTTTGCTACGTAGTATTGTAAGTTGAGATCCAGAAATGCTTCTCCAGAGAAGTAGCCATATACAACCAGTTCATGATTGCGATAGGCTTTTGGAATCTTGAATTCAACCCATCTTTCTGCAAGTGAAGCATTTGACTTGAAATAGATCTTGCCAGTTATGGCCTCGTTAGTTTCACGAAGATAGCTTCTGCAACCTTCCTGTACACCACCAGTGCTGAGACGAGTCATATACTCCTGAGCTTTTTCTCCGTCTTTTCGGATATAATCCTTAGGATCGTTAACATCTTTGATTTCGCTTGTGGCAATCTCACCGAATTTTAGAATCTGTCCGTTGAGGTAGGTGAGACCAGTGAAACTTCCAGTTAACCCTTTATTATCCTTCTCGGCATCTGTTGCTGCTTCTGGGAATACTGGGCTTGCTGCTGTCAGAGTCTCTCCGTTGACTTCAATCTTGGTGACGGTTACACTTTCTGTATCCTTGCCGGTCTTACGGGCAAAGAAGAAGTGGAGCTTTGAAACGGCTCTTACCAATGGAACGCTTACAGGGTTGGCAGCAGCAGCAGCTGCATTGTCTGCAATGTTGTCCTTTACATTGATGTTTGTAATGACACGCGAGATTGGTAAACCTTTAGCAGGAACAGTAGGAGCCTGAGGGCTGCCATTTGGATTGATACCGAAGTTTGAATTAAAAGTTGCATCTTTCAATGCCTTGCGGGTCATCGTATTGCAATTGTTGCCATCCAAAACATCGATGCTTTCTGCATTGAGCAGAATATAAAGGTCGATATTTTCCAGATTACCTGCTGCCTTGCGCAACAGTTTCATGCTCACATTGTATGAACCGGTTTTGTTGAGGCCGGTTACAGCCTTGAATCCTATCGGCATCGCATTTTCATCTGGGCCGCTCTTGAAAGCCCAAACTCTGATACTGTATATTTTCTCCTCTTCTGTTGGTTTTGGGGAAGTTTCGTCTTGCCCGGGCGATCCGCTGGTACCTGTTGTTGAACCAGCAGGAGCGTTGGCTCTGGCTTGAGCTGTAGGAGTTGATACATTCAGGTTGATGTAGGTATCACTCTTTCCAGCAGCTGTGTCTGTGTAACCGTCCGACATACATGATGTGAACATCAGGGTAAGCAGCAAGGTGGGTGCCAATGCTGCTATCCCCTTCATCATGCTAGTCAGTTGATTCGCACAGATTTTTCTTTTTGCGAAATCGAACATAACTTGTTTCTCCTATCTTTTACTTATACTTTTTACTTATACTTATCTTCTGCCTTTAGCAGTCTTACAGTTTTATAGTTCTATATCTCTAAGATTGAGAACCCATCCGTTCACCTTGATCTTAGTGTCCATATAGAAATCGGTATCTGGGCTAGGAACGTAGAACACGAGGGTGTAATGATCCTGTCGGTCGAGATATTCCTGTTCCGCCCATCCCTTTTCTATGCGTTCTCCGCAGAGGGCAAGGAACCAAGGCAGGGAGTGGTTGAAGATGACCTTTCCCGAGCGCTTGTCGGTGATGACGATGCGCTTGTCGTCGTATTCCTTGCTGTCAGGGTTGCTGTTATTTACGTCGTTCTTTCTTTCAAACATTCTGGATGAAGAGAGATCGTAAACCAGCGCCTTCTTGATTTCCTCACCTTCCACCTCGGTGGTTCCGTCCTTGTTATCTACCAGTTCCTCGTTGTAAGGGATGTAGGTGATCGGCTTGTTCTGTAACGCTCCGTTTTCATCTACGAGCTTGTCGCCCTTGTAGTCGAGAAGTGCCGCTGAACCCTTGATTCTTACGTCGAAGTTTTCTGCCACGAATCCTGGCTGGTTGTTATCGAACGGGAGCATCACGATGCGGTAGGTCTTGGTACATTTCATCAGACTGAGTTCACCGGTGGTGTCCTTGTTTCCCTTGAAATCGAGAGATGTCTGGGCAGTGTAGAGAGCGGTGAATTTCCTGTTGTTGATGGAAGTTTCTCCGTTTTTCTTTCCCATTTCCTCCTTCAGGTCGGTGATGGTTGAAACGCCCGGTGTGAGTTGGGTGAAGCTGAACTCCATCTCGTCGTCACCGTCAGCACGGCTGTCTGTTGGTTTCTTGTCACGTGCCAGGCAGACGAAGGTGTATTTTCCTTCCTGCAAGTCAGTGATGTCCATGCGGTGACCCGTTTCGAATTTGTCTGCCGACTGTGTATAGGTATCGAAGTATTTACCATTTTTATCGAAAACATAGACATTGAGGTTTCTGACTTCTTCAGAGAAAGCATCTGCGTTCTCAACATTATATGTATAATCGAATTTGAGCGACACCTTATGTGCCGGACAATTCGTCAGATCGTCTTTCATGCATGATGAAAGCGAGGCGAGCGTGATGGCTGAGAAACAAACCACTTTGCCAAGGTTGTTGATAATGAAATGTTTCATATCGTTTCTTATTTAATTCTTTTACTTATACTGCTTATACATATATATATAGTACCATCTGGCTTTTGGATATTTGCCTTTGGCATCTTTATTTTCTTCTTGGGGGGTGCTTGAAGCACGATAGGGGTTCCCGCCATCTTTGGCGGCAAAAATCATCTTTTGTTTTTGTAATCTCCCGGAGGCGGGGTAGCCCCCGGGAGATTGAGAGTATTGTTGTTTCAAGAATTCTCTTGAGAGTGGGATGGTTTACATCCCGTTTTCATCTTTTCTTTCCAATTGAAGTTCTGATTACTTCAACTCGATATCCTTTGTGTTGAGGATCCAAGGATTAACCTGAACCTGAACTGTCATGTAGTAGTTAGGGTTGTTGACGTCTGGTGTAGGACCATTAGGAATATCCTTACCAACCTCGCTAATCTTGTTTACGTTCAACTGATAGATGCTGTTACGCAATACAGAGAATGTTGTTGCTGTCTTGTAGGTATTGTCCTGGATAGGATAGTAATAGTACATAGAACCAGCACGGAAAACTTCAATCTTGTTATTGTTGCGGAAGTCGTTCAAACCATCTTCATCAGAGATGAGGTTGCCACTTGCGTCCTTGATGCTTGCAACTACATCTGCGGCTGTTATTGTACCAGACTCTGTGAATGGGTTAGAAACAAGACCCTTCTCTGCATCTGAGAAGATATCAGCAATTCTGGTATAGAGCTTCTTGTCATAGCGATAGAATGTACCATCTGCAAAGTCTGCATTTGCCTTAGCCTCTTCAGTCAAGTTAGCCTTGATCTGGAAGTAAAGAGCTGTAGCCTCTGATGCATCAGTTGTTGTATTCTCGAATACGTAGTTATGTGCTACGTTGCCGAATTTATCAAGATTTTCAGGAGCCTTGGCATCACCGAAGGATGAGGTAGGCTGGAAGTACTTTGTTGTTTCAGTAGTTCCCCACTTAACACTCAATGTGCTGAAATCTTGTGACCACTTCTGTACAATGTATGAATTCTTATTCACGTTAGAGATAGCATACTTCTGATAGTCGATGCCAGCAATAGTTGCAGTAACATTCTCAGTATTCTGAGTCTTTCCTTCTGCTGTTGTGATGTTGGTAGCTTCTACTGTAGGCTTATCGATACGGGCAACAACACGATCCAGATAAACAGTACTTGCTTCAGCTGGATTTGTTGATACGTTGTTCTTTGCTGTAAACTTCACTGTACTATGGTTAACTTTTCGGCTGTTGTCGTTCTGATTGAACATTACAATCTTAGACTTATCTGTTAGACCATATTCAGCTCCACCATTTTCTGACAAAGCGAAAGTTTCATCAGTAGTTGCCAAAGGATTTGAGATGTCAGTCTTGTTAGCCATGAAGTACACAGTGTATGTATCCTTATCTTCTGTGTCAACTGTGTTCACAGAAATCTTGATCGGCTTTGTCTTGTTTGGAGTAGCTGTCTCAAACATTGATGAAGTGATAACCTTGCGGAATACGCATTCGCCGGTCTTGTTACTGTAGAGATACAATGTACCCTCAGTAATTGTAGACTCACCCTCAATACCAAGATCGGTTTTTGTACCTTCAGTTCTTGTACCCTGGTTAGAACCTGCGATGCTCAATGTCATATAGACACCATCAGCCTGTGACTGAGTTCCACCACTTGTCAAATCGTCATTGCTACTGCAGCTTGTGAAAGACAATGCTGCTGCTGATACCAAGCTCATTGCGAGCAAATTCATTTTCTTCATAATCTTTTACTTATTAAGTGTTATACAATAAATTATTTAGTCTCTTTTTATAGTCTTGTCTTGAGAATTCTTTTCTTACTCTGTAAACTTGTTGATTTTGTCGAGGTTTTCCTGAGCCTCCTTCAATCCGCCGTTAACCGCCTTCTGGAAGTAGAGCTTGGCAGAATCGTAATCCTCGTTGAGGGTTGCGAGGCAACCACGGGCATTATCTACTTCGGCACCGGTGCCAGCCTTCTTCAGGTACTTCTCTGCGCTTACCTTGTCGCCTCTGTCGATGGCTGCAAGAGCTGCATTCAGATTAGCAAGCTTATCTTCTGGGAACATCTTCACTGCCGTGTCGAATACATTGTTGTACTCTTCGCTTCCCTTCGGATAACTGTTTGCCACCATGTACATCTCCTGGAGAGAGAGCTTCTGCGGACGGGTATTGATTACTCTGCGAGCCTCTTCGAGGTTGAATGCCTTCACGTCGTACTCGATGGTGTAATCTGTGCGGCGCAAGCCAGGCCAAACCTTGTCAACGAGGAATCGGAATGCCTCACCTGTCTTGGCAGCGAGGGTCTGTTCCTTCTGGTCAGGAGTCATATCGCTGTTGATGATCTTGAGAGCAGCTTCCTTCTGAGGGATGTTGTTGTTCTGGATGTAATCCAGTGTTCCCTTCCAGTCTTCGGCTGTGGCATCAAACTTGAACAACTCCTTCTTGGTAGGGTAAGCCTTCTGCAGGTAGTTGTAGAGTGCCTGTGTTCGGCGGTTTGCCAATCTTTCGTTGTTGGCGTAGCTGCCGTCAGGGGAAGCATATCCATGGAGTGTGATCGAAGTGATGGTTACATCCGGATCGTCCTTCACGAGGTCGAGTGTCTTATGGATGGTAGCCAGTTCATTCTTGTTGTTGCCGAGGTTGGCGAGGATGTCTGCCTTGTTGACACGGAAGTTGAGTCTTGCCGAACCGTTCTCCTGTCTCACCTTCACTGCCTCTGCCTTTGGCTGCTGGTAAGCGTGGTAGAGCTGCTGTGGGGTAGCGAGTGCATTTCCGTGAGGGCTGAGGATGTTTTCAGCGAGTAACTGCTGGTTGCAGCCGCAGGCATCATGTGCGATGGCAAACTTGGAATCCTTCATCCAGTCCTGGTAAGGAACCGTGTAAGCGTAATGGAGAGTCTGTGGCTCCTTGTTCTCACGCTTTACCACGATGAGCGGATTCTGGGTAGCAGTCATCTTGGTACGCTGGTAGTAGATGTATCTCTTGCTGCCCATCACCTCTACAGCCGGGAGCTTGAGTGTATCCTCGCCTTTATAGATGACTGGTGTATAGACCAGTCCCTTGTTGCCGGAGAGCTTCACCTGATCGAGGTTGATGTCCATATAGACCTTCACCTTGTTTCCCTTCTTTTTCACCTCCTTGTTGAGGATCTTCATATCCTTGGAAGCCTGTTCCTGTGCGATGGCGTTTGTAGTGACCAAGATGCTGAGTGCTGCGGCTCCAAGTGTCTTGCTTAAAATCTTATATGTATTCATAATCTTCAGTTTTTACTTATTAATATAATAATGTATCATGAATTAGAAGACATACACCAGATTGAGTGCCGCCTTGGTAGGACCTACGTAGTGATTGGTCTGGTCTTTCTCGAGTCTTTCTCCGCACTGTGGGCATTCATACTTATCTGCTCTGGAATAGATGTAACCCACTCCGAGTTCAGCTTCGAAGTTCCAATGCTTGGAGAGTGCCCAGGTATAGCCGTATGCCACGCCTGCACCTACGAACCATCCTTCGTATCTGTAATCTTTCAATTTGGAGAAGTCGGTACCGAGGAACTTGAAGTCAAGATCTACGTTACCTATGTTATGAGAACCTCCGAAGGCATGGAAGCCTATGAAGGAGCCCATCATCTTATTGCAGAACCAGTATCTAGCTTCCGGTTGAACAAGCCAGTGCTGCCACTTCTTGTTCTTGGAAAATGTCCAAGGGTTGTAGTTGCCGGATACATCCAAGGTCCATTTTGGGGAAAGACCGAATTCGAAGCCGAGGTTCATGGTGCTTGTAGCATCATAAAGGAGGTTCGTCTTCAAGGCCACCTTCTGAGCTACGGCTGGGCAGATAAAGCTGCCTACAGCCAGTAGCGCAATTAAAATCCTTCTGTTCATACTTAAAATCTTTTAATGATTTAAGAATGACAAATGGTCTCTCTAGAGAAACGCATCATCATCTTTTACTTATACTTATACTTTTTTTCTTTTCCTTTTTCCTTCCTTTCCTTTCAATAGGCTTGCTCCTAGACTTTAGTAAAGAATAGTTAGTCTATCATTTACTCTTCATCTACTCATCCTCTACTCATCATCATCTTTATCATCTACTCCTCAGTTCTTAGATGCCTGTTGGCAACTTTGGGGTTTGATTGTTAGTTCGGGCTTGAAACCGCGAACTTTGTTTTTACGGTTGCAAATATAGCGCTTTTTTTCGATTGCTGCCAAGAAAAATGCGCCTAAAAATGCTGATACCGAATAAAAACCGCATAAATGAAACACTGAAAAACCCTGAAAAATGCTTTTCCTCATTTGTTTTTTGCTTTCTTAGCTACTTTTTATCAGTTTTCTTAGAGTTTTTCGATTTTTAGTGGTAATTTTGCAACTGAGAAGAATAAGTTGGTAAACCATCAATGAATTCAGGACTCAGAGGTCCTGAAAGATATGCAAAGTGCCCCAAGCGGGCAAGACTTTGATTATAATAAATATAAACGACTGTTTAAATTATAAGTAAATTGAAAGCAAATAATGAAAGCTAAGAACAAACTTTGGGATTGGTGTTTGCGCTTGGAACATCATTTATGTCCTGATTACTGTGGAGTGGTGGATCGCCGAAGGGTGATCGCTTTCGTCCTTTTGACTCTGGTAGAGATGCTCATTATTCCCTACCACTTCCTTTTGTTTTACATGATGAAAGCATGGGGGGGCATGTTCTGTAATGTAGTCCATACCCTTGCACTGGCGCTGCTGATGTATGTGGTGCTGAAGCGCAAGGTGGTATTCAAGACCGGCATCTCCCTGCTCTATATCCTCGTATTCGTGAAGCTGGCGATTGACAGTATGCTCTGTCTGCACTATCAGGGCGACCGGGACAACCTGAGCGTGATGAGCAATATCTTCATCATGTTTATACTTGCCATTACCGCCCAGAGCCAGCAGCTCAACCGAACCTCTTTCGGCTTTACCATCGCTCTTCTGCCAGTGGTAGCGGTAGCCATCTCGCATACGCAGATCTCCGTGCTGCTCTTCAGCATCAAGGCTGTTCTGGTAGGTTTCCTGATGATTCTGTATGTATGGCTCTATAACTGGGAACCTGTCATCATCAAGGAACTCAGACAGCCCAAGCAGATGAGAGAAGAAGAGAGGAAGGCACTGCACATGCTTGCCGACCTGAAGGATGAAGAGAAGGATATGGCGGTGAACCTGTTGAGCCGCCTGCGCCCGGAGCAGCAGCAGAATATCCTGGAACGTGCCGCAGAACAGTTGAAGACCAGCGAACTGAGCAAGAAGGCATGGGATCTGGTATGTGCCGACCTCACCAACAGTGAGCGAGTGATCTGCCAGATGGTACTGGAAGGCAAGATGCTGAAGGAAATCTGCATCGAACTGAACAAGAGTGAATCGAACATCACCAGCCAGCGTAGCCATATCCGCAAGAAACTGAATATGGACCGCAAGGACGACCTTCGACGTGAGCTGGAAAAGCGCTTCTATGAAGCCAGAAATTCACTGGATGCATAGTATAAACAATAGCATATAAGAATGCAGAAAGGGTGTGCTCGTGTGAGCACACCCTTTCTGCATTCTTATATTTTTCCAATCTTATTCTTCCATTCTGAGGAATGCCTTCGGCAGGTAATCGATGAGATCGCTGGCGATGAGGCTTTCCTTGCCCAGGTCCTTGATGGCGAGGTCGCCGGCAAGACCATGAAGGTACATACCGATGCGGGCAGCATCTGCCTGCTTGTAGCCACGAGCCAAAAGAGCGGTGATGATGCCTGTAAGCACATCGCCACTGCCCGCCGTAGCCATACCGCTGTTGCCCGTAGAGCAGAACTCCACCTTACCATCCGGATGACAGAGGGCAGAGAAATGTCCCTTCAGCAGGATGTAGCCGTGCAGACGGTCGGCAAGCTCGCATGCCTTGTAGAGGCGCTCGGTGCAGTTGCTGCTGGTGATGCCAGCCAGACGGTCAAGCTCCCTAGGATGTGGAGTGAAGATGAGGTTCTTAGGCAACTGCTGCATCCAGGCACGGTGACTGGCAAGGATGTTGAGTGCATCGGCATCCACCACTACCGGACAGGTGCATCTTCTGAGCTGGGCAATCAGGGCGATGGCTGTCGCCTCGCTGGTTCCCAGTCCCGGACCGATGCCCATGGCGTGGTAATCTTCCGTATCTACCGGTTCGCTGAAGATGGTTTCCTCCGTATCCATCTGCAGTACCGCCTCGGGCACGGAAATCTGCATGATTTCGTAGTTTCTCTTAGGCGTATGGGTAATCACCTTTCCCACACCCGTTCTGAGGCAGGCTCTGGTGGCAAGGACCGAAGCGCCCGACATGCCATAGCTGCCTGCGATGAGGAGCGCCGTGCCCATGCTGCCCTTGTGGGCGAAGTCGCCGCGAGGCTTCAGGAGCTGGCGGATGTCCTTCTCCTCAAGAATGCTGCAACGGCTCTCGGTGCGCTGGATGAACTCAGGAGAGAGTCGGATATCAAGCACCTTGATTCTGCCCAGGTACTGCTGGTTGTCTGCCATCATCATCGACAGCTTCTTCTGCTGCAGGGTGAGGGTGAGGTCGGCACGGATGATGTTGGCGCTGATGTTGTAGGAGTTGTCCTCGCTCATCAGGCCGGAAGGCAGGTCGATGCTCACGATCTTTGCCGCACTCTGGTTGATGTATTTCACCATGGCAGCGAATCCGCCCGCCAGCGGCTTGTTGAGTCCGCTGCCGAAGAGACCATCCACCACGAGCATTCCCGCCTCGAGCTGAGGAGGGTCGAAGTTGACGGTGACCTCGGTAAACTGCTTGACGCGCTTACCCTCGATGAGTCGTTTCTTGTTGGTGGCACAGTCGGCAGAAAGCTTGTTGTGCACATTGAACAGGAATACACTCACCCCATAGCCGTCTTCGCTGAGAAGGCGTGCCACGGCAAGTGCATCACCACCATTGTTTCCCGGACCGGCGAAGACCACGACCGGCGTTCTGTTAGACCATTCCTGCTCGATGGCACGGGTGAGCGCCTTTGCCGCCCTTTCCATCAGGTTGAGCGATGTGATCGGCTCATGCTCAATGGTGTATTTATCCAGCTCATGTATCTGAGCACTAGTGAATATTTTCATATATTAATGTATGTTATGTCCGATTATCTGATTATTTTAATGCAAAAGTACTAAAAAAAGTCGATGAATGGATGAAGTTTCACGATTTTTTCGTAATTTTGCAGAAAATATTATATCATCAAGACTATGGGCATAGTAAAAATCAAGGATAAGACCTTCAAGACCTCCATTCCAGAGGCTGAGATTCTGAAGAAGGTACAGGTCGTTGCCGACCGTATCAACAAGGATTACGAAGGTAGGAAGCCAGTGTTCCTGGCTGTGTTGAATGGTTCGTTTATCTTCGCTGCCGATCTGATGCGAATGATTACGGTACCAAGCGAGATTTCTTTTGTGAAGTATGCTTCCTACGAGGGCACCAGTTCTACCGGCAGCATGAAGACCCTGATGGGTCTGAACCAGGATCTTACCGGTCGCCACGTGGTGATCGTGGAGGACATCGTGGATTCCGGCTTTACCATGGCTCACATGATAGAGGATCTGAAGAAGAAGAATCCAGCCAGCATCGAGATCTGCTCGCTCCTCGTGAAGCCGGGCAATCTGAAGGTGGATCTGGACATCAACTATGCCGTAATGGAAATCCCTAACGATTTCATCGTAGGATATGGATTAGATTATGACCAAGAAGGCAGAAACCTCCGCGACATCTACACGATTGTAGAAGAATAGGGGGTGAAGCATGTGGGAGAAAATTAGTGATTATTGCTTGGATGTCTCCAAGTACTTCTTGACTGCTGTATTTGTTACTTCGATGATGCAGGATCTCAATGATGTTCGTTGGATGTTGTATGTTATCAGCGGATTAATAGCAATTATATTGTTTATAGCAGGTATTTATATTAGGAAGAATAAAAAAGATAACGATAAAAAGAAGAAATAATGGCAAATTTAAGTTTGATGGCTTTTAGCAGCCTATTATTGGATATTCCTTTTTTGGGTACATACATTATTTTGGCTATGGTGGGAATCCCTGCTATAGTATTCTTATTATTTGTTATGACTCCCAAAGGAAAGCAATGGTTTAACAGTATAAACTAGGTTTCTGACACAACATAAAACAATTTATATATATTAAGGTAAAAATGAAAAATATCGTAATTTTCGGTGCTCCAGGTGCAGGTAAAGGTACACAGAGCGACAAGATGATCGAGAAGTATGGTCTCGGTCACATTTCAACAGGTGACGTTCTTCGTAACGAAATCAAGAATGGTACAGAGCTCGGCAAGACTGCCAAGGGCTATATCGACAATGGTCAGTTGATTCCAGACGAGTTGATGATCGATATCCTCGCAAGCGTATATGACAGCTTCGGCAAGGATCACGCAGGTGTGATCTTCGATGGTTTCCCACGTACCACTCCACAGGCTGAGGCTTTGAAGAAGATGCTCTCTGAGCGTGGTCACAAGATCGCTGCCATGATCGAGCTTGCCGTTCCAGAGGATGAGCTGATGGCTCGTCTGCTCAACCGCGGTAAGTTGAGTGGCCGTTCTGATGATAACGAGGAGACTATCAAGAAGCGTCTCAACGTATATCATACACAGACTGCTCCTCTCATCGACTGGTATGAGAAGGAGGGTATCCACCACCACATCGAGGGTCTCGGAACTGTAGATGAGATCTTTGCTCGTGTTTGCAATGTGATCGACAACTTGTAATCAAGATATAATAATCTTCCCCGCAAGGCTGCGGGGAAGATTTATTCGTTAAATAATAAAAGAAAAATCAATGGCTGAATCCAATTTCGTAGATTATGTAAAGATCAACTGCCGCTCTGGTAAGGGTGGTAAAGGCTCCATGCACCTGCGCCACGTGAAGTACCAACCGAATGGTGGACCTGACGGTGGCGATGGCGGACGTGGAGGAAGCATCTATCTTCGCGGCAACCACAACTACTGGACCTTGCTGCATCTGAAGTATCAGCGCCACTTCTTCGCCGAGCATGGTGGCAATGGAGGACGTGACAAGTGCCACGGCACTGATGGTAAGGACATCTATATCGATGTGCCTTGCGGTACCGTGGTGTATAATGCCGAAACCGGTAAGTTCGTCTGCGACGTGGCTTATGACGGTCAGGAAGTACTGCTCCTGAAGGGCGGACGTGGCGGACTGGGCAACTTCCAGTTCCGTACCTCTACCAACCAGGCTCCACGCTATGCGCAGCCAGGTGAGCCGATGCAGGAGATGACCATCATCATGGAGCTGAAGCTCCTTGCCGATGTGGGTCTTGTGGGTTTCCCTAATGCCGGAAAGTCAACCCTGCTCTCTGCCGTATCCAGTGCCCGTCCAAAGATAGCCAACTATCCGTTTACCACCCTTGAGCCATCGCTGGGAATCGTGGATTACCGCGACCATCAGAGTTTCGTGATGGCAGATATCCCGGGTATCATCGAGGGAGCGAGCGAAGGAAAGGGCTTGGGACTGCGATTCTTGCGACACATCGAGCGCAACTCGCTGCTCCTCTTCATGGTTCCGGGCGATACCGACGACATCAAGAAGGAATACGAGGTGCTGCTGGGCGAGTTGAAGAACTTCAACCCTGAGATGCTCGACAAGCATCGCGTGCTCGCCATCACCAAGTGTGACCTGCTGGACGAGGAGCTCATCGAGATGCTGAAGGAGACCCTGCCAACCGATCTTCCGGTGGTATTCATCTCATCAGTTACCGGACAGGGCATCCAGGAACTCAAGGATGTGCTCTGGAAGGAGTTGAATTCAGAGAGCAACAAGCTGCAGGAGATTACTTCAGAAGATACCCTCGTTCACCGTGACAAGGATATGAGCCGCTTCCAGCAGGAACTCGAGGCTGAGGGCGAGGACATCGTGGAGTATATCGACGAGGATGAAATCGAGGATGTAGATGACTTAGATGATTTCGAATATGAATAAGGAATATCATATCGCTGAGGGCGTCACAGCTTTCTCTACCACCCGAAAGGGAGGAGTGAGCCAGGGCAACTACAGCGAATTCAATATCAATGACTATTGCGGCGACTGCGCCGAGCACGTGGCAGAGAACCGCAGGAAGCTGGCGGATGAGCTGGGCATAAGCATCGACCATATCATCTTGCCACATCAGGTGCATGGAGTAGAGGTCCGTCAGGTGGCAGGAGATTATTTCTCAATGCCTGAGAACATCCGCAAGATGATTCTCGAGGGCGTAGATGCCGTGATGACCAATGAGAAGGGCGTATGCATAGGCGTTTCTACCGCCGACTGCATCCCAATCCTGCTCTATGACGAGGAGCACCATGCCGTGGCAGCCATCCATGCCGGATGGCGAGGCACGCTGGCACGCATCGTCCACAAGACCATCCAGGAGATGGCTTTCGCCTATCATACGGAGCCAAAGAAGCTGAAGGCAGTGATTGGCCCGGGTATCTCGCTGGAGCATTTCGAGGTAGGCGATGAGGTGTATGAGGCTTTCGAACAGGCAGCCTTCCCGATGGAAGAGATTGCCGAGCAGCGCCCCAATGCCGCCTTCTCGGTAGATATTGCCGAGCGTGAGCGCCTGGCTGCAGAAGGAAACATCGTGCAGCCGCTGAAGTGGCACATCAACCTGCCACTCTGCAACAAGCAGATCCTGCTGCATTGCGGTGTGGCTGAGGAGAATATCCAGGATTGCGGCATCTGTACCTTTGCCCATAGCGATGAGTTCTTCTCGGCAAGAAAGCTGGGCATTGAGAGTGGCAGAATCTATACCGGCATTCTGATGAAGTAAGTTTTCAAGATAACATCCATTTTTCTCTTTTCTATGAACGAAGAGGGAAAAATGGATGTTTTTATGTTTTAAGATTTAATGGTTAAATTTAAAAAATGAATCTAAAAGAATAGAGAATGATTGTAAACAGAAGATTAAGAAGAAGAATCGGGCTGGCAGCCGTCTCGGGAATGCTGATGCTTTCGCTGAGCAGTTTCATGCCCGCCAAGAATGAGTTTACTGCCGCCGAGCAACAGCAGGTGAGCATCGCAACGCCAGGTCTCTTTGCCCAGAGTCAAGCCTTCAATGTTGACTTTGAGATATTCCGTGCCAAGGAATATTCATTCCCGCTTCCTGTGGGCAAGGCTAGCCTTATCAATGGCAACAGCGTGATGCGCATCTCTACTGCCAAGGGCGATGCAGTGAAGGCGATGTTTGATGGTTATGTGCGTCTCTCGCGCAAGACCGAATCGATGGGCAACGTGATCGTGATCCGCCATGACAACGGTCTGGAAACCGTGTATGCCAACAATGCCGAGAACCTGGTGAAGGTGGGACAGTCGATAGATGCCGGACAGACCATCGCCATCGTGGGTACCCGAGAGGGAGAGACCTATTGCGATTTCTCCATCATGGTGAACGGTGCGCGCATCAACCCGGAAACCATCATCGAACTGAAGAGCCATAAGCTCCGCCGACAGACCGTGCAGTTCCGCAAGGAGGGCAACCGCATCGGCATCAAGGTGATTGGTGGCAAGGACTCCTCCGTTTCCAAGAACGATAAGAATGATAGAAACAATAAGGAAACAAATAAGAAATCGGGAAGCAGCCGTGGCGATCATGCCATGACTCTCGACCCCGACGAGGTGTACGACCCGTTTACCATCACCAACACCTTCCGTCTCGATTTGGAGAAGATAGAGGAGAAGGCATGGGCATATCCATTGCCTGATGCCCGTGTCATCAGTCCATACGGAGGTGCCCGCCGTCACTCGGGTGTGGATTTGAAGACCAAGCCTAACGACGAGATTTATGCCGCCTTCGATGGCGAGGTGGTTGCCTCGGGACCTTACTACGGCTATGGCAACTGCATCCGCATCAAGCATGCCTACGGCTTGGAAACGCTCTATAGCCATCAGAGTAAGAACATGGTGAAGAAGGGTGATAAGGTGAAGGCAGGTCAGGTAATCGGTCTTACGGGCCGCACTGGCAGGGCCACCACAGAGCATCTCCATTTCGAGGTGTCTTTCGGTGGCAAGCGCCTGGATCCAGCCATCATCTTCGACCACAGCAACCATAAGCTGAAAGCCGCTACCCTGCATCTTACCAAGGGAAAAGGCGTAAAGAGCGTGAAGAACTAGAAATAGCGAAAAATACTCCTGTTAATCGAAAAATTCCACCCGTTTGGATGATCAAAAGCCATCAGATGCAAGTTTTTACGCATTGCACCATGGGTTTTTATCATCTGAACGGGTTTGTATTTTAAAAAATGCTATCTTTGCGGCATCACTTAAAATACAAATGATAATATGAAGAAATATCTTATCACATTTGCACTCTGCGTGCTTGCCCTTACGACAAGTGCCCAGGTCTTTACAGCCGAACAGATCGAGAGATACGCCAAGGACAAGTATGGCGATAACTGGACAGAGGCTGCAGGAAACCTGAGCAAGGAAGTAGCCCTGGACAACAAGAACCGCCTGAACTATCAGGAGGTCATCGCCTGCGCTGGTCAGTCGAAGGCAGAAATCTTCAAGAAAGCCATCGAATGGTTTAACCGCGCATTCAAAAGTAAGGATACCCACGGCGTGATTAGAGAGCAGAATGCTGAACAGGGACTGATCATTACCCAGGCTTATATCGAGAATATCGCCCGACAGAATGCCGGAGTCAACCATTATCAGGTGGATATGATGCCGTATATCCGTGTGGACGTGAAGGAGGAGAAGGCAAGGGTGAGCGTCTATATGGACAGCTACGAAGTGACCGTAAAATCGGGCGGCGGATGGACAAGTGCCATCGCCAGTGTGCTCGCCGCGGCTGCTACCGGTGAGGCGGATGATGACGAGGTGGTGAGCAAGGATGAGGTGTGGAACATCAGTTCCTGCTATCCTTATGTAGAAAAGGACAAACATAAGCTGGCGTCGAGCAAGGCTTTCGTGATGGCTTCGGCTTTCCAGAACTCCATCATCGATATCCTGAAAGAGGCACTTCTCGCCGATTCTTCCGACGGATTCTCGGACGACTGGTAAATGGGGAGTTAGAGGGAAGTTAAGGAAAGTTAGAGGGAAGTTAAAGGAAATCTATCAAACTCTATATATAAAAGGTGTAAACATCAAAACCGCTAGTGTATGAAATGGAAGAATATCATGATGATGGTGATGATGGCAGCAGGATGTTGGTTCTCGTTACCTGTCCACTCTCAGAGAATCTCTGTGGGCAAGAAAGGACTGGTGAAGGTAATGAGAACCGACTCCACCTGTGCCCAGGAATTTGTAAGGGATGAACATCAGTCTGTTGCTACCCGGAAGACGGCGAAGGCAGCGGGAGCCGCTGAAGGCGTGAACACGCTGGCAAGCTATCTGAAATCGGATGTGGATCTGAACATTCCCGTTTCGAAGGTGAAGCAGGAGAAGACCTTTGCCGTAATCATCGCCAACGAGAATTACCAGGAGGAAGTGAACGTGGAGTTTGCCCTCAACGACGGTATGGCTTTCAGGGAATACTGCGTCAAGCTGCTCGGCATTCCGAAAAGCAACCTGCATATCCGCAAGGATGCCACCCTCAACAATATGCTGGCGGAAATCAACTGGATGCAGAACATCGCCAAGGCTTATGGAGCTGAAGCGAGATTCATCTTCTATTATGCCGGACATGGAATGCCCGATGAGAGTAACGGCACCTCCTATCTCCTGCCCGTAGATGGCAAGAGCAATATTCTGGCAACGGGTTACAGTATGAGCAGGCTGTATGCTGAACTCAACGGTCTGAACGCAGCCTGCGTAACGGTGCTGATGGATGCCTGCTTCAGTGGCAGCAAACGAGGCGAGGGTATGCTGGCTTCTGCCAGAGGCGTGGCACTCAAGGCGAAGGCTGAGGCTCCGAAGGGCAACATGCTCGTGATGACGGCTGCCCAGGGTAGCGAGACGGCTTATCCCTACAAGGAGAAGAAGCACGGACTCTTTACCTATTTCCTCCTGAAGAAACTGCAGGAGAGTAAGGGCAAGGTTACCTATGGCGCTCTCTTCGACTATGTGAAGACGAATGTGGCGCAGAAGTCGGTAGTGGTGAATGAGAAGAGTCAGACGCCAACCGTAGCCGTTTCGGGCGACCTGGTTTCCACCTGGCAGGGTATCAGGCTCAATGAAGACTGATGTCTGAAATACGAAAAAATCCCCATCGACTGGACAGTTCCTGTCGATGGGGATTTCCTTTTATATTCCCAGAAGATGCATTGGTCATCTTTTCTCAGAAGATTCATCAATCATCTTTCCTCTGAGGGAATAGAATTACTTCTTCTTCTGCGATTTGCGGTTGGCTCTCTGTTGGCGATACTTTGCCTTCTGACGGGCAGAGCCGCTTCCGTGAGCACCCGTAATGTACTTCTTCTTCTTGGCCTTGGTCTTCACCTTGTCGTCGTCGTCCTTCTTGGGACCGCCGCCGCCCTTGAAAACCATGCCACCCATGATAATATCGTCAATATCGCTCATATACCTTTTATATTATATAAATTAATGATGGAAGAGGCGAACGTGAGTAAACGCCATGGCGATGCCGTACTTATCGCATGTATCGATAACATTATCGTCACGGATGCTACCGCCTGCTTCTGCTATGTATTCAACACCACTCTTGTGAGCACGCTCAATGTTGTCGCCGAATGGGAAGAAAGCATCGCTACCTAAAGATACACCCTTGTTCTGGGCAATCCAAGCCTTCTTCTCCTCGCGGGTCAGTGGCTCAGGCTTCTCTGTGAAGAACTGCTCCCATACGCCATCCTGCAATACATCCTCCCACTCATCAGAGATATAGACGTTGATGGTATTGTCGCGGTCGGCACGGCGAATCTTCTCCTTGAAAGGCAGGTTCATCACCTTAGGACACTGGCGCAACCACCACTCATCAGCCTTGGAACCAGCCAGACGGGTACAGTGGATACGGCTCTGCTGACCGGCACCGATACCGATAGCCTGACCATCCTTCACGTAGCATACAGAGTTACTCTGAGTATATTTCA
>OLFZ01001405.1_pt1 | contig 20596 bp, 8 predicted proteins | sample 1604861 | NCBI WGS metagenome assembly OLFZ01 (sample SAMEA3888895, study PRJEB22519) | human gut metagenome | biome: human gut; feature: human-associated habitat; material: faeces | place: Denmark | collected 2011 | reverse complement strand
GTAATATGGATGGTTATCTACGAGCTTTGCAATCAAATGGCTTGCTTCATCGTTTATATTTTTGCCGGTATCAGCGAAACGACTTTTGAAAAATTCTACAAGGCAGTGTGTCTCGATCTTATTAAGAAACATCAGGTTGCCAAACTTGTAGAATGGTTTGGATGAATCGGTAAATACTTCCATCATCATGTGGCGCTTGCTGCCATAGAGACAATAGGCCACACTCTGGTGCAGCTGCCAATGTGAACGCAATTTTTTCTGGAAATAGTCTGGGTCTGTAAATTCTGCGATATTTTGGAACTCATCTACGCAAATTACGATTTTCAGGCCTTTCTTCTTGGCTATCTTTTCGGCAAGATCGAGCACTTCATCAGGATTGCGCTTTACCTCCTCCCAATCAAAGTCGATTGAAACCTCATTGGTGGAGTCTATACCGATTGAAATCTTGGGAACAAGATGCGAAAAGAAGCTCTTCGCACTTTCGATTGCTTCCTCCCATTTTGTGGAAGTGGCGGCAATTACCTTTTGAGCGAGCAGCGAATAGAAATGCTCTTCGCTACGTACATTGAAAAGGTCGATATGACAGATTCGGAGGTTGCTGTCTTGCGCCATCGCTAACTTTGCTGCCTTATTTACAAGCGAACTTTTGCCCCAGCGACGGGGAGAGATAATAATCGTGTTGATTAACGACATAAAGTTCTGAACCAAGTCGGCTGTTTCTTTTTCACGGTCAGTAAAATTCTTCTCAGTAGCAATCTTTCCAAATATAAACGGAGTTTCCATAACGCTCTATTTTTGATTTCCTGTCACAAATATAATACATAAAATGTAACTACAAAAATTGTTGCAACAAAAAGTGTATATACATTTATTGTAGTATTTTGCTGATTGGTGTTGTCTGTACATAAATATCAGGTAAAAGCTGTACAATCATAATGAGTTTCGCTTTCCAGTAAGAAACAATATATTGTTTGTTATAGGTGTAATACGAATTCTACGAATAATATAATAATGCTTAGTATCTTCTCTATTTCTGTAACCTATCATAAAATAAAGTAAAACCGCTATATTTGTATATTATATGATAGGTTGAGTTATGACAAAAAGTACAATGGGTACCAAGTTGCCAAGAAAGCTGGAGCAGTAAAATCTAGATTTTCAAGTATATATCTAAACTGAATGATAAAACGGTAGATCTTTCAGAAGTCTTCTTTGTTTTTGTTGTGTATATACTTTTTCATAAAATTGCTAATAATAATTTTTTTATCGTTTCCTGATTTATTGTATCTGTCGTAGAAATGCGAAGCAAGTGAAGTCCTAACTTTTTAAATATCTGATTTTTCAACGCATCACGTGATTGTTGGACGTCATTCTCTTTATGGAAATGCCATCCGTCCACTTCAATGGCACAGATCGGTTGTTTGGTCAGGGAATTATAGAGCAGGAAATCCACATGTGAGAATGGACTTTTGGCAAATGTTTTTTCTTTATCTTCCAGTTGATTCCAGTCGGCAATAAGTCTGGACAGTGGATAATGACAAAGTACTCCCGTATGGGGCAAACCTAATTCAGCAATAGCTTTTAACAGGATATTGTATATTAGATTCTCTGATAAATGTTCAGAGACGGCAGGATGAGTAGCTTCGTAAGCCAATCTTTCTGTCGTATATTGCTGATAGAGCAAATCAAAAACAGAATGCAACTTACTGGATTTCACTTCAAAATTGTTGTACTGAATATAACTGATTAGCTGGCTGAGATTGGAATCCTCTGGCATTTCATTTCCGTTTGTAACCAGACATAATTTGGTCTTAGCACGTGAAATGGCCACATTAAGCAAATTGTCGTCATCCGAAAATTCGGTAGGAGAGTTGTCTACCATACTCATAATGATGGTGTCACATTCCCGCCCTTGGTACTTATGTACCGTACTGGCTATGTCTTTTCCAACAGCTTGATTGATTGCTTCAGCTTGTGTCCGATACGGAGTAATAATACCTATACTTCCCGACTCTGTACATTCCGGTAACACCTCTTGCGTAATGACATCTATTTCCCGTTTGTTGAAATGTCCTCTGGCATGGTTGCCGGGTACAGTTCGAATCACTTGCAATACATCTTTTTCACCTTCGTCTGTAGTCATAGCAATCAGTTCTCCATTGTAAAAGCGTTGATTACAGAACTCTATAATTTTCGGATGGCAACGATAATGTTCTCTAAGCAGTGTTACTGGCGCATCCCGAAAAATTTCTACGCAAGATTGTAGGAAACTGTGCGTGACAGCATTGTATCGGTCGTCCACTTGGTATGTGGTCTGAATAGCCTTCAACGCCAATTCTTCTTCTCGGCTTACCACGTTGGGTAACTGTTTGTCGTCACCCACAATCACGGCGTTCGTGGCACATGATAGAGCCAGAGCCCCCGTCTTAATATCCACTTGCGAGGCTTCGTCCATAATCACATAGTCAAATACCATGTCTTTACTGATACAGCTTTTGGCCGAATAAGTGGTGCTGAGCACAACCGGATATTCTTTCAGGAACTCTTCTGTTCTGGGCTTAATATCCTTGATCGTAAATTTTTTCCTTTGTCCGGTATTATACCGTTTAGCTATCTTGTCCTTCAATAGTTGCAGAGAAGAAGAGCGAAGTTCTTTCATACTCTTTTGGATATCGATGCTTTGGAGTGCCGAAGTAATCGATTCCAGCTCTTGCTCTAATTCTGTTTTTCGAGAAAAGTAATAGGCCGACTCCAAACTGTTTATGACATCTGTTGCTTTCCTATTTAAAAATGTCAATATTTTAATTCCTAATGAAAAAGCCCATTGCAATCTGAACCATAAACCTGGCTTACGTCCGTTCTCAACCATCATCTGATAGCGGTTGAGTAATTTCATAAGTTTAGCCGATGGTTTGCCATTCAACCATTCATCCTCTGTATGGTTGTCTTTCCGCATTTCGTTGTATTTCGATTCTTTTAATAGGGCAGCGTATTCAGCCTTTAATCTGGCTTGTCGGAGTTGACCATCAAATCCTTGTGAAACGGCTTGAAGTGAGTCTTTCGCCAGATTCTTTGTAGTTGTTTGTTCCTCAATCTTCCAATCTGTCATAGCAGGATACTCTGGCTGGTTGGCGATGAATGTTTCTTTGTTTTGTACACTACCCAGTTGGGCCACAAGGAAGCCTAGTCCTTCTCCGTTTAGTTTCTCAGCTACATTCTCTACAGCCGAGTTATTGTTTGATACAACCAATACCGTTTTACCTTTCATCAGCAGATTGGCAATGATATTCAGTATCGTCTGTGTCTTACCAGTTCCCGGAGGTCCCTGAATAATGCTTACCTGATGTGTCAATGCTGCTTCTACGGCCGCTTTTTGGCTGGCATTGCATCCAAACGGATAATAGACTTGTTGGGGCATGGAGTAAGTTGCCAATTTTGTTTTGTCACCTAGGTATTGAGCCAAGGGAACATTGTCACGCTTCACATCTATCAATTCATATTGTTTGGATAGAATGCTTTCATCATCTTCTTCCGCAATCAGTCCTGTTTCAGCAGCCAGTTTACGAAGATAATCCCAAATAGAACCTCCATTTTTGTCAATCGGGGTACGGGTCATATAGACCTCGTTTCCTTCCAGATTCTCATAATAGCCATTGTCATAGGTCACTCGATAAAAAATGTAGCGACCATCTGTAAAACGTAGTAATTCTGCCACATTATTAATATGTTTATTATTGATGTATAGCCCTTTTTCTCCAAGATTGATTGTATCAGGATGTGTTAGATAAAGTAAACGTGATGGATTGTAATTGAATACACGTGGTGATGACGAGAAACGAACAGTCCAAAGTCCATTCTTGTTTTGGTAAATAGAAGAAACACGTTCGGTGACAAACATTTGCTTGTCACCGCGTTTTTCTAAATCTACAATCATGTATTGGTATGGGTTCATAATTTTATCTGTTATAAATATCTCTCAATAAGATTTTTCTGATCTTCTGATAGATGTTCTATGTCTTTGAAAGTTATTTGATTTTCATCAATTGCTTCTACGCATGGCAGTAACCATTCAAAATCGTCCGCAGAAAATCCATATTTAAGTAGCCAAATCTCTGTTATATCAGTTGTCCCAAATTGTATAAAGTTCGATAAGTCAAGAGCAAGCTGGTCTTGTGTTGCTTGGTAATATAATTTCAGAACAGCACAAATAGGAGTTGCCAGAGATAGATTAATTACTTTATCAATATAGTCATATGTATCATATACAAGTAAATCATATTTAAATGAATGTGGTGATGCTGGGAATAACGCAACATTCCGTGCATTCTTGTTGGGAAGGGCTATTGCAACAGGAGTTCTTTTTAGTGTTAATTGTTCAAGTTCTATTCTTTTTTGTTCCTCTGTAATATTCCCACTTTTAAATCTTCTATTGATTTCTGCTTTTTTCGATTTTTGTTGAATATAGCTTTGTCTTAAAGAAACAATTTCTTTAAAAGATTTTCCTTGTACTCTCCATAGAAGCATTGGAATAGAGGCGCTAAGCACTGTTTTTTCAGCAGGTGTTAATTCTTGTCTTCGTAAGTGTACGACATATATTCTTCTGAAGCACTCTTTAATATGATTCCTTTCATTAGTTGGTATTTCGTAATATTTATCTGCAGAAATTAAGCGGCCTCTGTTAAATATTTTTTCTAATATATAAGCTACATCATTAAAGACATCAGAAGCCAGAATTCGTTGTTTTTGAGATTCAGTAATCTGTAGATCATTATTAAATGTATTGTTTTGAATAGCTTCGATTATATCTTTATGATCTTCCGGTGCATCATCTATATTTTCGGCTAATGCTGACACCTCTGATAGCGTACTAGGATTAATTAAACGACTACAGAATGTAGTTTTATGGGATTCTGATATAACGACATATCCATAATCGAACACGTTTGAATTATTAGTAGTTCTTCCTGCTCTGCCAATTAGATTCTTTAAGTCTAAACGTTTTTTGTCTTCTGAACCATTGAAAACAAAGTTATCAATCCATACGACATCAAAAGGCATATTGATTCCTTGAATCAGAGTTGATGTCGCAAAGCATATTCTTGCGAAACCTCCAGCAACGAATTCTTCAATCATTAAACGCATTTTCAATGGCATTGAACCATGGTGAAGTACAATACCTCTTTTCATAAGAGACAAAAGAAGAGAGTGTTTATCGCCATATAGCGAGCCTCCAATATATTCTTTCAGTCTTTCAAAAATAGCTAGAGCTTTAGTATCTTTTATTTCATCGCATTGGTCTATGTACTCTTTAAAATCTTGCATAAATTCTTCAGAGTACAGTTTGTTCTTTGATACATAGACCAAAACACTTCCATTATTATTTAGGCAATCAAGGATAACATCATTGACAATTATAGACTCTGTATCCTGAAATGGGGAGAACAGCTTGAATGTATTTCTCCTTTTGGTGTAGTATAATTTACCTACAGAATTTTGGTTATATACTTTATATGAAGTGCAGTCGACTAAGTTGTTTCTTGTAAGTTGTGCTTCAGGATTTGATACGAATGGATGAGCAAATACTTTTTTTGCGTTATGAATATAAATTTCACACTTTCTTACCAATGCATCAAATAGCATTCCTCTATATGCATCCTCAGTAATCTGTGCTTCATCGAATAATATAAGGCCTATATTTAAAGATCCTAATATAGGAAAAACATCATCAGCTCTTTCTGGGGTAACTATATATATGCGTCTATTAATTTTATTACGATTAACGTTTTCTGCGAATTGTAATACAAGGACGTCTTTTGGAACAACTTTTCTAATCGTGTTGATATATTCAGCTATAAGTGCGCGAGAGGGTAAAACTATAATAACATCATTGTCAACAATTGACAACAAAGATCTAAATAGAAAGGACTTACCACTGCTTGTAGGCGCTGAGAATGAGAAAATTTTGTTGTTGTTAATCTCTTTAAATTCACTCGCTTGTACTGGAGTAAAATCAAAATTGGTAGTCCGTTTTATTGTATCACGATGAAACTTATAGGATAGTTCAATAATAGACTGAGGTTCTGTAGTTTTATAGAACAGCCCCATGAGATACATTAATTGATGCTCATAATCTTTAAACAAGTCTGGATAAAACTTCTTGATGCAAGCTAATGTTTCTAGATGGCATGCTGAAACTGGACCAGACTTATGTATATCTGTTAAGATATCATTCATTAATTGTTTAAGATAGGATATATCTTCGTTTCTTTTGACAATCATACTATTTCTACTGTAATTAGATAGACTTCTGGATAATTAAGTAAAGCACTAAATGTAGGATATTTAATAGCATTTTCTATTATATGCCGCAAGTTTCGTGTATTAACAGAGAATGCTGCGGCAAATCCTAATTGATCTGTTAAAACATTGCGTGCTGCATTCTCTGTTGCCAATACTCTAAGATGACGAAGTTCTCTACTCATCTTATGATCATTAATGAAATCGCGTATTTGATTAAAAGCGTCATAATATCCATTTTGAGTACTTTTATATTTGGCTTCTCCATATACAATTATATCAGAAGTACTTAATGTATGGAAATCAAAACCAGGATTACCTTTTATTTGTTCTTTCCATAATTCCGCTATTGGAATCTTTGTATGAGTAAGTCCTTGGACTAAAGCTTCTTGTGCATTCATTGAAACTAAATATTCACCTAAGTCATCTTTTAGATTTCCAGGTGTATAAGAAGCACTCAGATATTCGTTCGTTATCATATTGCACAAATCTCTAATTGTAGGTTCTGCACAAGCAAGATAATTGGCTTTGTCTATGTCGTCAAGTGTTGCCAACCAACTAGTATCTTGAATCCATGTTATTATTTGCATAGCCTCAATTGGAATTTCTGCGCTTGATATTTGTATATCAAGTTCAAATACACAAGGATGAGATGGTAATCCATAGTGTGTTAAATCAATTTGTTGGATATTTACGATGTTCATATAGATTTATCTGTTGAATCCAAATTTATTCCATGCCTCCATAACCAAGCGTTTGGTACGGTACTCGCCAAGTTCTCGAAGTTCTCGCTCTTTGAGCACGCGGAATGTTTCGTTGATACAGCCCTTGCCACACACATCTTCAGGATCAAGAATATAGCGAAGGTCCTCAGTGGTAAGACCATATAAATGAGCAAAGATGGCATCCAGTTCGGCTTGCCACACAGTTCGTTGCTCTTCATCCCATATGACTGGTTCTTCAGGTAGGTCATACTCTTCTGGGCACTCTTCTCGTAACTCTTCCATCCAACCATCCAAGTCATGATTGAACCAGCAAAGGTGTGCTACACGCTCCACAATTCCCTGTTCGTAACCCGATGAGGAAACCTGTTCGGGAGTAAGGACAGGGAATTGTTTCACAAAACTGATACTGGCATGACTTCCTCCAATTTTTTGTCTTGTTGTATAATCAAATACTAATGAGGACATCATACCCAAAAGTAGCGCTCCGGGCATAGTGCCACGCCCCAGGAAGAGGAGCGTGGCACTATGCCCGACGCCGGAGGCGTCGGGAATAGGCGACACTATAAATGTACGTTCATTTGTCGAATTTGTAATATCGCGAAATCCGATAAGCCATTTATGTGTCCATTCCCAAATAATATTATTTTTAGCATCTACTTTTACAAGTCGATTATCGACTTCCTCTTGTGGTACCCAATACCAAGGCATTGGAGTGTCATAAGGATTTGCTAATTGCTCTAAAGTTGGTGTCGGTACTGTATTAGGACGTTCTCCTTCGGTGGGCCAATCAGCATAGTGATGATTATAATGCCAAATCATTTTCCCCTCATATAGTGGAACATAGATTTGATTATTTAAAAGAAATTTATTTCCATTTAATTCAGTTCCTTCATTGATAAGTTGAGAGTAGGTGCGGAAAAGATAAGAAGCCGTGGACATATTAAACATACTCCCAAACTTGATATCCCAAGGATTCTCACTCGTTATATCGTTTATTATCACTTTACAACGGCGATAAATCTTTGTGGTAAGCATTGCGTCACGACTGGTTCGAAATATCGGACATGTTTTGGTGTTTGGATTTAAAAGTTCAAAATCTGTTGTTTTAAGTTTATAGATTCTTGCAGGATCGAGAAGATGATCCATACGAGTTAGATAGAATCCACCCGATACTTCACGGGGTTTGTCTTGTTTTTGACCGACAGTAAGAAGACAAAATTTAAACATTCTGTGAATGTCAAATAATCCTTCTTTATTCTCAAAATCATAAAGAGATATTAACCTGTTTTCTTCAATGAGTTTGGAAAAAAATGCTTTACTATTATCATTTACTGCAATTCCAGTAGGTAGTACTAATCCCCAGGATTCTTTTGAACAAATTAAGCAATGTTCAGCAAATAACGGATATAGATCAATTTTTCCTGTAGCAGTAAGGGGAAAACGTCCAGAGTTTTTTACATAATTAGATTGACTTGATATAGCCTCACGAGCAGTCTTGTATTCATTATATAAAGCTGGATTGTTTTCTTTAAGTTGAGCAATTTTTTTATCTCGAGCAGCTTGGTTTGCAGCGTGGACAATGGAATCATCTTTGCCAACGAACCATTTTTCATCTTCCATTTGAAGTTTGTCCCAAGGTGGATTGCCACACATCACATCAAATCCGCCTCCATCAGCAAAGACCTCTGGAAACTCAACGCACCAGTGGAAGAAACGATTAGCTTGAGCCACTTCATTCACTTCTTGCTTGAACGAATCAGGAAGGACCTGTAAACCTTCCATCTCTTCAGCTGTATAATCAAGATACTTTATCTCCTGTAAAGCATTATAGACTGTACGGGTATAGGGAATATTGAATGGGGTAAATGTCTCGGTTTCACTATCAAATTCAGAAGTCAAATCTGTTGCATGGAATTGTTTGTAGAAACTATAAACATATATATCACAAGCTCGTCGTAGACATTCTACACGAGGAGATTGCATCAATTCTTCCCATTTTGATTGCTTGGTAAGCTCTTGTAAGAGTGAGTCTTCAGGTAAATCATTTATTTCTTTTACCTTACCGGCCAGTCCGATTTGCTCGCTATCAATGCTTTGAATGGCAATATCCTGACTGAACAAGGTTACGGATAAGCCTATATTTTTCCCACTACGAACTAAATCGACATCTTTGAGAGCCTGCTTGTTGAGCTCAATAATTCTTTTCTTGGTTTCTTTATTATCAGCAGTGAACGCTTCTTTGGGAACTCCATCAAGGAGTACATCAAGGTTGGTCACTCCAACCACAGAGTTACCGCAACGAATATGATGGTCAAGGAAAGATAGTGGTTTCCCAGCACAATAACCTTCAATCCAAAGCACAACTTTACAAAGTTCTACAGCATCGGGATTATAGTCTACTGCATAGATGCACTTCTGAATTACTTCACGAAGCGCTTCACGATAGTCGAGCGAAGCTGGATTGTCTTCACCAGTACGTAATGTACATATATACCAGGCTAAAGTTCGAGCCATAGCCAAAATAATATGACCTGAACCACTGGCGGCGTCACATACTTTCATGGAGAGTAGAGAACGAATTTTTTCTTCAGTGGTCTGACATTTGGCAATACGCTCTTTAATTACCGGCTCCAAGGTTGTACGAATAAGACTTTGCACGAGGTCTGGACGGGTATAGTAGGAACTAGATGATTTCCGATCAAGGCCTGCGCCAAAAGTAAAATTCCACTCTGAGACGGATGTTCCCTGCATAATGATAGCACGCATTTCAAGAATACCCTCATATACTGACCCAAACTCTTCTACATCAAGAGATGAATAATTAATCTTTACCCGATTTTGTTTCTCGTCCCTAAACTCATTTAGGCAAGAGAAAGCAGCCAGAAGCTGTTCATTAGTAATCTGGCATTGACGTAAATAATGCAATGTCTCAGAAGCGAATAATACGCCTCCAAGAGGCTTGATAAAGAGTGGAGCTCCAAATGTTTCATCTTCAAAAAGTCGGAAAGAATCCATTAGCCCTTCCCATAAGTCACAGTAGCGTTCATTGCGCAAATAGGGTAACTCTGACAAGCCACGTAAGCGAGACACTGCATAATATTTTTTGTAAATGTCCTGGCAACGAACTTTTTGATCATAATCATTATCTGTATCCGGAGCACCGATATTGTATACCAGATTGCGGTCTTCAATAATAAAGAGAAATAATAATCGGTAAATAAAATGAATCAGTTCTTTATTCAAAGTCTGTGCGTTTGCTTCACCATTGATGACAGCCTGTCTGAATACTTCATTACCTGCACCTTTTCCACATACCACTGAGCGTCCCAGTATTTCCATTGCTTTTTGAACGGCATCACTCAACCCTGCACGAATGCGGTTACCGCTTTCAATAGAGCGATTGAACCATTGTTCCATGATACAGGCATCGTCCCCGCTGTGTGTGAAACGGGAAGAATGCATCAGTCGGAACAACAAGCAGAATTCAGCATAATGATCTTCTTCGACCATACGACGTATGTCGAACTCAATGTATGTAAGTTTGACTAATTGTCCGGTGTTACGAATAAGACGTAATACTTGGCCATTAGTTACAATGCCATATACATGTTCGGTATTATTTAGATAGTCAAGCATAGTAGCTTGAGGTGACTTTTGGCGGCGTTCACCTTTGATTCGCTGGTCGAGTGTACATTTGTCGAGAAGATCTAATTCTGCATCACCAGTTTTATCTCCGACTATAATAATTGGCATTTGGTCCAATTCGGGACAAATATAAGGTATGTCGAACTTACGTTCGCCTACTTCAATTTGTGTAGGTTGATAATCTAACTGATAATCAAGACTTGAAAAGAACCGTTCCATGAGACGACGTACAGCTTTCGTTCCGTATGGGTCGCGAAGAGAGTTACGTTCAGAAAATAGTTTCCAATCGTTACGCAGACTGCTCCATGCATTATCAATTTTGGCCGTGAGCGAAACATCAAGATTAAAATCTTGTTCACGGTTACCTTGCATGGAAGATTCAGTCTCTATTTCATGTAAAATATCATCTGAGAGAAGATGGCCATATATATGTATAGAAGTATAATCCATATCCAATAGTTTACTTTATAAATGTGATACTTTGGGTGTATAAACAAACGCAGCTATAACATCCATGGGAAGAATTGGCTTTACTACCTGATATTCTGCTTCTGAAAGATACGTACGGTATCGTGCAAACGAACGTACCAGGTTATTTGCCCGTTCTGTGGCAATGTCGTCGGTGTGTAGGCGTAGTGTCGCTTCATTGTTAATCCATTCCAAACGGCGGTTGAAGATATTGCGTTGAGCAGCTAAGTCAATATCACCGGTTGGCTGTGAATCCAAAAATAGATTTTGGCATTCAGCCTCTGAAATGAAATCATGATTGTCTACTTTCCCCTTATACCCAAAGAATATCATTTCCTCACCAAGCAATTGATTATCGTTGTGTTTTGTCTCGCTAATTACAGATCGGACTCGCATAAGGAGTACGGTAGTAACCATATCAACCTTGTCTGTCTCTATAACCATTGCACGGCAAGCTCCCAAGTTTCCGCCGTTGATTGTATCATTGACAACACTCCTTGAAAGATCTTCTACGAAAGTGTGATTACGTCCAATATACATGTAGTTTTTAGGAGTAGGCGAAGCAAATGAAATCCGCACTGTTCCTTTTTTATCTACCGTCCGTTGAAAGTAGGATTTCAAATTTTCTGGCAGTTCGATAAATTGGAAGGAATAGCACAGTGGAATACTATCCACTTTCACATTGATACCGGCATGTCGTAATTCTCCGATAACGAAATCCCTTGTATCGTAAATATCACCTATAACCTTTTTGGCTTCATTCAGACTTTCAATCAACCGGGTCGGATCCATTGCTTTCGTATTATGGGCAAAGTAGGTATGTGACTTCTTTTCAATTTCTACAGCTCGTTGAATACGTTTATCATGTTCTTCAACCGTTTCTGAAGCCCACTCCATATCAAAAAGAGTCGGCTGTTTAATAAATTCCTTTTTCGTGTCGAGTACAATAATCTCTTCCACAATACTCTCCATAAGCGTAGAATCATTATCGGCAATTGGGATGTAAATACCTAATGATTTTCGAATCTGATTTTGCTTACGATAAAGTACTTTCATGATGATTTTGTCGACAGGATTCGTGTCTTCATCAAAGAGCGTAAAAATCGCAACTTCCTTTTCAGTCTGTCCAAAGCGATCTATACGACCGTTACGCTGTTCCATACGATTAGGGTTCCATGGTAAATCATAATGAATAACACAATTAAAACCCGTTTGAAGATTTACTCCTTCTGAAAGACAATCAGTACATACTAATACATGGCGAGGTGCTTTAGCTAATTCTTCAATCTTCATTTTACGGTCTTCATCCGTAAGTCGACTGGTTATCACTTCAACCGATACATCTTTGTATTTTTTATTGCCAGATAAATGTTTGGCTATATAGTCTTTACAATATTCTGCTGTCTGTATATATTGACAAAAGACTATTGGAGCATATCCAGAATTTAAAGCAAATTCAACATTCTTTGCCAATTCTGTAACTTTGCTATCTTGTCCCTTTTCTTTGATTTCTCGAAGGATTGAAATGAATGAACGGAACTTGTTCTTCTCACTATTTGATGATTCCTCGTATGATTCAGGAATTACATCATCATTGAAAAGCCCATCTTTTAATGCATCATTAAATTTATAAATCTTGTCGTTATCTTCTGCTACATTTTCAGAATCATTAGAGCGTTTGTTTATTTTGTTCTGTAGCATGCTAATACCTGCATCTGGACTTGACATCACACCTCTGATAAGGGCCAATAGATCCCAGTAAATATAGCGTTGTTTTATTTTACCTAAAGAACGTGCAGCTTTGACACCTTCACGTACATAGTCTATAATGTTCATAAGGAGAGCATGGTACTGAGCACTTAATTCATATTTGGCATCAAATTGAACGCGAGTAGGAAATATCATATCATTTCCTACATAAGGTTTAACATCTGCACGACGGCGTTGGATAAAATAATGTGACAGTTCTTCACGTTGGCGAGCATCTTCCAATGTGAAATGTTCAAACTCAGGTTTTAAGAGCCCGATAAGTGATTGAAATTCCTCATTATTTCCACTATGAGGAGTTGCAGTAAGAAGTACTATATGCCTTTCTGATTTAGACAAATCAGAAAGTAAAGCATGGCGTAGCTGCTGACTCTTGTTGGCACCTTTGGGCTTAGCGCAAGTATGTGCTTCGTCCACTATGATAAATTCCGGACAATGTTGTAGAAACATTGGCTTTCGGTCTGAAGACTTAATATAGTCTATAGAAATGATTTGGAAGGGTATATCGCGGAACACATTTTGATTGGCACGCATATTCTTTTCCAAACGGTTTATTGTGCTGGAGCGGATAATTTCGGCTTCCAGCCCAAATTTATCGCGAATTTCATTCTGCCATTGCTCGCATAGGTGTGGCAAACATATAATAGCAAAACGTTGAATCTCTTTGCGATCCAAAAGTTCTTTAGCAATTAATAAAGATTCCAAAGTCTTACCTATACCTACATCATCTGAAATCAGCAAACGTATAACCTGGTGTTTCAGGGCCAATATGAGGGGAACCATTTGGTAGGGGCGAGGTTCAAAAGAAAGTCGTCCTAAACAATGGAATGGTCCTGCTATGTCACGAAATGATAATCGGCACGCATTATAAAGAATGCGTGCTGCCTCAGGATAACTATTCGCTCCCACATCATCAGATGAGGGCTTGCGAAAATCATATGAGCAGACCATTGAATTTAGTTGGTCTTTATATAATGGCTTATACAGACCGATAACTTCGGCATCTGTACCACCTAAAGGTTTTATAATTAATATATCTTTATCTGATGACTGTTGAACCACCCATGGACGTGAGCGAAATTCAACAAGTGTTCCTGTTTTATATTCCATCTCAATTAACTTATTGGAGTAAATATGTCTGAATGTGCAGATACGAACTCTGCCAATGGCGTTTTGTAGTACCAAACGATGACTACATAGCCGGCATCTTCAAGCACTTCTCTTTTCTTTCTATCATCTTCCTGCACTTCTGGTAAATCATGGGGTGTACCATCACAAAATACCACGATTCTATCACCATATATAAAGTCTGGTTGCACATAATATTTTTCTGGAAACATTGGCTGGGCTTTATCTGGTAGACGAAGCTTATGCTCATATAAATATTTTAAGAATTCGTATTCTGTGCTGCTATTATGGTCACGGGTTGCTTCGAGTTCCTCATACTGTTTATCGTAGCTTTGAAGTTGGCCAGCATTACGCACTTCTATATCAGCATTCATCATGATAGATAATGTATTATATATTTTTCTAATATCAATAAGTTGATGATATGGCTGATTGTAGTAATTAAGCAAATTAGTATAATCTGCAGGAATTAATTTGGCACGCTCTTCCTCAGAGAGTGGTGTAGTTCTTCCATAACAGATTTCATAAGCTCGTTTTACTACTGCGTGATAAGATGCAGGCTCTAATACTAAGCGTTCCAGTACACCTAATGAACCTTCTGCATTTTCGTAAATGAGAAGATTGGGGACTTTTTCATCTCCCATTACATCGGCTCCTATTTCACTACCTTCTATTTGAAAGACATCTTCTATTGCTTGCTTAAATGCATACAAGAATGTACGAACAGCTCCTTTATCTGATAAAGCAAGCGTATCAAGAGGCTGAATATAAATAGCATTTGCAGTTGTCTCTGTAAATAACTTGACGTACTTGATATTGTTTGGCTCTTCCGGATGCTGTTGTTGTTTTTGCATATGAATTGCCATACGTTCTGCACTAATCCAATCACCTGTTTTTGTATCAAAGGCAAAGCCATTTGCATTGTCGTCATTTTTTGATTCCAGAATATAAGTCAAGCGGCATGAGGGGATGTAACGAATATTGGCTAAATGAGTTCCATTATTAGTCTTTAGTTCGCACATGCTTATTGCACGAGTATCATCTGAAGAGAAATAGGTTTTTAATTGATAGAATTTTCGACTTCGTTCTTCTTCCTGACACGTAATTTTTTCGCTTTCTTGTGCTACCATGTCTTGTAATTGTATACAATAGCCTGGTATCATTTTAGAGACACCATCAAGACTCTCTCCTGTGATTATATCTGTATGATGTGAAGCATTCTCTTGATTTTTGTAAATTACTCCCGTTTTGGGATTGTAGAAAAATTTGTTAGGCGTTACTTCTCCCGTTAACATCATGCGAGATACACGGAATTTGCCACCATCATTGTAGATGATATTTTGAGGACCAAATTCTGTTAATGCCAATGATTTTGCCCGGCTAAGATATTCTACCTTATCGCTATTTTTATATTGCAGTAAAGCTCTCTGAGGTAATTTTGTAAAATTATATCCTGGCAAGAATCCTTCGCTGGCAAAATATCTGTAAGGGTAGAATTCGTTCTCTTCCGCATTTTTCCCTTGATTTTGTCCGAGAAGCATATCGCGAAGCTCGATTCCTCGTCTTTCCTTTAATAGTGCCTCTTTCTTTTCCTTGGAATTTTCACCATATATATTATTTCTGGTAACAGTTTGTGCTTCTTCAATCTGCTGTTGAGCTAATTTATATAAGCTACGCCAGCGGTTGAGAGCTTTGTCAAAATCATATAAATAACTATCCAAAATCCGGTCCATCCAACTGTCAGAGAACCAATATGGCATTTCTTTGTCGATTCTACTAGACAAATAATAGTCTGATATAGCTTGCTTAAAAATGGCTTTAATCTCTTGTTTTCGTTCTTTTGAAAGTTGGAGATGATGAACAACTTCGGGTTTTAACGTGATGTTATTTGCATTACTATAATCAACTAAATCTGCAATCCCGTTAGATAATTGAGGAATGGGGCATATGGATAATATAGTAGAATGCAAATGGGTCGAGAATAATTCTTCGTTAACCAATTCCATACGTGGTGCTTTTACCTCACCACTCACCATCTTTTCAGGATGACGAAGATAATAATTTTCGTGTGAGTTACGTGTACGGCAGTAAGTATAGATTAAAGCTGCTTGACCGCTACGTCCTGCACGACCGGCACGTTGAGTATAATTTGCTGGAGTAGGTGGAACATTGCGCATACCCACTATAGATAGGTCTTTAATGTCAATACCAAGTTCCATGGTAGGTGAACAGTATAGTACAGGAAACTCTCCATTACGGAATTGCTGTTCTCGTTTTTCACGTTCATCTTTAGGAACCTGACCTGTATGATCTTTCGCTTCCAAATTTATATTGGAAAGCGGAATATTTTTATAGAAGTTCTGAAAATAGTTATTAGGGGTATAAACAATTTCATCCCCAATAGTCCTAATTCTTGTAAGATCTGTTCTCACATTTTTTTCATCACCTTTTTCCCATAAAATGCTTGAATAAAATAATTGGTAAGCTCCGTCATTTTCTTGAATGTAATTACCCAATGCAGCAAATAAAGATTGCATATAGGAAACATAATCTTCTGAATTACGGATTGTTGCAGTACCTCCATTTATATTCAAGAAATCGCGAACAAAAAATGCCAATTTAGAGCGATAGCCAGCGACCTCTTTTCCAAAAGCCTTGCGCTTATTCTGTGGTTTTACAAAGCATAATGCATGTGAGGCAGTAATTCTGTCGTTATCGTCTAATGTCCATGGACTTTTTAGATTTTCTCTAACTTGTTTCTCTATGTCTTTTGCAGCCTCTTCTGTTCTATCATCAGAATATATGCACAATTTGTGACGCATATAATCCAATATTTGGATGATGAAGCGTTCCTTATTTTCATCAGATAATCCGTCTAGTTCAGGTATATCATAGAGACGGTCGCAACCATTCTCACCTGTAATTTCGTCATGGAGATATTCATAATTAATCTTCAATAGTGCACATTCTTCAAGATTGGGCATGTTTACTTGCCAGTTTCCAACCAGATCATCGTAGATGATAGTTCCTAAATATCTTTCCATTACATTTTCTACTTTCTTTGCACGTCCTCCAGTCCAATTGGGGAATCGGAAATAATCGTTATGAGAAAGATGAAGGTGCTTAAATACGAGTCTAGCAATTCTATCACTACCAATAGGCTCATCTGCTTCTTTTACAGCATTCCAAATGGCAGAGCGTATTTTACCTATACGTATAAAATCATTAAAATGGCCAGATTGTAGGGCAGCATCCTGACGAGCATCCACAAAAGTCATGACTTTACAGTCTGCAGGTTCTACATTTGCATTTCTCATTTTTATGACATTCTCATATGAAAGTACTGTTGTTGCTGTACTTCTACCTTCACTACCAATTTTTGATAACTTAGACCATTCTTTACTTGATCCTGAATAGATAGCTTTTGCCGTTGGATCATACTTCAGTGGACTTGGCACATATATTCCTTCAATACACTCATTATTAACATCTTGAACTTCTGAAAGGTTCCCATATATTGTAAAATAAACTTTTTGGGGGAAACGATCTAAATAAGTTTTCTTAAATTTTCGATTCCCATTTTTATCTATAGTGTACCAGTCCTCTGGAATATCATCTGAATTTGGATCTAATAAGAAATCTTCAATAGATTCATTCTTATGGGGAACGATAATATAACCGTTGTTTATAGTAAATTCTTGCTCTTCTTCATCTAATTCATTACGCTCATCGTAATTTCTGGGTAGAAGAGTGTCGTTTATAATTTTTACAGAATACAATTCATGTCCGCTTAAACGACTGAACATGATAGGATAGTATTGTACTTTATGCTCATTATCAGACAATTCTTCACAATATAATTTTTCATCAACTGTAATGTAACGGTTTTCAGGATTTCCTAATGTTGCATATACATTTCCGGTCTGAGGAATAAATTGGTGGATTTTATAAGGTAATAGATTAGCCCCTTGATTAATATTAATATCATTACACCAGTTTAATATATCAATAATGTGCTGAATACAAATATCTATTGAGACTTTTCTATCAATATAATTATGTAATTGTTCAGCTATTTTCCTAATAGAACAAGGAGCTCCTCTGAAGTACTTTTGTTCCTGTTTGTCAAAGCGCAGCGCAATGTTCTGCTCAATCCAATTGGCTGTAGGATGATTACGGAGCATATCAGCATTTAAATCTGACGGAATAGGAGAATTTATAGCTGATAGTATATCCTCTTTAGAATAATTTGTATTGGATAAGCCAACCTTCAAAGTTTCATCTACAACTTGATTAATATCATAGGAGCTGCCAAAAATGCAAGAAGCAACTTCTGCAACCTTTTGACGCTGTTCTTTATAACTAAGTTTATCATCTGCAACCATTGTGGCAGATGTTCCAAAACATAACACTGGCTTTTTAGCTTGTGCCTTTATTCGCCTAATCAAAAATGAGACATCACTACCTTGCATACCACGATAGGTGTGCAATTCGTCAAATATCAAATAATGAAGATTCTCAAGGAAACAATCTCTGAGCCGTTTTTCATCGCCAGCGCGAGTCATTAAAAGTTCCAGCATCATATAGTTGGTTAATATGATGTTGGGAGGCGTAGTTTGTATGTGTTCTCTAACTTGTGAATCTTCTTGTCCTGTATATTTGGCAAATGTAAACGGGCATTCTTTTCCTGTCGCATTTTCATACTGTTGACGATATCTAGCCAACTCTTCGGATTGAGAGTTGATGAGCGCATTCATAGGATATACAATAATGGCTATTGTTTTATTGATAGAATCTTCTTGATGTTGTAGTATATAATTGAAGATGGTAGCCATAAATGTACGAGATTTGCCAGAACCTGTACCTGAGGTTACAATAAATTCTTTATCTTGACATCCTAATTCTATCGCCTCCTGTTGGTGTTTATAGAAGGGATTCTTAAAAAATAATCCTAAATCTTTATGAATAGGGAAGCCATTGTTGATCATTTGACTGACATCGATTCCAGACGCAAAATTAGGATTAAACTGAATTAAGGCATCCGGCCACAATTTTTCACTTTTAATGGCCTCACTAACCTCTTTTCTTATCCGTTCGTCTTTTATGGAAACGAAACTACCGATATATTCTTTATAGCTTCGTTTTATTTCTTTGTATATATCTAATATATTCATATTTGTATATAATCGTTCTATTGTTTTGAGCTTATTAACAGTTCTCGAATATCGACTTCTAATATTTGAGATATTCTTAATAATGTTTCAAGACTTGGTTGGGAAGTGTTTGTGCACCATTTGGACACAGTAGCAGGATCTTTCTCCAATTGCTTAGCTAGCCATTTATTGGTTCGCTTTTTCTCCACAAGCACAACCTTGATGCGGTTTATGTCTTTTTCTTTTTCCATAAGGATTTTCTTTCGTTCTATGCAAAGATAAGAAAGCCTATCTATTTTTCATCATTTCAATAGGACTATTTGTAATATAAATTGCGAATTAGTTCAATATTATAGCTATTTATAGATAACAATTTCTTTTTGGAATAGAAATCTGTATCTTTGTAGGTAACAATGTTTTGATATGGGCAATTGCTGATAGAAATAGAAAAATAGATATTAATTATATGGAACAAATAATAACAACAACAGTTGTAACTTTAATATCAGGAGCTATCGGTGCCATAATTGGTACTTATGGCGGAGCGTTATTTGCTGCAAAAAGACAAGAAAAACATATAAAAGAACTTAGACAAGTCGCTATAAAAGCTTTAAAAATATTCCAAAAGTATGCTCGTAATAGACAAACTTACGATGTTGCAGCTTCTGAATTCAATAATGCATTAAGTATTGCTGAGAAAAGAGTTTTTATTGTTGCATTACATAAGTTGGGTATCCCTATTCTGGCGACTCCAGATTCTAAGTTTGACATACAAAATATTGTATTTGAAAAAAGAGAAATAGATAAAGACGAAATAGAAGCTATTATCAGCCAAATACAATTAGGACATTGTGATCAGTTATTTTACATTGAACCTGATAATTATTTTAGTGAAAACATTCGTTTAAAAACATTACGTTATATTGCCAAAAGATGGGTAAGAGAAGTTTTTGGTAAAAGCAAACTTGATCGTTCTCAGAATCCTATTGTTATAGTTTATCCTACTAATTGGTGGCTAGGTTATACATTAGGGGAAAGGTTAGGAATTGCGGTTTTAAGAGAACGTATATCTTTAGACGAATATTTTGATGAACAAGGCTTGCCTAAGGAAGATTCTATTGAGCGTTTAATAACAGACATAGATCGTGGTCTATGGGATAGTAGCTTCTTTTGGGATATAGAAAATTATCGAAGCGTAACTGCAACAAGTTCTCTTAATAATATGATCTCTCAATTATTAAACAATAGTCAGAACAGTACGATTCAGAAAAAAGAGAGATAAAAGACAAAAAGTTTGTAAAAAAAGCAACAGAGAGGATTTTCCTCTCTGTTACGAAAAAAGTTACACCTCTAACTCCTTCAACGGCAACCCATAATTATATTGTCTGAAAAATCCTCTGTGGATAAGTTTCA
>OLFZ01001398.1_pt1 | contig 20627 bp, 17 predicted proteins | sample 1604861 | NCBI WGS metagenome assembly OLFZ01 (sample SAMEA3888895, study PRJEB22519) | human gut metagenome | biome: human gut; feature: human-associated habitat; material: faeces | place: Denmark | collected 2011 | reverse complement strand
AGGAAGGAGAGCTACTTATTATGGCAGATAAAATTATTGAAAACAATCAGGTATCGGTTATGGGGCGCATTGCCACCGGATTTACCTTCAGCCATCAGGTTTTTGGAGAAGGGTTTTATATGATGGATATTCTGGTAAAACGTCTCAGCGATTCTGAGGACAGGATTCCGGTGATGGTGTCCGAGCGTCTGATTGATATCACCCAGGACTATGTTGGGGAGTATATTGAAATCCACGGACAGTTCCGGTCCTATAACCGTCATGAGGAAAAGAGAAATAGACTTGTGCTTTCGGTATTTGCCAGGGAAGTGAAATTTGTGGAAGAGGGAGAGGAATCCATACCGGTCAATCAGATTTTTCTGGACGGGTATATCTGCAAACCGCCTGTATACAGAAAAACACCGTTGGGAAGAGAGATCGCAGATCTTCTGATGGCAGTCAATCGACCTTACGGAAAATCCGATTACATACCATGTATATGCTGGGGAAGAAATGCCAGATATGCTTCGGCTTTTGAAGTAGGCGGACATGTGCTGATCTGGGGCAGAATTCAGAGCAGGGAATATATGAAACGAATCAGTGAAAATGAGACAGAAAAAAGGATAGCCTATGAAGTTTCGGTGAGCAAATTGGAATATGTTGAGTAACATTGGATATATTTTGGAATAGTGGTGAGAACATTAAGGTAACACTTGCATTTCCAGCCAATCTGCGGTAATATTAAAAAAATCAGAAAAATGGGGAATTACCGGTTTCACTAACAGTAAGAGGAAAAATCATGGAAAGAGAAATAACAGAGGTTTATTGCGGGAACGGGAAAGGAAAGACAACTCTGGCTGTAGGCCGGGGGCTGCGCTTTGCTACACAGGGAAAAAGTGTGATCATCATACAGTTCCTCAAGGGCAGGGAACGCAGAGAACTGGATTTCCTTGAGGAACTGGATAATTTTGATTTCAAGATTTTCCGTTTCGAAAAAATGGACACCTGCTATAATGACCTGAGTGAGCAGGAAAAGGCAGAAGAGAGAACCAATATTCTCAATGGCCTTAATTTCGCACGGAAGGTAATTGCTACCAGAGAGTGTGATTTTCTGCTGCTGGATGAGATCCTCGGGCTTATGGATAAAGGAATCGCTCCAGTTGAGACGATCATCGATATGCTTAAGCAGAAGGATGAAAGTATGCATATAATTATGACCGGACGCTGGCTTCCGGATGCTTTGAAGCCCTATGTGGATAGTATTACCACGATAACAACAGAGCTGACTGACCAGGAACGGGAATAAGCAATATTTCACAGAAGAAAGAAGGAGGAAGACAAATGGCAATTTTTAAAGGAACAGGCGTTGCAATCGTAACACCTATGCATGAAGACGGTAAAGTGAATTTTGAGAAACTTGAGGAGATCCTTGAGGATCAGATCGCGAACAGCACAGACGCCATCGTTATCTGTGGAACAACAGGAGAATCTTCTACTCTGACACACGGAGAGCATCTTCAGACAATTAAGTTCACAATTGATAAAGTTAACAAACGTGTGCCTGTTATCGCAGGAACAGGTTCCAATTGTACAGAGACAGCGATCATGATGTCCAAGGAAGCAGCTTCCTATGGCGCAGACGCTCTTCTTATTGTAACACCTTACTATAACAAGGCTACACAGAAGGGTCTTATCGCTCATTACACAGCAATTGCCAATGCAGTTCCGGAAACTCCGCTCATCATGTACAACGTACCGAGCCGTACAGGCTGCAACATCCAGCCGGCTACAGCAGCTTACCTTGCAAAGAATGTAAAGAACATTGTCGGAATCAAGGAAGCAACAGGAGATCTTTCCCAGATCGCCAAGATGATGTCTCTGGCAGACGGACAGCTTGAGCTTTATTCCGGAAATGATGATCAGGTACTTCCGATTCTTTCTCTTGGCGGACTTGGAGTTATTTCCGTACTTTCCAACGTTGCACCGAAGTTTACACATGACATGGTTATGAAATATTTCGACGGCGACACCAAGGGAGCAACAGAGGATCAGCTGAAAGCTCTTCCGCTGATCAATGCGCTGTTCAGCGAAGTAAATCCGATTCCTGTTAAGACAGCTATGAATCTTATGGGAATGAACGTAGGGCCGCTTCGTATGCCGCTCTGCGAGATGGAAGAGGACACAAAGGCAGCTCTTGCAAAAGAGATCGAGAAATTCGGCCTTAAGCTTGCTAAGTGATCTGACTGTAAGCGAAAGGTAAAGGAGAATATACTATGGTAAAAATCATCATGCACGGCTGCAACGGACATATGGGCCAGGTCATCAGCGGCATTGTGGAGAAAGATCCGGATGCTGAGATCGTAGCAGGTATTGATATTGCAGATCAGGGAAAAAACAGCTATCCGGTATTTACCGATATTGACGCATGTCAGGTAGAGGCAGATGCGATCATTGATTTTTCTTCCGCAAAGGCAACAGACAAGCTTCTTGAGTACAGCGCGGCACGCCAGATCCCGGTTGTTCTGTGCAGTACCGGTTTAAGCCAGGAGCAGCTTGCAAAAGTGGAAGAAACATCCCGAAAGGTAGCAGTGCTGAAATCCGCAAACATGTCTCTTGGCATCAACACACTTCTGAAGCTGGTTCAGGACGCAGCTAAGGTTCTTGCAGCTGCAGGCTTTGATATGGAGATCGTAGAGAAGCATCACCGCCTGAAATTAGACGCACCAAGTGGTACTGCACTTGCGCTGGCAGACAGCATTAATGAAGCTATGGATAATCAGTATCATTATGTATATGACCGCAGTCAAAAACGTGAAAAACGCGATGATAAGGAGATCGGTATCTCCGCAGTTCGCGGCGGAACTATCGTAGGTGAGCATGAGATAATTTTTGCAGGTCAGGACGAAGTGATCGAGTTCAAGCATACTGCATATTCCAAGGCTATTTTTGGAAAAGGTGCTGTAGAAGCAGCCAAATTCCTTGCAGGCAAACCGGCAGGACGTTATGATATGAGTGACGTGATCGGCTGATCCTGACAGATTGAGCCGCAACAGAATAAAATACAGGTAATACAGACGGGGTTCGTGTAAGATCGGACACCGTCTTTTTTGGATGAAATTGCGGTTTTTGAAATTTTTCCCAGAATAGGATAGCGGAAAAAGTGCCATATTAGGAATACAGAATTTTTTAGAAAAAGGAGAAGATCATATGAAAAAATGGAAGGCGATTCTTTTTGGTACTTTGCTTACCCTGTCTCTGTGTACATTTACAGCCTGCGGCACAGAGGTAAACAATGCGGATGAAACAGTGGATGAAAAAGATAAAAACACGAAGGATAAGGAAAAAGATACAAACGAAAATACTGCCGCAGAAGATGAAACTATGGAAGAAAAAGCAGACAATGACGGTGTGAAGGACAATGGAGAGAGCATTAAGGATTCCGGCACGGATAACAATGAGATGTCCGATGGAAATATTACCGTGACGCCTGCAGGAAATGGAAATAACGGGACAGCAGCACCCGGAGCTGTGGATGCTGACAGAAACGAAAATGACGGAACTGTATCCGGTGAGCTGGGTGACAGTGTAAAGGACCTTGGCGACGGCGTAGGTAATGCAGTGGATGATATCGGAAACGCAGTGGGAAATGCGGTAGAAGGAAGATAACAGATATTTTACCACAGCATTGCATAAAACTGTTTCAGATGCTATTATCAGTGCATGGAAAGAAAATGGAGGACAGGATTATGAAATTCAGACCATGCATTGATATACATAACGGAAAAGTAAAACAGATCGTAGGAGGAAGCCTGAAGGATCAGGGGGATCAGGCGGCAGAAAATTTTGTGTCAGAGCAGGATGCGGCATTCTATGCAGAGCTTTATAAGAAGGCAGGATTAAAGGGCGGTCATGTGATCCTTCTGAACGGAAAGGATTCCCCGAACTATGAAGCAACGAAAGCCCAGGCACTTCAGGCTCTGGGAAAATATCCCGGAGGGCTTCAGATCGGAGGCGGCATCTGCCCGGAGAATGCGGCAGAATATCTGGAGGCTGGCGCCAGCCACGTGATCGTAACCTCCTATGTGTTTAAAAACGGAGTGATCTCCTGGGAAAATCTGGAGAAGATCCGTGATGCTGCAGGGAAAGAACATCTTGTACTTGACCTGAGCTGCCGCAAAAAAGATGGCAAATATTATATTGTCACAGACCGATGGCAGAAATTTACAGAAGAGATCGTGACACCGGAGATGATGGAAAGGCTTGGAAGCTTCTGCGACGAATTTCTGGTCCATGCAGTGGATGTGGAAGGAAAGGCCCGAGGTGTGGAAACAGAGCTTGCAAAGCTTCTGGGACAGTATACAGCCCATCCGGTGACCTATGCAGGCGGTGTGGGTTCTATGGCAGATATTGAAGAGCTTCGAAAAGCAGGTCAGGGCAGACTGGATGTGACTGTTGGCAGTGCTTTGGATATTTTTGGCGGAAGTATACCCTTTGAAGCTCTGGCTAAAATGAAATAGTATATACAAATAGTGAAGCAGATGCTTTTGTCCCATCAATCTTCTGGCACTGGTGTGCAGATATACATTTGTAATGAATTAATTAGATGAAATACTCTAATAGTTGCGCATTCACGACAAAAAAAACATTTTGAAGGAATATATCGAATAAATTTGGAAAAAATTTATGAAATTTTTGAAAAGTGATGTTAAAATTCAATTTAATATGTTATAATAGCAACATAAAACAGCAAAGGGGATGGAAGTCATGAAATTTATTATTAGTGGAAAGAATATAGCAGTAACCGAAGGACTTAAAACAGCTGTTGAGGACAAGCTTGGTAAACTTGAAAGGTATTTCACTCCTGAAACTGAGATTTCAGTAACCTTAAGCGTTGAGAAGGATCGCCAGAAGATCGAGGTAACGATCCCTGTGAAAGGTAACATTATCCGTTCCGAGCAGGTAAGCAATGACATGTATGTATCCATCGATCTGGTTGAAGAGGTAATTGAACGTCAGCTTCGTAAATACAAGAACAAGATCGTTGACAAGCAGCAGGAATCCACAAACTTCCAGAAGGCATACCTTGATAAGGATTATGAAGAGGATGAGGAAGTTAAGATCATCCGTACCAAGAAATTTGGAATCAAACCTATGTATCCGGAAGATGCATGCGTACAGATGGAGCTTCTCGGACATAATTTCTTTGTATTCTTTAATGCTGAGACAGAGCAGGTTAACGTAGTTTATAAACGTAAAGGAAATACTTACGGACTGATCGAACCAGAGTTCTGATAGGGGATTTTATTATCACAATTGAATATTGAATGGAAGGCTCCGGGAATCTGTGTGAGAAATCGGCAGGTTTCCGGAGCCTTTTATGTCACAGCAAAATCAGGCTTCTTTTCTGTTGCAAGCAATAGGGGAGAATTATATAATGAAAACATATGCGAAAGGAGAAAGGAAAAAGAAGCTTCCTGTGGTGATCTTAAGTGCAGCTCTTGGTATGAACATGATACCGGCTACCTGTATGGCAGCGGAATTTAACAGTGGTGACACCATAAAAGAACAGACTGTGGAGGACCTGGAACTGAGTTCCGGAGAAAACAATACAAAGGATTCCCAAAAGTCAGAAATACAATGGACAGGATTTAAATGGGACAGCTATTCCCAGACAGAGATAACGCTTACGTCAGCCGTTAACGGCGTCTGCTATTATAAATGGGCAGAGCGGGGGGGAAGACGGAAATCCCCAGGTGCCTCAGATTGAGACCGGAAATACCGTGAATGATGAGGTTTTGATCAGTGAGGATGAAGAGTTCGGGATCACACTTGCAGACCTGGATACAGGCCAGGCAGTTGATCTGTATATCCAGATTGAGGATGAGAATGGGAAATTAAGTGATCTGAAGCGGATGGAGCTGGATCAGGACAGCCGCCCGGCGAAAAAAACAGATTCTGAGAAAAAACATAAAGCATCCAAACCAAAGGCAGAGGACAGTACGGTAGAGGGGCTGGATTCTCCTCTGGAATTCTACCCGGATACATTTTATGATTTTAAGGTTATCGGTGCAGGTACCGATAATGAGGATCCGGAAAATGGAGACATTAAGTGGGTGCCTGTTTACTGGAGCACATCTGCGAATCCGAATTCCAACCGGATCCGAAGCACCTGGAAGATCGGTTCCAAGGAAGGAATCGACCAGGAGGGAACTTTTAATCTGTATGTTTTCTTCCGCAAATATACCTGCAGGGATTCCAAATGGCAATCTACGGATAAGATACAGTCTGTACAGTACAAGTTTCAGTCAGCCCCACTTTCTGAAAAATAATACTGTGTGGAGTGCGAATATCTCCTTGACATAACAAATATGTAACTCACGGAGAAAAGGAGGAAGGTAAATGAAGAAAAAAGTTCTGGCACTTTTTTTAAGTGCTGCACTTTGTGTGACGGTGCTTCCGGCAACCGGTATGGCTGCAGAGTTTGGCAGCGGTGATGCAGAAATCACAGAAAATGCTGCGGACAGCCAGGAAGTGTTTTCCGCAGAGGAAACTACAGAGTCTATGGGAGAGACTGAGCAGCCTGCAGAAGACAGTGAGGATATTTCTGAGGAAATGGTGGATAACTCTTCCGATGCAACCATGGAAGATGTGGAAAACGCGGAAAATGCGGAGAACAGCGAGGATGCTTTCGGCGGAGCTGAGGAAGGAGTTTCAGAAGAGATCTCCAGTGAGGATGATTCGGAAGTATTATTGACAGAACTGATACCTGAAGAAGCAGGAGACAGTATGGAAGAAGAAAACGCAGAAGCTATGTCAGCGTCAGCTCCGGAGCTGACAGTGACACCGACAGCGGGTCCGAAACCGACAGTGACACCGATAACGGATCCGGAACCGACAGTGACACCGACAGCGGATCCTGAACTGACAGTGACACCAACACCGGTGCCAAAAATAAACGTAAAATGGACCGGAGAAAAATGGGTAAGCCGCAGTTCTGTAAATGTGACACTTAAAGTTGATGCAAACGGAGCCTGCTACTACAAAGCTGTAGCGAGAAAAAAGGACGGAACATCTGATGTTCCGAGGGTCGATACGGGAAACTCTCGTGTGGCGGTTACTGCAAACAGAAGCTTTGTGATATATCTTAAGAATCTGGATACAGAGAAAGAATTTGATCTGTATCTTAAGGTATTGGGTTCAGACGGAAGAATCAGCAACCTGAAAAAATTAAAGTTGAATTACAGGGGAACCCGCCCGAAATATGATGTGACGCCGACACCAGCCTATACACCTTATATACCGGATGTTAAAGATAGTTTTGTAAGAGGTTTGGATTCTCCGCTGAAATTTACTCCGAATAAATATTATAATTTTACCGTGACCGGTGCGGGAACTACGAATACAAAACCCGGGCCCGGAGATGTGAAGTGGGTGCCAGTTTACTGGAGTACAGCCGCTAACCCGACATATGGTCAGATGCATACAGCATGGAAGATCGGTTCTGCCAAGGGAATCAATAAGGCGGCAACCTATAATCTGTATGTCTTTTTCGCAAAATATACTTACACAGGTGGTCAATGGCAGGAAACAGATAGAATCGAATCCGTCAGATACCAGTTCCGGTCCGCGGCCTTGACAACTGTAAAGCTCACCACTCCCAGGCTATCCGGTACTTCCAACAGCCCTGCCGGCATCGTATTCAAATGGAAAAAAGCTGCAAATGCTTCCGGCTATAAGATCTATCGAAGGACCGGAAACAGCAGCAAGTGGGTCAATATCGCTACCGTAAGCGGAAGCAATACGCTGGTCTACACAGACGGATCAGTAAAAGCAGGAACCATGTATACTTATACAGTCCGCGCATACAAGGGCTCTGCTTTAAGTGCTTATAACAAAAACGGCAGCCGGATCGTCCGTCTGACAGCTCCGGTGCAGTACAAACCGTCCAGCAAGGCTTCCGGGAAGCTGACTGTCCGCTGGAAAAAAGCAGCTGGTGCTTCCGGCTATCAGATCCAGTATGCGGCATCAAGGTCCATGAGAGGGTCCAGGACAGTGTCCGCCAGTGCACTGACCCGAACACTTTCCGGTTTGAAAAAGGGAAGCACTTATTATGTTCGTATCCGTGCATACAAAAAAGTGAGCGGAAAGACATATTACGGTGCCTGGAGCAGTGTGAAAAATGTAAAAGTAAGAAAATAAGATCTGTAATATCCCGCGGGATCCTCGAAAACAGGATCCTATGCGGGATATTTTCTGTTGTTCCTGACATGATTTGTTAAATAATTGTTCATTGTTTTTATAACAGGAAAGTGGTAGAATATATACCATATGTGATCCAGTATAACGGATATCAACAGAGAACTGGAATGATCCAAAATTGGACAGATCAGAGACAGCAGTCTTATTCGAATAAAATGATTGGAGCAGAAACATGAATGTTTTTTCAAAAGTATTTGGAACCCGCAGCCAGCGTGAGGTAAAACGTATCATGCCGCTGGTTGAAAAAACCGAGAGCTATCAGTCTCAGATGCAGCAGCTTACGGATGAGCAGTTACGAGACAAAACAAGAGAATATAAGAAACGTCTTGCAGAAGGTGCAACACTGGATGATCTTCTTCCGGAGGCATTTGCCACCGTACGTGAGGCAGCCAAGCGTGTACTTGGAATGGAGCATTACCGTGTACAGATCATCGGTGGTATCATCCTTCACCAGGGCCGTATCGCCGAGATGAAAACAGGTGAAGGTAAAACTCTTGTTTCCACACTTCCTGCATATCTGAATGCCCTTGAGGGAAAAGGTGTCCACATCGTAACCGTCAACGACTACCTGGCAAAACGAGATGCTGAGTGGATGGGTAAGGTTCACGAGTTCCTTGGCCTGACTGTAGGCGTGGTACTTAACGACATGAAGCCGGAAGAGCGCCGTGCGGCATACGGATGTGACATCACATACGTAACAAACAACGAACTTGGATTTGATTATCTTCGTGACAACATGGTCATCTATAAAGAACAGCTTGTTCAGAGAGATCTTCACTACTGTATCATCGATGAGATCGACTCTGTCCTGATCGATGAGGCACGTACACCTCTGATCATTTCCGGACAGAGCGGCAAGTCCACCAAGCTTTATGAGGTGTGCGATATCCTTGCACAGCAGCTGGAGCGTGGTGAGGCCAGCCATGAGATGACCAAGATGGCAGCCATCATGGGTGAGGAGGTTATCGAGACCGGTGACTTCGTTGTAAATGAGAAAGATAAGATCGTTAACCTTACCGAGCAGGGTATCAAGAAGGTTGAGAAATTCTTTAATATCGAGAACCTGGCAGATCCGGAAAACCTGGAGATCCAGCACAACATCATCCTTGCACTTCGTGCACATAATCTGATGCACAAGGATCAGGATTATGTTGTAAAAGATGACGAGATCCTGATCGTTGATGAGTTTACCGGACGTATCATGCCGGGCCGTCGTTACTCCGATGGTCTTCATCAGGCGATCGAGGCGAAAGAGCATGTGAAGGTTAAGAGAGAGAGTAAGACTCTCGCAACCATTACCTTCCAGAACTTTTTCAACAAATATGACAAAAAAGGCGGTATGACAGGTACAGCCCTCACCGAGGAAAAAGAGTTCCGTGATATCTACGGCATGGACGTTGTAGAGATCCCGACCAACCGTGTAGTACAGCGTAAAGACCTTGACGATGCTGTTTACATGACAAAGAAAGAGAAATTCAACGCCGTTGTAGAGGCAGTTAAGGAAGCTCACGCAAAACATCAGCCGGTACTGGTTGGTACGATCACCATCGAGACTTCCGAGCTTCTCAGCAGAATGCTGAAGAGAGAGGGAATCCCCCACAATGTATTGAATGCCAAGTTCCATGAGCTTGAGGCTGAGATTGTAGCTCAGGCAGGACAGGCAGATGCCGTTACCATCGCGACCAACATGGCAGGCCGTGGTACCGATATCAAGCTTGACGATGTGGCAAGAGAGGCCGGCGGTCTGAAGATCATCGGTACCGAGCGTCATGAGTCAAGACGTATCGATAACCAGCTCCGTGGACGTTCCGGACGACAGGGAGATCCGGGTGAATCCCGTTTCTACATTTCCCTTGAGGATGACCTGATGCGTCTGTTCGGTTCCGAGAGACTGATGAAGGTGTTCACATCCCTTGGTGTTGAGGAGAATGAGCAGATCGAGCACAAGATGCTTTCCAATGCTATCGAGAAAGCCCAGGAGAAGATCGAGTTCAACAACTTCGGTATCCGTAAAAATCTTCTCGACTATGACCAGGTTAACAATGAGCAGAGAGAGATCATCTATGAGGAGCGCCGCCAGGTACTTGACGGTGAGAATATGCGTGATGCCATCTACAAGATGATCACAGATATCGTAGACAGCATGACAGACATGTGCTTTTCCGATGACATGGATTCTTCTGAGTGGGATCTTAATGAGTTCAACACTGCGATCACTCCGATCATCCCGATCCATCCGCTGACCGCAGAGAAGGTAAAAGGCCATAAGAAAGATGAGATCAAGCACATTGTGAAGGAAGAGGCTGTGAAGCTTTATGAAGCGAAGGAGGCTGAGTTCCCGGAACCGGAGCAGCTTCGTGAGCTTGAGCGAGTTGTTCTTCTGAAATGCATCGACAGCAAATGGATGGATCACATCGATGATATGGAAATGCTCCGTCAGGGTATCGGTCTGATGGCATACGGCCAGAGAGATCCGGTTGTTGAGTACAAGATGAACGCATTCGAGATGTTTAACAGCATGATCAGCTCCATTCAGGAAGACACTGTACGTATGCTGTATCATGTTCATGTGGAGCAGAAGATCGAGCGTGAGCAGGTTGCTAAGGTAACCGGCACAAACAAAGATGACAGCGCAGGCCCGAAGAAACCGGTTCAGCGAAAAGAAGATAAAGTATACCCGAATGATCCATGCCCATGCGGAAGCGGCAAGAAATACAAACAGTGCTGCGGACGTAAGGCTGCCAAGATCTGAGAATAAAGATAAAAATAGTCTCACCCGGATGATGCGGTGGGGCTATTTTTGTATAAGAACAGAGAAAGGATGTGGTTGTATGGCAGTTATAAAAACAGCAATTCTTCAAACACACGTATATAAGGAAAAGTCCCGTAACATCACTCAGGCAGCAGAAATTCTTTTCCGCCCGGAGCTGCAGGGAACCGACCTGGCAGTCCTGCCCGAAATGTTCTGTTGTCCCTACGAGAACAAATACTTCCCGGAGTACGCGGAACCAGAGAGAGGAGACACCTGGAAAAAATGTTCTAGGCTGGCAGCAGAACGTGGGATTTATCTTGTAGCCGGAAGCATGCCGGAACGGGACGAAGCCGGTCATATTTACAACACATCCTATGTTTTTGATAGAAACGGGCATCAGATCGGGAAACACCGGAAGATGCATCTTTTTGACATTGATGTAAAAGGCGGCCAGTATTTTAAAGAATCCGATACTCTGACACCGGGAGATCAGGTGACAGTTTTTGACACAGAATTCGGAAAGATGGGCCTTTGCATCTGCTACGATTTCCGTTTCCCGGAACTTGCCAGGCTGATGGTGGACCAGGGCGCAGAGGTGATCATCGTGCCGGCAGCTTTTAACATGACAACAGGCCCGCTTCACTGGGAGCTGATGTTCCGCCAGAGAGCCGTGGATAATCAGGTATACACCATCGGGGCCGCCCCCGCCAGAGATCTGAACGCCGGATACCATTCCTGGGGCCATTCCATTACCACAGACCCCTGGGGAAAAGTCCTCATGGAAATGGAAGAAAAGCCGGATGTGAAGATAGTGGAACTGGATCTGAACGAGGTAAAAAAGGTCCGAGAGCAGCTACCGCTTCTGAAGCACAGACGGCGGGATATTTATTAAACAGGATATTAACAGTAGAAAATTCCCAGTGCCTATGATACTATTTGGATAAGAAAGTATATCAGACAATAGCTGCTTATGTAAAAGGAGGAAGAAGGCGTATGAAATATTTTCATATTAAGAGAAATCTGGCACTTTTTATGACGGCTGCGATGGTTATGACAGGAACGCCGGTTATTGCAGGTGCGCAGGAATATGAAGGAGGGGAAGCTTTTGCGGAGACTGCAGATGCAGACTTCACAGGAGAAGCAAAAAGTTCAGAAGAGGTGGCAGATTTTTCGGAGGGCCCAGAAACTGCCGAGGAGCCTGAAAGCGCAGAGAAACCAGAAACTATAGAGGAGCCTGAAAGCACAGAGATGCCAGAAAACGCAGAGGGACTGGAGCAGCAGGAAGCAGGAAGTGAAGAAACCGATACTTACGATCAGCAGGAAACAGAAGCTGTAGATACGCTGGAAGAAGCGGATACAGAGAAATCTGAGGAATCTACGAAAAGCCTGGAAACGGATTTTGATTCCGGTGAGGAGGATTCCGCGGCAGGATCGGATCTGGACAGCGCTTTGGAGAATATAAAAGAGATTTCAGCGGATACGGAGATCACGATACCGGCATCCCAGGATGATACTAGGGAAGACTCTTTTTTTACTTTTACTCCTGCCCAAAGTGGTTTTTATCATGCAGAAGCGTCTCTGGGAGTATATGGACCGGATATTGTCAGACCGTATATGCTCAATGGATATCATGTATATGAAAACATTGGATCGCTTTTGAATTACCAGCCATACCTGAAAAAGGGGCAGAAATATACGTTAAGAGTATCCAGTTTTTCTGACGATGGCGGTACATTCAGTGTCCATCTTACAAAGGCAGGAAATTATGATGCGTATCCATATGCAGGCAGATCATATTCCGGGGATGTTACCTGGACTTTTGACGGAACTAGGCTGACTGTTTCAACAACAGAAAGAAAAATCTCCTATACAGGACCTTTTACTGGAAGTTACTGTTTTGGGCAGAATGCCAAAGTAAAGGAAGTTGTCATTGAAGAGGGACCAACGGAAATTGAGGATGGGAGCACCTTCTTTGCAGGCGACTATTTCACAGAACTGGAAAAGATAGAGCTTCCGGCATCGCTTGCCGTGATCGGAAGTGAATTTTTAAAAGATGCTGCGAATCTTAAAACCGTTACCGTGCCGGCCAGCTCTTCCCTGAAAAATATCAAAGAGGGTGCTTTTGCAAACACGCCATATTATGATTCTCTGACAGGAGAATACGGCATGCTTGGAAATGTAGTCCTGAAATATCAGGGAAAAAATGCCTCCACAACAGTTCCATCAAATACAAAAGCCATCGCAGGAAAATCCATGGCTTCCTGCAAAACCCTGAAAAGTATCACTATTCCGAAATCCGTAGAGACTATCGGATATGCCGCATTTCGGTCCGACACGTCACTGGAAAAAGTGACTTTAAATGAGGGACTGAAAACCATTGATGCGGCTGCATTTATGGGCTGTGATTCCCTCCACGAGATCACAATCCCAAAAAGTGTCACACTGATCCAGCCATATGCCATTGGTTATTCTCATTATAACTATGTGGATTCCGATGAAAAAGATCCATATGCGATTGGACAGAAATACATGGATCCAAACCATATCGTGATCAACTGCTGGTATAATTCACAGGGATATCTGTATGCAAAAAATAATGGTTTTCCATATAAGCTGCTGGATAAGAAAAATCTTGGAAATTCCGAGATTGCATGGGCAGATTTTGCACAGACACCGACCACTGGAAACACAAAGGTTACTGCCACGGTATATTTCGCCGGCAATAAACTGAAAGCAGGCACAGATTATACCTGTAAGGTGGAATATCTTTCAAACAGAAGGATTAAAGTTACGGTAACCGGAAAAGGAAGTTACTCCGGCACCCTCAGTCAGATGATCTATGATGACTATTATCACGAGACAAAACCGGTCCCGCTGGCAAAAGGAAAAACATTCACATCAGGAACATCCAGATATAAAGTGACCGGTAACCGCGTCGTAACATACATTGGAACCACGAATAAAAAGGCAACAAAGATCACAATCGGGAATACAGTTACATATAAAAAAGTGACCTATAAGATCACCTCCGTTTACACAAAATCTCTCAGAAAGAATACAAAGGTAAGTCAGATTTCTATTGGAAATAATGTTACAGCCATCGGAACTTCCGCATTTGAAGGATGTACAGCGCTGAAAAGCGTTACCATTGGAACTGGTGTTACCTCTATTGGAAAGGATGCATTCAAAAGCTGCAAAAAAATATCAGCGATCACGATCCGGTCAACAAAACTGAAGGCTGTAGGATCAAACGCATTCAGAGGAATCTACGCAAAAGCAAAGATCCGGGTACCTTCCGCAAAATTAAAAGCTTATCAGAAGCTTCTGAAAAACAAAGGCCAGGGATCAAAAGTGAAGATCAGCAGGTAAACAGCTTTTCATTGTAATTTCCATGCCCATATGGTATTGTATAAGACAGGCAGGAAATCCTGTATCAATATATAGAAAGAAGGTGAAGCTGTGGTTGAGTTAGATCAGTTCAAGAGTATTCTTGCAACATACACAGAGCCATTAGTGGAAGTGAGGGATTCACTTTGACCTCGCTAACAAAGAGCAGAAGGTCGAAGAATTAGAGCGCGAGATGGAAGCGCCTGATTTCTGGGATAATGCGGAAGCATCCCAGATGAAGATGAAACAGTTAAAGAGTCTCAAGGACGATATTGAGACATACCATAATCTGGAAACACAGATGGAAGATATGGAAACCATGATCGAGATGGGATATGAGGAGAATGATCCTGAGATCGTCCCTGAGATCCAGGAAATGCTGGACGAGTTCCAGGCAAGCTTTGACAGCATCCGTGTGAAGACACTCCTTTCCGGAGAGTACGACGGAGAGAACGCCATCATCAAGCTGAACGCAGGAGCCGGCGGAACAGAGGCTTGCGACTGGTGCGGAATGCTTTATCGTATGTACAGCAGATGGGCGGAGAAGAAGGGCTTTGCGCTGGAGGTCCTGGATTACCTTGACGGTGATGAGGCCGGTGTGAAATCCGTAACCTTCCAGGTGAACGGAGAGAACGCCTACGGTTATCTGAAATCCGAGAAGGGTGTTCACCGTCTTGTACGTATTTCTCCGTTTAATGCAGCAGGAAAGAGACAGACTTCATTTGTATCCTGCGATGTTATGCCGGATATCAAGAAGGATCTGGACGTAGAGATCAATGACGATGATATCCGTATCGATACCTACCGAAGCAGTGGTGCCGGTGGACAGCATATCAACAAGACATCCTCTGCGATCCGTATCACCCATTTCCCGACAGGAATCGTGGTACAGTGCCAGAATGAACGTTCTCAGCACATGAACAAGGACAAGGCCATGCAGATGCTGAAGGCCAAGCTGTATCTGCTGAAACAGCAGGAAGCCGAGGAGAAGCTTTCCGGCATTCGAGGCGAAGTGACAGATATCGGCTGGGGAAACCAGATCCGTTCCTATGTCCTGCAGCCATACACCATGGTAAAAGACCATAGAACCAATGAAGAAACCGGTAATGTTGACGCAGTTCTGGACGGTGGTATTGACATTTTTATCAATGCATACCTGAAATGGATCGCGCTGGCGAAAAAGAAAGAATAACATTACTGTCACGGAACCCCATAAAGACAGAGAAAAGGACTCCGCAGGCAAAAAAGCGCTTGTGGAGTTTCTTTTATTATGATAATATATCTCTTGTACAAAAACAGTTGTCTTTATGAAACGGACAGGAGGCTGCTGGCCACAATGTGAACAGCAGTCAGAGAGGTTGCTATGCAGAAACAGGTTGAAAAGAAAAAATACTATGTAGTAAGAGAACGGGCAGTGCCGGAGGTACTTCTCAAGGTGGTTGAGGCCAAGAGACTGCTGGAATCCAAACGGGTGGCTACTGTTCAGGAAGCTGCTGAAAGGACCGGGATCAGCCGCAGTTCTTTTTACAAATATAAGGACGATATTTTTCCTTTCCACGAGGAGACCAAGGGAAAGACCATCACCTTTATCATTCAGATGGACGATGAGCCGGGGCTTTTATCAATGGTGCTGCAGACGATTGCCCGTTTTCACGGTAATATCCTGACCATACATCAGAGTATTCCCATTAACGGAGTCGCAACACTGACGCTGAGCGTTGACATCCTTCCGGGAGAAGGCGACGCAGAGGCTATGGTGGAGAATATTGAGCAGAGAGACGGTATACACTATTTGAAAATTTTAGGCAGGGAGTAAGCATATGATAAACATAGCAGTATTAGGCTACGGTACAGTAGGAAGCGGAGTTGTTGAAGTCATCAACACCAATCATGAGAGCATTAACAAGAGAGCTGGAGATGAAATTAACATCAAGTACGTTCTTGATTTAAGAGATTTTCCGGGAGATCCGGTTGAGAAAGTTCTGGTTCATGATTATGAAGTGATCGTAAACGATCCGGAGGTAGATATTGTTGTTGAGGTTATGGGCGGGATCGAGCCGGCTTATACTTTTGTAAAAAGAGCGCTTCAGGCAGGAAAGAGCGTAAGCACATCCAATAAGGCTCTGGTAGCCAAGCATGGTTCCGAGCTCATGGAGATCGCAAAAGAAAAAAATATCAACTTCCTTTTTGAGGCAAGCTGCGGCGGCGGTATCCCGATCATCCGCGCACTGAATTCTTCACTGACAGCAGATGAGATCGATGAGATCACAGGAATCCTTAACGGAACCACCAACTACATGCTTTATAAGATGAGCACAGAGAACTGTGATTTCGATACGGTTCTGAAGGAAGCTCAGGCAAAGGGCTATGCAGAGGCAGATCCGACTGCAGACGTAGGAGGTGCTGACGCATGCCGTAAGATCGCCATCCTTTCTTCACTTGCATACGGAAAATTCCTGAATTACGAGGATATTTATACAGAAGGAATCACAAAGATTACACCGGCAGATATGGAATATGCAAAAGAGCTTGGCATGACTATCAAGCTTCTTGCCACAAGCCGCAGGATCGGAGATTCTTTCTATGCAATGGTAGCGCCGTTCCTGGTAGGCCAGAGTAGCCCGCTTTACAGTGTAAATGATGTGTTTAATGCAGTATTTGTGCACGGAAATGTTCTTGGAGATGCCATGTTCTACGGAAGCGGAGCAGGTAAGCTTCCGACTGCAAGTGCAGTAGTTGCAGATGTTGTGGATGAAGCAAAGCATCTCCACAGAAATATCATGACAAACTGGAGCAGCTATGCCCTGAAGCTTATGGATATGGATGAAGTTGAGGGACGTTTCTTCGTACGTGTGTCTGATACTACTATGGATGAAGTGGAAAAAGCTTTTGGTGATGTACAGACCATCGAGCCGGATGACCTTCCGGACGAATTCGGATTTATCACACCGGTGATGAAGCAGGCTGAATATTATGAGAAGATCAGCAAGCTCACCGGAAAAGTACTGGCAATGATCCGTGTAAAGGATTGATGCCGAAGGGAAGAAAAGAACATGTTGATTGTAAAAAAATTCGGCGGTACTTCTGTGGCAAACAAAGAGCGTATCTTTAATGTTGCCAGAAGATGTATCGAAGATTACAAAAAAGGAAACGACGTGGTGATCGTGCTTTCTGCAATGGGTAAGTATACCGATGAGCTGATCACCATGGCAAAGGATATCAATGACAAACCTCCGAAACGTGAGATGGATATGCTTTTTACCATCGGAGAGCAGATGTCAGTGGCACTGATGTCCATGGCTATGGACAGTCTGGGAGTACCGGCTGTTTCTCTGAACGCTTTTCAGGTAGCTATGCATACAACAAGTGCACATGGCAGCGCACGCCTGAAAAAGATCGAGGCGGCACGTATCCGCAGAGAGCTGGATAACCGCAGGATCGTTGTGGTCACAGGCTTCCAGGGCATTGATAAATATAATGACTATACCACACTTGGACGTGGCGGTTCTGATACCACAGCCGTAGCTCTTGCGGCAGCGCTTCATGCAGATGCCTGTGAGATCTATACCGATGTGGACGGTGTTTATACCGCTGACCCGCGTAAGGTTCCGAATGCCCGCAAGCTCAAGGAGATCACTTACGATGAGATGCTGGATCTGGCAACTCTGGGTGCGGGAGTGCTTCATAACCGTTCTGTGGAGATGGCAAAGAAATACGGCGTGCCGCTGGTGGTACGTTCCAGTCTCAACAACAGCGAAGGAACTGTGGTAAAGGAGGAAGTAACAGTGGAGAGAATGCTGATCAGCGGTGTTGCTCTGGATACAGATGCAGTACGTATTGCTGTGATCGGACTTAAAGATTCACCAGGAGTGGCATTTAAGCTTTTTGATACCCTGGCTAAGAAAAATATCAATGTGGATATGATCCTTCAGTCTATCGGCCGTGCCGGAACCAAGGACATTTCCTTTACTGTTGATAAAAATGATCTGGACGATGCAATGGGTGTTCTGGAAGCTAACCAGGCACGCATCGCCTATTCTGAGCTTCATGCGGAGAAAAACATTGCCAAGCTTTCTATTGTAGGAGCAGGTATGATGAGCAATCCGGGTGTTGCTGCAAAAATGTTCGAAAGCCTTTACAATGAGGGTGTGAACATCAATATGATCGCAACATCTGAGATCCGTGTGACGGTTCTCATTAACGAGAAAGATGGCGTACGTGCCATGAATGCGGTACATGATGCGTTTAATCTTGCAGACTAAACAGATGTGAAATATGAGAATATGATATATCTGAAGTAAAAAATGACGGGGCGGAGGCTTGGATGAGTCTCCGCCTTCTATAACGAAGGGATACAGAATTATGAGAAAAAATCTGAAGGGCTGTAAGAAGCTGGCAGGGGAAACTCTGGCCGGTAATTTTACGGTCCCTGTGATCGGGAGTATTGCGGTTGCGGCGATGAGCGCAGTTTCAAGCTATATTTCCACAGCACTTTTTCCGGGAGATTCCCTGTATGCGATCATTGGAGGAGAGGTATTCAGCTTTGTCCTTTCTCTGGTGATCTGTATTTTTTCCGCAGGACTTTACCGGATCTATCTGAATATTTCCAGAAGGGAAGCCTACTCTTTCGGAGACCTTCTGTACTTTTTCAGCCATCAGCCGGATCATGTGATCGTGGCATCCTTTGTGCTGGCATTGATCAATCTGGTGACATCACTTCCACTGGCGTGGTTTTCTTTTACAAGCAATATGGGAAATACAACGGAGGAGCAGATGAACTGGGCAGTAACTTACATGCTGCTCACACTTCTCGGGTTCGCGCTGAACCTGCTGGCAGCTATGCCGTTCACCATGAGCTATTACATCCTGTCCGATAATTCGGACATAAAAGGAGTGCAGGCACTGAAAGCCAGTGCAAAGCTTATGAAGGGACATTACTGGGAATATATGAAAATGCTCTTAAGTTTTGTTCCGTGGATCATTTTTTCCATATTTACATTGTATCTGGCATTGATCTGGCTGGTGCCTTATATAGAAACCTGTATGGCAGTTTTCTATCGGAATATTTCCGGAGAGTTTGATGAACCTCCAGAGGATCCTTATCCTCCGGTAACTCCGATCCCGCAGTTCCATGATGAAACCGAAGCCTGATCGCCTTCCGGAGGATGTTTTCCCTTTCCGGGAGGATGCTTGAAACGCAGGTGATGCCCTTTCTGGGGGATGCTTGAAACGCAGGTGATGCCCTTTCCGGGGGGGATGCTTGAGACGCAGGTGATGCCCTTTCCGGGAGGATGCATGAAACGCAGGTACTTTCCCTTTCAGGGGGACCATTTTGGCATGGGCAGGTACGAGGGGGAAAGCACTCAAAGTTGCGAAGCCCGCTTTTCCCCCTCGCGCTCCCCCTTTCCGGGCACGCAGCTATTGTAGGCTGTAGAAATATGTGAAGATATTGGAGGGGCGATGGATTCTACTACGTTGGCTGTGGAAGGTTTGAGCCGATTTATGCTGACGTAAATATATTGGCGAAGCCTGTTCCTGAATAACAGCGATACACCACAATCCAGAGAACAAGCCCGCTACGCAGTCCACTTTCCCATTCAGCCAGAAGCGATAAACAGTGAAGAAGCAATAAACAGTGCCGAAGCAACAATCGGCTTAGCCTGCTACTGTCGGTACAGCAGAATACAGTGCCGAAGCAATAATCGGCTCAGCCTGCTACTGCCAGTGCAGCAGAATACATGGCCGAAGCAATAATCGGCTCAGCCTGCTACTGCCAGTGCAGCAGAATACAAGACAGAATCAATAATCGGCTTAGCCTGCTACTGCCAGTGCAGCAGAATGCAAGGCCGAATCAATAATCGGCTCAGCCTGTCACTGCCGATACAGCAGAATACAGGACTGAGCCGATACACTTACACATTCCACAACGCATCACAGTGGCGTGGCCAGGAGGGGAAGAGCGCGAGAAGGGGAGACGGCCTTCGCAACTATGAGTGCTTCCCCTTCTCGCAAATTACCCACTTTCAAAAAGTGAAAACTATAATCCAAAAAAATCAAACCATCCAATTTCCTCACACTTCAAAAGGTGAAAACTACAATCCCAAAAAATCAAACTATCCAATTTATCTCACTTCAAAAAGTGAAAACTATAATCCAAAAAAAATCAAACCATCCAATTTCCTCTCACTTCAAAAAGTGAAAACTACAATCCCAAAAAATCAAACTATCCAATTTATCTCACTTCAAAAAG
>OLFZ01001376.1_pt1 | contig 20947 bp, 20 predicted proteins | sample 1604861 | NCBI WGS metagenome assembly OLFZ01 (sample SAMEA3888895, study PRJEB22519) | human gut metagenome | biome: human gut; feature: human-associated habitat; material: faeces | place: Denmark | collected 2011 | reverse complement strand
AAGAGTGTCGGAAGAATCTTAAGAATTATTTAGATATTTTCTTTGATCCGGATATCTACCGCTACATAATTGTATTCTTTTTCCGGATTTTCGCCGGTCGTCAGATAGGCAAACAGCAGGGAAAGAGGGTTGCTGCCCTGAATTTTCGGCTGTTGGCAGATGGTGGCGGCAATGGTGCCATTTTCCAGCATTTGGCGTGTGGTGGGGACCAGATCAAAAGCGATGATCCGGATCGCCTTTTTTTTACCCAGAGCCTCTACACTGCGGCAGCCTCCGTAGACACCGCCGGCGGCGAAGAACAGTGCATTGATCTCCGGGTGCTTTGACAGAAGTGTCGTTGTCTTTTCGTAGCTTTCCACTTCGTCATCGTGGATCTCCACGGTATCCACGACGCGGATCCGATCAGAGAAAGGTTCTAATGTCTTCAGAAATCCCACAATGCGCTCTGTGTGACAGAGAATGTTGGAGGAACCTGTGACAATACCCACGTTTACCGTGCCGGAGGTCATCAATTGCAGAAGACCGGCGGCGGTGGCACCACTGCGGGTGTAGTTGCTGCCGACATAAGCGATACGTCTGGAATTTTCAATGTCTGTATTCAGCGTGACCACGGGAATTCCCTGCTCGTATAAAGTATTGATGCAGTCGCGGATCCGTTCGTCGTTGTAAGGGGTCATGGCAATGCCGTTCACTTCTTCTGCAAGAAGCTCTTTGACTGCCTGTAACTGGGCCTCCACACCGAAAGAAATCTGTTTGGTGATCACGGTACAGTTGTAACCTGCCAGCTCTTCCGCCTTTTCATTGATTCCGGCCAGAACATCCTGAAAAAAAGGATTCCCGGTGGAAAACAGAATGACACCCAGCTTCAGCCGCTTTTTCTGCGCTGCCAGAACGAGACCGGCGCGGTTGGGTTTATAGTCCAGCTCTTTTGCAATTTTTCTGATCTTTTCGGCGGTCTCCGGGTTTACTGCGCCGCGATCGTTTAAGACGCGATCCACAGTGCCGCGGGATACTCCGGCCAATGCGGCGATTTCTTTGATGGTTGCCATAGAATACTCATGCCTTTCCGTAATATCTGTCCCAGGTATCTAGTTATAAAAGTATCATATTTCCAGAGGGACGTCAACGAAAGTGCAGAATTTGTCCGGGCACGCTGAATGGATGATGAATGATGAAATTCCATCTTCACTTTTTAGTGAAAAAATACTGAAAACATAAAAACTTCTACTTGAAAAATTTTTTCACAACAGTTATGATAAGACTATAACGTGCACGGGCACGAAAAGGAACGAAAATGGATCACAACACAAACGTAGGAGGAAGATTCATGCTATATATTGGAATCGATCTGGGCACTTCGGCGGTAAAACTGCTTTTAATGGACAGTGAAGGGAACATCCGGAATATTGTATCCCGGGAATACCCTTTGTATTTCCCACATCCCGGCTGGTCGGAACAGAAGCCGGAGGACTGGTATGAACAGACTATGGAGGGCATCCGGGAGCTTTTGAAAGATGCGGACAAGAGCCAGGTGGCAGGCATCAGCTTCGGAGGACAGATGCATGGACTGGTCATTCTGGATGAGAAGGATCAGGTGATCCGCCCTGCCATCCTCTGGAACGATGGCAGAACCACAGAGGAATGCGATTATCTGAATAATGTGATCGGCAAAGAGAAGTTGTCTGAGTACACTGCGAATATTTCTTTCACCGGATTTACCGCGCCGAAGATCCTCTGGGTGAAAAAGAATGAGCCAGAGAACTTCGCACGGATCAAAAAGATCATGTTGCCGAAGGATTACATAGCTTATCGTCTGACCGGCGTACATTGTACGGATGTATCAGATGCTTCCGGGATGTTATTGTTTGATGTGAAGAACCGTTGCTGGTCGAAGGAAATGTGTGAGATCTGCGGAGTGAGAGAAGAGCAGTTGGCCACTTGTTATGAGAGTTATGAAAAGGTGGGCTGCGTATTGCCGGAGGTGGCAGACGAACTGGGGATTCCCGCAAATGTTGTGGTAGCGGCGGGAGCCGGGGATAATGCGGCCGCCGCTGTAGGTACCGGAACTGTAGGAGACAATATGTGTAATATTTCCCTGGGTACCAGTGGAACAATCTTTATTTCCTCCAATCATTTCGGAGTAGATCAGCACAATGCCCTGCATTCCTTTGCCCACGCAGACGGACATTACCATCTCATGGGCTGCATGCTGAGTGCCGCTTCCTGTAATAAATGGTGGATGGATGAGATCATCGGAACGAAGGATTATGCCGCAGAACAGGCGCAGATTGAGAAGCTGGGAGAAAATCATGTCTACTTCCTGCCGTATCTCATGGGCGAGCGTTCCCCCCATAATGATCCCAATGCCAGAGGAACTTTTATCGGAATGACCATGGATACCACCAGAGCCGATATGACGCAGGCGGTACTGGAAGGCGTGGCATTTGCATTGCGTGATTCACTGGAGGTGGCAAAATCTCTGGGAATCCATCTGGAGCGGACCAAGATCTGCGGTGGCGGAGCCAAGAGCCCGTTGTGGAAGAAGATGATCGCCAATATCCTGAATCTGAAGGTGGATGTGATAGAAAGCGAAGAAGGACCGGCCATGGGCGGTGCCATGCTGGCGGCAGTAGCCTGTGGGGAATATGCAAGTGTGGAGGAGATCGCGGAGAAGTTCGTTAAAGTCACCGGAACGGTAGAACCGGATCCGGAACTGGTGGCAAAATATGAAGACCGCTATCAGAAATTCCGCCAGATCTATCCGGCATGCAGACCGCTGTTTGAGATCATTAAATAATGCGTAGAAAAATCAAACAACAACATAATAAAATGAACCTCGTAATTTTAAGTTTGAGCTATAATAGAGAAAGGTTGGTAGAGTAGAATGCATATTTTATCTGTAAAAGATCCTGCATTTCGTAAGTATGGCAGAGTGATCACCAATGTGGATTTTACACAGCTGGTGGAAGAAATGAAAAAGACTCCGGTTCCTGACGGCGTGGTGTATGAGCCCGGGATCAATGCTTTGGAAGCATTACCTGTGAAAAAAGAACTGGAGACCATCACATACGGAGAAATGCCTGTACAGATCGGTTACTGCAATGGCCATAATTCCAAACTGAATGCCGTGGAATATCACAGAAGTTCCGAAATTAATGTGGCAGCAACGGATGCTATCCTGATCCTGGGGCTGTTAGCGGATGTGGCAGAAGATTTTACCTACGATACTTCTAAGATGGAAGCATTTTTAGTACCGGCCGGAACCGGTGTAGAGGTCTTCGCAACTTCTCTGCATTATGCTCCCTGTGGAGTAGACGGACAGGGATTCCAGGTAGCCATCGTGTTACCTCAGGGCACTAACTATCCGTTAGAAGGAGCACATCAGAAGGTGGAGCAGGGCAAGGCACCCAGCGAGGATGCGCTGCTTGCCGCTACGAACAAATGGCTGATCGGCCATGCGGAGGGTGGACTTCCAGAGGGAAGCTTCCTCGGGCTTGTTGGAGAGAATCTGGATGTCAGCAAATAATGGTGGCAGAATAAAAAGATTTGAACGCCGGAATTCCCCTGCATGGATGTATGACGGCGGTAAAATAAATGGTGTAGAGAAAAAGAAAACGAAAATAGGAGGATTACAAAATGAGTAATTTACCCGAAGTAAAAATTGGCGTTGTGGCTGTCAGCCGTGACTGTTTCCCCGAGAGTCTTTCCGTGAACAGAAGAAAAGCTCTGATGAAGGCTTATACCGAGAAGTATGGAACAGACAGTGTCTATGAGTGCCCGGTATGTATCGTAGAGAGCGAGATCCATATGGTACAGGCTCTGGAAGACATCAAGAAGGCAGGCTGTAATGCACTGTGCGTATATCTGGGCAACTTTGGCCCCGAGATTTCCGAGACCTTACTGGCAAAGCATTTTGACGGTCCTGCAATGTTCATTGCAGCAGCAGAAGAGACCCAGAATGATCTGCTAGGCGGCAGAGGCGATGCTTACTGCGGTATGCTGAATGCAAGCTACAACCTGCAGCTTCGTAATGTAAAAGCCTATATTCCGGAGTATCCGGTAGGTGATGCAGAGGACTGCGCGGATATGATCCATGAATTCCTTCCTATCGCAAGAGCGATCGAGGGATTGAGCAACCTGAAGATCATCAGCTTCGGACCGCGTCCTACAAACTTCCTTGCCTGCAATGCACCGATCAAACAGCTTTACAACCTTGGCGTTGAGATCGAGGAGAACTCAGAGCTGGATCTTTTCGAGGCATTCAACAAGCATGAAGGTGATGAAAGGATCCCGGCGCTCGTAAAAGAGATGGAAGAAGAGCTTGGTGCGGGAAACAAGAAACCTGAGATCCTTCCGAAGCTTGCACAGTACGAGCTGACTCTGAAGGACTGGGTAAGAGATCACAAAGGATATCGTAAATATGTAACACTGACAGGAAAATGCTGGCCTGCATTCCAGACACAGTTTGGATTTGTTCCATGTTATGTAAACAGTCGTCTGACAGCACAGGGCATTCCGGTATCCTGTGAGGTTGATATCTATGGTACATTAAGTGAGTTTATCGGACAGGTAGTAAGTGATGATATCGTTACACTTCTTGATATTAATAACTCCGTTCCGAAGGATATGTACAAAGAATCTATCGAAGGAAAATTCAACTATACACTTCAGGATACCTTTATGGGATTTCATTGTGGAAACACAGCATCCAGCAAGCTGTCCTTCTGTGAGATGAAATATCAGATGATCATGGCAAGATCCCTTCCGATCGAGGTTACAAACGGAACTCTTGAGGGAGATATCAAGCCTGGAGATATCACCTTCTATCGTCTGCAGAGTACAGCGGACAACAAGCTTCGTGCATATATCGCACACGGCGAGGTTCTTCCGGTTGCAACACGTTCCTTCGGTGCTATCGGTGTATTTGCAATTCCGGAGATGGGACGTTTCTACCGTCACGTGCTGATCGAGGGAGGATTCCCGCATCACGGTGCTGTAGCATTCGGACATCACGGAAAAGCTCTCTTCGAGGTGTTCAAATACATTGGTGTACCGGTTGAAGAGATCGGTTACAATCAGCCGGCAGGCGTGAGATATCCGACAGAGAATCCTTGGAGATAATTAAAACAGGCAGGTAAGATCATCCGTACGTGCTGCCTGATACAAGCAAGTCTCCACTCGCTGCTTATTGCTTTTCGTAACCCCGCAGGGGACTTTCTTGATTTGGTTAAATACGATTCAGAAACCGCGGGCTCTCAGGCGTGCAGGCGCTGCGAACTGAGAGCTGCGGTTTCTGTATTTACAGGAGGAAAAATTACTATGTATTATATTGGCGTTGATCTTGGAACTTCCGCTGTAAAGCTTCTTCTTATGGAAGGATCCGGAAAGATCTGCAACATCGTATCAAAAGAATATCCGTTGTTCTTCCCCCATCCGGGCTGGTCTGAGCAGAATCCGGAGGACTGGTTCGCCCAGAGCATGGAAGGGATCAAAGAGCTTACAGAAGGAATTGACCGCAAAGAAGTAGCAGGAATCGGTTTTGGCGGTCAGATGCATGGTCTTGTAACTCTGGATAAAGATGACAATGTGATCCGTCCGGCGATTCTCTGGAATGACGGCCGTACCGGTGAGGAGACGGAATATCTTAATACGGTTATCGGAAAGGAAAAACTTTCTCAGTATACCGCAAACATTGCATTTGCAGGCTTCACTGCACCAAAGATCCTCTGGATGCAGAAGCATGAGCCTGAGAATTTTAAAAAAGTGGTAAAGATCATGCTTCCGAAGGATTATCTTGCCTATCGCCTGAGCGGATCCTTCTGCACAGATGTATCCGATGCTTCCGGTATGCTTCTTCTGGATGTGAAGAACCGCTGTTGGTCAAAGGAAATGCTTGAGATCTGCCATATCACAGAGGAACAGCTTCCGAAGCTGTATGAGAGCTGGCAGGTAGTCGGAAACCTGAAAGCGGAAGTTGCAAAAGAGCTTGGCTTCTCAGAAGATGTGAAGGTTGTAGCAGGTGCAGGCGACAATGCTGCGGCAGCTGTGGGAACAGGAACGGTTGGCGATGGCCAGTGCAACATTTCCCTTGGAACATCTGGTACGATCTTTATTTCCAGCAAAGATTTCGGAGTAGATGAAAACAATGCACTGCATTCCTTTGACCATGCAGATGGAAGCTATCATCTGATGGGATGCATGTTAAGCGCTGCTTCCTGCAACAAATGGTGGTCAGAGGAGATCCTTAAGACAAAGGATTTTGCGGCAGAGCAGGCACCGATCCAAAAGCTTGGCGAAAATCAGGTGTTTTTCCTTCCGTATCTGATGGGAGAAAGATCTCCGCACAACGATCCGGATGCAAGAGGCGTATTTTTCGGAATGTCCATGGATACCACGAGAGCAGATATGACCCAGGCAGTTCTTGAGGGAGTTGCTTTTGGACTTCGAGATTCCCTTGAGGTTGCAAGAAGCCTCGGGATCCATATTGAGCGCACCAAGATCTGCGGCGGCGGAGCCAAGAGCCCTCTTTGGAAAAAGATCATTGCAAATGTGATGAACCTGAAGGTGGATGTGCCGGAGAATGAGGAAGGTCCGTCCATGGGCGGTGCAATGCTGGCAGCAGTAGGCTGCGGTGAATACCCGGATGTGGAAACGATCTGTAATAAGCTGGTCAGGGTAGTAGATACGGTAGAACCGGAACCGGAGCTGGTTGCAAAATATGAAGAAAAATACCGGAAATTCCGCAAACTGTATCCGGCAATGAAAGAGCTGTTCAGATAACAGCCATTTTCACGGATAAATATTGTTCTGCTTCATAGGTATGGAGCACTAAATGGTTAAAGATCAGGAGCATGTCACAGCTCCTGATTTTTTCTGTACTGTCTTGGTGTACAGCCCTTGATTTTCGTAAAGACCTTTGTGTAATAATTAGAGTCCGAAAAACCGGACAGCAGTCCTGATTCCGTAATAGAACAGGAGGGATTTTCCAGATATTCCAGGCTGCGTTCAATGCGGTATTCCTGGATGTATCCGAAGAGAGTGATATTCATGCATTTTTTGAAAAGCCGGCTGCATTCGCTGGGACTTAAGTGGATCAGGTCTGCAACATCATTCAGGAGGATCTTTTCAGAGTAGTGTTCTGCGATATAGGACATGATCTGACGGATGCGGCGGTAGTTTTCTTCATCCTGACCGGATGGAAGAGTTGTCCGGGAGATCGTATTTTCATACAAGATCTTCCAGAAGTGCTGCAGTCTGGCGATGATCTCAAATTCATACATGGGTTCCCGGCTACTGTCCAGGTTGATGATGTCACGGATATCTTTTATGGCCTCGGAGTGCCATTTGCAGGATAGATCAAGCGGTACGGCGGACAGGGAAAAGCTTCGGAGGATCGGTTCTGTATATTTCTGGAAAAGAAGGCTTCCCGAAAATCCGTAGATCAGTTTGGGGTCGAAGGTTATGGGGATATACTGACAGTCCTGATCCTGATACATATATCCGGCATGAAGGGCATTGGCATTGCCAAAGATTGCCTGTCCCTCTTTCAGGTGAAAGGTATTCTGATTGATCTTGTAGAGCATTTCGCCCTTTTCGATATAGGTAAGCTCGATCTCCGGATGCCAGTGCCACAGAAAGGAACCGGTCTCATAGCCGGAAAGCCGCTCGTAGCTTACCAGGAATGGGAAGGAGCTGTCTCCGTGTTTTTTCAGTTCTTTTCCGGCGGGATCTGTGATGATCTGCATGGTGTTACCTCCTTCCTTCTGTGCGCGGATCCTGAAGTGTATATCTGCTTTTCATAGTGGAATTTATTTTATCAGAAAAGGCAGAAAATGCAAAGGGATATTCCGGGATCACCACAAAATAATACGGTTTTTACACAAAATTGTTATGGACAGAAAAGACGGGACTGTTATAATAAAAGTACATGAAGCGTTACTATTCACTGGTGATATTCTGCGCATTGCGAAGCGTGTTGCTGAGAACGGAGTGAACAGTAACCATGAAGCGTGACAGAGCGGAAGATTTTTCAGGTTCTTCCGGATCTGGGGTGTAAACTATATAACAGGAGGAAGAAAAAATGGGAACAATTAAAATTCCGACAGCAGACGTGCTGAAAAAAATCTATGGTGAAACAGAGGAGAGCAGCGCCCGTTATACCAATCTTGCTGTGAATTTCGAGAAGAAATATCATCATGACAAGGCAGAGTTTTTTACTGCTCCGGGCCGTACGGAGATCATTGGCAACCATGTGGATCATAACGGCGGTCAGATCATTGCGGCAAGTATCGATCTGGATACCATCGGTGCTGCTTATCCAAACGGAACCAATGTGATCCATATGATCAGTGAGGGTTACAAACAGGAAGTAGTTGTTGATCTTGACAAGCTCAGCACAGAAACCTATACAAAAGGTACAGATGCTCTTGTTGCAGGTATTATGGAGTATATGCAGAAAAAAGGCTATGCTACCGGTGGATTTGACGCTTATGTTTCCACCAAGGTTATTGCCGCTGCAGGTGTAAGCTCCTCTGCTTCCTTTGAGATGCTTGTATGTGCGATCACCAATTATTTCTTTAATGAAGGTAAGCTGGAGTATGGCGAGTATGCGAGAGCAGGTCAGTATGCTGAGAATGTTTACTGGAAAAAGGCTTCCGGTCTGATGGACCAGATGGCTTGTGCTGCCGGTGGCCCGATCCTTCTGGATTTCTCTGATAAAGAGAATATCAGCTGTGAGAAGATTGCATTTTCCTTTGAGGATATGGGCTGCAGACTTGTGATCGTAAATACCGGTAAGGGCCATGCAGATCTCAGTGAGGAATATTCCTCTATTCCTATGGAGATGCGTGAGGCTGCGAAGGCTATGGGCGTAGAGCTTCTCTGTGAGTCCAGTATGGAGAATCTTCTGGCACATGTGAAGGATATTCCGAATGACCGTGCTGTTCTTCGTGCGATGCATTTTTATGAAGAGAACAGACGTGTTGCAGATGCTGTGAAGGCTGTTGAGAATAAAGACGGTGAGGGATTCCTGCGCCTTCTTGAAGAGTCTGGTAATTCTTCCTGGGAGTGGTTGCAGAACTGTTATTCTCTGCAGAATTGCAAGGAGCAGAAGATCACGTTGAGTCTGGCGCTTACCAAGCTGTTTCTGAATAAGATCGGTGCTGGTATCTGCAGAGTTCATGGTGGTGGTTTTGCAGGAGTTATCATGTGCGTGCTTCCAATCGAGAACGCAGATGCGTATGTGGACTATATGGCTCAGTATGTTGGAAGGGAAAATGTCTATCCGATGAATATCAGGAGTACAGGGGCTGTTCATGTTGAGTGATTTTTGACGGCATAACGAACGTCATGGAGGGCGATTCGTTTCCGAATGCGGCTTTGGCGGCATCCGGAAATGAACCGCCCTTTGCGCTGTACTATGATTTTTTATTTTTTAATCAAAATTTTATGATTTGTTTCTGATTTAAATTTATGGGTTATGGTATAATGAGAAAAATTTTAAGAGAGTATTAAAAAAGAATTTGCAGAAGTTTTCAAGGTGATGTTTCTGGAGTTGTTTTGAGTTTTGTTTTTTTCATTATATTTCATAAGAAAGGTTTGACATATTTATGAGCAGAAGAGAGTTTCTTGAGGTTTTACGGGGGCAGCTGTCCGGACAGATGACCCAGGGGAGAGCTGCGGCTCATGTGCGGTATTATGAGGATTACATTCAGTCTCAGGTCCGGAACGGCCGAAGTGAATCAGATGTTCTGGCAGAACTGGGGGATCCCAGGCTGATTGCCAAGACTTTGATCGATACAGATGACAGTGCAGCTGTTTATGATGAGTCCGGTTATTCTGAAGAGAGCTACGGTGCAGATGATTATGCGGATAATGGGACGGAGAGCAGTGCCGGAAAGGCAAGAAGCTTTAGACTGGATCTGAGCACATGGTATGGGAAGGCAATCGTGATCGCCATTGCAGCGTTAATTGTGATACTTTTAACAACTGTTTTGGTGGCAGTTGCTCCATTTTTGATAATTTTTGGTATAGTTTTGTATTTAATATCCTGGTACAGGAAGAAAAAAGTGTAATTGTTCCACAACAGCTGTGAATTAAAGACAATTTCCGTGTAATGAAATGGATTGCTTGTGAAAAAAGTATTTATAAGATTTGCATAAAAAATATGTGTTTGGTCTTGATTTATAGTGGATTTTACTGTATAATCTGGGTTAACAAGTTGAGATTGTGTCTGTTTTGTATAAAAACAGATGATGCCATTGAGAAGAGAGAACGGCAGAAGATATGCATCTAAGGATGCGTTATTTTCTGCCGATTTTTTTATGGAAGGTGATCAGAATGGATTGCCTTATTGAGGTGCGGTAAAATGTATAAAATAGATAAAAAAATAATTATTATTAAATGATAATTGTATAAAATAAATAAAGAAATATTGAAAAATAAGAAAATAATTGTTGATTATATGCAAGAAATGTGTTATCATTTGGTAAAAAGTTGGTAAAGATAACAAACACGCAAATACAAAGGAGGGTAGTGGGAGGGCATTTTTGACAGCAGAACGTAAATGAGAGTTTTGCTTAATGTATTGGGGTAATTGCTGGAAGATATAACGGAAATGTTTTTCAGCAGAATGTGTAATGAGCAACATGATCAGCACTGTCAGGAGGACAGAGATATCGTGATGATGCAGCTGATCGGTAGTACGTAAATTTATGAAAAGCAGGTGATATACAATGAAAAGTAAAAAATCTTTTTTCAGGACAGTGGAGCCTTATCTCTATCTGGTTCCTGTAATGATCCTTTTTATACTGTTTGTATTCTGGCCGTTCGTTAAGACGATCCAGCTGAGCTTTGCCAGAACCACACCTCTTGGTCAGGTGGCACAGTATGTAGGACTTGACAACTATACGAATATTTTTACAGATGGAACGTTCCTTAACAGTTTGGTGACAACACTGAAATTTTCTGTTATGCGAGTTATCCTTTCTATTGTGCTCGGTTTTATACTGGCGATCATCAGTACAGAGAAGATCAGGGCAAAGGGATTTTTCCGTACTGTATATGCACTTCCGATGGCTATTTCCGCAGCAGCGGCATCTGTAGTGTTCATGTTTATTTTCCACAGCTCTCTGGGTATCCTGAACAGGGCTCTCGGAACTCATATCGGATGGCTGACAGATAAGAAATATGCACTGATCGCAGTTACGATCGTTAGTGTATGGATGGCGATCGGTATGAATTTCATTTACCTTACTGCAGCGATCCAGAGTGTACCGGCTGAGCTTTATGAGAGCGTTGCCCTGGATGGAGCGAATTTCTTCCAGAAGCACCGTCATGTAACGATTCCGTCAATCTCTCCGACACTGTTCTTCCTTCTCATCATCAATGTCATCAACTCCGTACAGGCATACGCAGAGTTCAAGATGATGACCCAGGGCGGACCGGCAGAGAGTACCAACGTTATCGTGTATGAGATTTACCAGGAGGCATTTATCAACAGCCGTTTCGGTGTGGCCTGTTCAGAATCCGTAATTCTGTTTGTTATTTTGATCATCCTGACTGCACTGCAGTTTAGACTGGAAAAGAAGGTGACCTACTGATGAAAGAAAAACCATATGTAAAAGTGGCGATGTATGCGCTGAATATTATTTTTGCAATTATTATTATTGTTCCTGTTATCTACTGTTTCAATGTTAGTATGATGGATCTGAAGGAGATCTACGGCGGAAAGTTCTGGCCGTCCCATCTGACTATCGAGAACTACACAAGAGCATTTCAGCTTGCACCGTTCTTTACCTTCATTAAGAACTCACTGATCGTATCCGGTGTTATCACATTTGCTCAGGTCGTTACAGGTGCTCTTGCAGCATATGCTTTTGCAATGATGGAGTTCAAAGGCAAAAAGGTCCTGTTCTATATTATGCTGGCAACCATGATGATCCCGAGCCAGGCGATCATCATCGCAAACTACCTGACTATTGCTGACTGGGGTATCCGTAATACATACGCAGCGCTGATCCTTCCTAATGCAGCAGCAGCTTTTGCGGTATTCAACATGCGTCAGGCATTCCTGACACTGCCGAAGGAGATCCATGAGGCGGCAGAGATTGACGGATGTACAAATTTCAAGTTCTTATATACCATCGGTGTTCCGCTTATCAAACCATCACTGGGTGCTCTGATCATCTATGTATTCCTTCAGAGCTGGAACTACTATCTGTGGCCACTGCTTGTAACAGACAGTGTAAATATGAGAACGGTTCAGATCGGTCTTGGTATGCTTCAGGGGGCTGAGGCAACAGACTTCCGACCGGTTATGGCTGGCGCTATGGTTATCCTGATTCCGTCGATCCTTGTATTTATCATTGGTCAGAAGCAGATGATCAGTGGTCTGACAGCAGGTGCTGTTAAGGGTTGATCCAATCACATAAGAGCAAGTAGCAAAAATGTTAATTTGTCCGACCTGTATTGGGGCGGGTCGGACCATTATAAAAGGAGGGTTTCTATATGAACAACAAAAAATGGATGGCGATTCTTTTAGGAGGAATCATGGCTGCATCTCTGGCAGCTCCGTGCTCAGTAAGTGCAGCTGAGAAAACAACACTTACATTCTGGCATGCAATGGGCGGCACAAACGGTGAGGTGCTTCAGCAGATCGTGGATGATTTCAATGCATCCCAGGATGAGATTGAGATTAAAGCTGAGTATCAGGGAACCTATGATGATACCATCACAAAACTGAAAGCTGCTATGCAGAGTGACTCCGGTCTTCCGGATGTCTGCCAGATGTATGACGTAGGAACAAAGTTCATGTATGACAGTGGTGCTGTCATTCCTGTAGAAGACAAATTTGAGAGCACAGGCTATGATAAGAGCTCTGTTATGGAGGTTATCAGCAGCTACTATACCGTAGACGGCAAGCAGTATGCAATGCCATTTAACGTATCCACACCTATGCTGTATTACAACAAAGACGTATTTGAGGCAGCAGGACTTGATCCTGAAACTCCGCCAACAACTTATGATGAGGTTCTTGAGGATGCCAAGAAGATCGTAGAGAGCGGAGCAGCTCCGGTTGGTTATTCACAGGCTATTTACGGATGGTTCTTTGAGCAGCAGCTTGCAGGACTTGGTGTAACATACGGAAACAATGACAATGGACGTAAAGAGGCAGTTACAGCTGTTGATTTTGATTCCAACGGCGGCGGCCTGAAAGTATTTGATATGTGGAAAAAGCTGTATGATTCCGGATATTTCGAAGATTACGGAACAACAACAGCAGATACTCAGACAGCATTCTTCTCCGGACAGGTTGGTATGATCATCGAGTCTACTGCTATCCTGAAAAATGCAGTTGATTCTTCTCCGTTCGAAGTTGGTACAGGATATCTTCCGAGAATCGAGCAGAATGATGAAGGCGGTGTTATCATCGGTGGTGGATCCCTGTGGCTTACAGATACAGGCAACGAAGCTAACGAAGATGCAGCATGGAAATTCATCGAGTACATCACAACTCCTGATGTACAGGCTAAATGGTCCATGGGTACAGGATACTTTGCGATCAACGAGAAAGCTTATGAGACAGAGGATATGAAGGCTTACCTCAAAGAAAACCCGAACTTCGAGACAGCTATCAACCAGCTGAAGGATTCTCCTGTAAACTGCAATACAGCAGGTGTTCTCTCAGGTGTACAGACAGAAGCCCGTCTTACATTCAACGAGATCATGCCGCAGGTATATGATGGCAAGCTTACAACTCAGGACGCTGTTGATCAGCTTGCAGCTTCTGTAAACAAAGCGATCGAGAACTATAACGAGTCTATTAAATAATCAGAATGCCCTCTGATCAGTAGATAGAGCAACAGATAGGGATACCGCCGCTGGGCGCCGGTATCCCTGCTGTTTTACATGCTGTGAGACTACAGATCATGTATATCCGGGGTATAGGATCATATGAAAAACTGCGTAGTGAGACGGACGGAGTGAGTCCGGCTGACTAGACAGCTTTCGAATGGAGTGAGTGTGGCCTGCGGCGTTCGTGCAAGGCAAAATGAAGTGATGCGCTATTGGCGTTATCACCGGCAGAAAATAATGTTACAACAGGAAAGGAGCAAATTTATGGGCGGAATTCTCGGAGCATGTAATGCAATATCGGATTATTTGCACACTTTAAATATGGGATCGACGCTGTTTCGGCTGATTCTTGCGATGTTTCTTGGATGTCTGATCGGTATTGATCGTGGAATGAAGAAGCGTGTGGCAGGTGTAAAAACACATATGATCGTCTGTATGGGGGCAACTCTGGTTATGATGACGGGCGATTTTATCCATGTATATTCTAATGGGGCAGGAATCGGAGATACTGCACGACTTGGCGCACAGGTTGTCAGCGGGATTGGTTTTCTTGGAGTGGGAACTATCATTGTGACCGGACAGAGACATGTATCCGGTCTTACGACAGCAGCCAGTCTTTGGACTTCTGCGTGTATCGGACTTGCTGTGGGAATCGGCTTTTACAGCGGTGCGATCTTTACCACGCTGGGGCTTATTCTGGTGTTCAAATATGCGAAATATATAGAGGTTTATGTGGAAGAGCATTCCAATACCTATGACGTATATATGGAGTTTGAAAATGAAGACAAGATGAGTATGGTCATAAAGAAGCTCCGGGAAGAGGACATCCTGATCTCCAACGTAGTTATCATCAAAAAGAGATCCAAAACACAGAGTGTGGTGATCCAGGCAACAATGGAGGCTGCCAAATGGAAAGCACGCCATACTGTATTTCGTGAGGTAAGACAGCAGGAAGGAGTTATTTCTGTGGAGGAAATATGATCGGGAATCGGGAATACAATGAAACTTATCATGTTTTTGAGAAAGTTAAGAGCATGTTAAAGAAAAAACGATGTATTTTACGAAAAATGCACTTGAAATATGAAGAATAGTCTGATACAATGAATACAAAGTGAAGAAGGAATCTGATTCAGCTTGCTGAATACAGAGAATGCCATTGAGAACAGAGACCGGCATGAAGACACATGGATAAGTGTGTTTTTATGCCGGCTATTTTTATGCGCAAATGTTAATGTTTCAAAAGGATTACAAGGGTTACAAAGGGTTACGGCATAAAAATAATGGCATATTCACTTGAAAGATTGCTGTTCGTAAGCAGTACTCCTCGCAGAATATATACCTGCGGACGGCAATGCTTGTGTTGCAACGGATATTCTGCTGTTTCCGGCGCAGAGAAAGCCGGGGACAGTTCAGAAGATCCGCAAACAGGAAAGGAGAAACAGATCTATGTATGATGTGATCATTATCGGAGCAGGAGTTTCCGGAGCGGCAGCGGCGAGAGAGCTTTCAAGATATCGGCTGAAAATCTGCGTTCTGGAGCGAGAAGAGGATGTATGCTGTGGAACTTCCAAGGCAAACAGCGGAATCGCTCATTCCGGTTATGATGCAGAACCGGGAAGCCTTATGGCGGAACTGAATGTGAAGGGCAGCAATATGATGGGACAGCTTTCGAAGGAACTGGATTTTCCTTTTAAACAGACTGGTTCACTGACTGTCTGTACAACTGAGAATGGAATCGCCATGCTGCATAAGCTGCGTGAAAGAGGACTGAAAAACGGAGTAGAGGGACTGAGGATCCTTGACAGAGAAGAGGCACTTGCCATGGAGCCGAATCTGTCTGATCAGGTGCTGGCAGCGCTGTATGCACCGACAGCCGGAATTGTCTGTCCCTTTGAGCTGAACATTGCAATGGCAGAGAATGCATATAACAATGGTGTGGAATTTAAATTTGACACAGAAGTAAAGAACATCCGAAAACAGGAAAAAGGTTTTGTTGTGGAAACCTCAAAGGGTGATCTTGAGACAGGCTGTATCGTCAATGCTGCCGGTGTCTATGCGGATGTTTTTCATAATATGGTAAGTGAGAAAAAACTGCATATCACTCCTCGTAAGGGTGAGTATATGCTTCTTGATAAAAGTGCAGGAACACATGTGAATCATACGATCTTTGCACTTCCAAATAAGAACGGAAAAGGAGTTCTGGTAACACAGACTGTTCACGGTAATCTTCTGATCGGGCCTACAGCTACGGATCTGGAGGATCGGGAGGAAACAGCGACTACCTCAGAGGGGATGGAGGAAGTAAGTGTCAAATCCCGGAAAACAGTAAAGGATATTCCACTGCGGAAGGTGATCACAAGCTTTGCAGGGCTTCGAGCTATCGAGGACGGTATGGATTTTGTGATCGAAGAGGTGGAGGATGCTCCAGGATTTATCGATTGTGCAGGAATCGCATCTCCGGGACTTACCAGCTCACCGGCCATTGGCTGTATGGTTGCTGACATCGTAAAAGAAAAATTACATCCGGAAGTAAATCCGGATTTTGATCCGGTGAGAAAAGGGATCCTGGATCCGTCAGAGCTTTCTCTGGAAGAAAGAAATGAGCTGATCAAAAGATCACCGGAATATGGAAATATCATCTGCAGATGTGAGATGATCTCTGAGGGAGAGATCCTGGATGCGATCCGAAGACCGCTTGGAGCGAAATCCCTGGACGGAGTAAAACGTCGTACAAGAGCAGGAATGGGAAGATGTCAGTCAGGCTTCTGCTCTCCCAGAACAATGGAAATCCTCAGCCGAGAGCTTGGCATTTCCATGGAGGAGATCACAAAAACAGGCGGAGCTTCCAGACTGATCGAAGGAATCAACAAGAAAATTGCAGAGGAGGGCGAGAACCATGAATGATAAGATTATGGTGAAGAGAGATATCGTGATCATAGGCGGAGGCCCTGCAGGACTGGCAGCAGCCCTGGCTGCAAAGAAAGAGGGAGCAGAGAGTATCCTGATCCTGGAACGTGATAAGGAACTGGGCGGGATCCTGAATCAGTGTATCCATAATGGATTTGGCCTTCATACATTTCAGGAGGAGCTGACAGGACCGGAATATGCGGCACGTTTTATCCGGATGGTAAAAGAGCAGCAGATCGAGTACCGGCTGAACACCATGGTCATGGATATCAGCCAGGATAAGGTGATCACTGCCATGAGCCGCCAGGAGGGAATGTATCAGATCCGGGCAAAAGCTGTGATCCTTGCCATGGGCTGCAGAGAGAGACCGCGAGGTGCACTGAACATTCCGGGATATCGACCGGCAGGCATTTATTCAGCAGGAACAGCACAGCGCCTTGTAAACATGGAAGGATTTATGCCGGGAAAAAAAGTAGTGATCCTGGGATCTGGTGATATCGGACTGATCATGGCCAGACGTATGACGCTGGAAGGTGCAGAGGTTAAGGCAGTGGCAGAACTGATGCCATATTCCGGAGGCCTGAAGCGAAATATCGTGCAGTGCTTGGATGACTTTGGTATCCCGTTGAAGCTTAGCCATACAGTGGTTGACATAAAAGGAAAAGAGCGTGTGGAAGGAATCACTCTTGCAGAGGTAGATGAAAACAGACGCCCGATTCCCGGTACAGAGGAATTTTTTGAATGCGATACGCTTCTTCTTTCTGTTGGTCTGATCCCAGAGAATGAGCTTTCCGGACAGGCAGGTGTGAAGCTGAGCAATGTGACTTCCGGACCGGTGGTAAACGAAAGTCTGGAGACAAATGTAGAAGGTATTTTTGCCTGCGGAAATGTTCTTCATGTTCACGATCTGGTGGATTTTGTTTCGGAGGAAGCCGGCAATGCAGGAAGAAATGCGGCTCTTTATATAAACAACAATGGAGAGGATAAAATACCGGAAGAGATGAAGATCACACTTTCGCCCCAAAACGGAGTCCGCTATACAGTGCCGTCTGAGATCCGTACCGGTCATATGACGGAGGAGCAGCTGGTCCGCTTCCGTGTGGGAAATGTATATAAAAATTGTTACATCCGTGCATATCTGGATGGAGAACGGATCTTTTCCAGAAAAAAACAGGTGGCAGCACCCGGAGAGATGGAACAGATCAAATTGAAAAAAGAGCAGCTTCTTTCCATTCTGGAAGGAAAACAGAAACAGGATAAACATGAACTTGTGATCCAGGTGGAGGAGTGATGAAAATGGAAAAAAGGAATCTTACTTGTATCGGATGTCCTATGGGATGCGCCCTTCTGGTGGAAATGGATGGAAAAGAGATCATTTCCGTCACAGGAAATACCTGTAAAAAAGGTGCGGAATATGCAGTGAAGGAAGTGACAGATCCGACCAGGATCGTGACAACGACCGTGCGTGTGAAGAATGGAAGCATGCCGGTGGTGTCAGTAAAGACAGCACAGGATATTCCGAAAGGAAAGATTTTTGACTGCGTGGAAGCGCTGCGGGATGTATGTGTGGAAGCGCCGGTTCAGATCGGGGACGTGATCCTGGAGAATGTAGCAGGCACAGGCGTGGATATCGTGGCTACAGGAAATGTGAAGCAGATCATACAGTGATCTGCGGAGGATATATGTGGCAATCTGTATGCTTATAATATGTCAGCCCTCCGGCAGACAAAGCGAATAAAATAAACCTGAAAAGGCTTTTTTATCGCTTTGTTTGCTATGAAACAAAATATACAAAATGCACAAAAATAACAGTTAAAATTTGTGCATAATTACTATTGACAAACAATGTCAATGTACAATATGACGAAAATAGTAGCAAATATTTGTGCAAGATTACCAAACAGTATAAAAGTCAATACTGTAAATATGCACAAAGATTCTACTAAATTATTGGTAATATTTGTGCAATTTGAACAATAGATATGAGCATATAGAACACATATATTTGTGCAATATTACATATTGCATATATAGTCAACTAGCGTTATAATACATATATCAAATAAAGAAAGGACACCGAATAGGTGGATGGTGGTTGTTATGGTAATGACAGTAGGCGAAGCTATTAAACAGTTTAGACCGATTAAGATTGAAGTGCGTGTCGGAAAAGGCTTGAAGATTGTTGCAAATATTCTTACAAAAGAGGGCGCAACGCATGCCGATTTAATTGCTGAAAAGCATGTGAAATTGATTTCGATGATAAACAGTTATTTGATATTAGAGGGGGTGTAAAATGGTAAACATTTATGTTAAGAAAGAGGACAGTTATCGCGAGTTGGTAACGCATATTAAAGACATGCATGATGTAGTAATGATTCTTGCGGTAATGGCGGATACGGGCAAGGTTACGATTGACAAATCCGATTATGGAATGAAAGACGGAGAGCGTTATATCAATTTATATTTGAGTAGGGGGAATGAATAATGATGGAAATTATTTTGAGAGAAAACAAGGAAATCACAAACAATGCTTTGAGCGACAACTTAACGATTGCATTGAACGCATTTAGTAAGACAGAAGATAACGTAAAAGAAGTAGCACGCGCACTGGGAACGATTATATTGGACGAACTGTATACTGACGATTTCGCTACTGTGAAAGATTTTGCGAACTATCTTTCATGCAGTACCGCAAAACTCACACAGTTTGCGAGATTTGAAAAAATCATACGAATGGGTATTTGCACCGATATGTTCGAGGTAATGAGCATGACACAGATTATCGAGTGCGCGAGATTGCTCGAATTTCTTTTAGATATGCGATTAGATAACGCCAACATCGAAATCGAAATCAAAAAATTTATAAGTCCAACCATGACATGCAAGGAAATCCGCGAAGAGGTCAACAAGTTATTGAAGACAAGCGAGGTTGACACCGAAGCAGAAACAGAAGCAGAAGCAGAAGCAGAAGCGGAAACAGAAGCAGAAGAAACGGATGCGGAAATCGACGAAGACGTGACAGAAAAAGAATCGCTAGTCAACTACCTGTCTGAACTTGAAGAGGGGTTCGAGCTTGACAAGGAAGACATGAAGGTTATTAAAAGAGTTATTAAAATGTTATCAAAATAACGCACATAGCTGTTCTATCGGCAAGACGGGGAGAAAGTGAGGAAATTATGGCACAGACAAGAAGCAAATCGCAGGCAAGAAGCAAATCGCAGGCAAGAAGCAAAGCACAGCCGAAGAACGAAAGAAGAACATTCAACAACACGATTACAGAATTTGAAGTTTCACATGTGCACGAGTTTGAAGATTCTTTCGGAGAAACTGGATACTACTTCACACTTGATTTGGGATTCGTTACAATCTATTCAATGCAGGCACTGATGAACAAAGACGGAGACTACTATATCACGTTTCCATCACGCAAGGGGAAAGACGGGGAGTGGTACAAGACGGGGTATATCGAAAGTTCCGCTTTGACTGATTCTATCGTGGAAGCGATTTTGCAATCGTAACAAGGGGGTGTCTAAATGGCACGAAAAATAAAAACAATCGACATAAACAGAGCAACAAAGAAAGAGCTTTTGACATACGCGCGCAATAATGCGCGCTATGTCAATTCTCTTTTAGATTCTCTTGAAAAAGCAGACAAGGCATATAGTAAGGCGTATCAGTACACGCAAAATAGGCTTCGCAATAAAAGTTATATGAAAGTTGGGAAGTCGGGGGATTTACGTTTTTTCTCAACAAAAAAACAAATTGAAACCCTTACGCAAGGACAACTTCGCGAACTCGTGAAAAACATTCAAGGCTACAAGCAGACGCGGAGCGGAAGTGTTGCGGGGCAAAGAAAAATTGAGAATGAAATATTTCAGCATTTCATGGAAACCGCGAAAGAATGGGAGCTTGATTTAGGAACAGATTTCACTCGCGATAAGTTCGAGGAAATTGTAAAATCGGAAGATTTCCAAAATTTAAAAAGTGCTGAAAGTTACAGTAGCAGTGTGCTTTTCGAGTTTATGGGGAAGTATGGAACGGGTGAAATTGCTGTGGGTTTGTTGGAAAAATACAAAAACAAAACGCACAGAGTACTCTCTGTGCGCTTGTGGCAGGGGTAGTAAGTCTCGAACTCACGGCACGCGGTTTTGGAGACCGCTGCTCTACCAACTGAGCTATACCCCTA
>OLFZ01001375.1_pt1 | contig 20957 bp, 19 predicted proteins | sample 1604861 | NCBI WGS metagenome assembly OLFZ01 (sample SAMEA3888895, study PRJEB22519) | human gut metagenome | biome: human gut; feature: human-associated habitat; material: faeces | place: Denmark | collected 2011 | reverse complement strand
GCTTCTGCATATCTCCGGTGGTGTGCGTGTAGGTGTCCAGCGTGAAGCTGGCCTTTGTGTGGCCCAGAATGCCAGCCAGTGTCTTGGCATCCACACCGGAGGACAGGGCATGCGTGGCGAAGGTGTGCCGCAGATCGTGGAAGCGGATGTCCGGCAGTCCCGCCTCGGTCAGCAAGGTTTTGAGCTGCTGATAGGCTCGACTGGGATTTATCGGCAGTTCTGGGCGGAACGGGTCATAGAAGATCCATGGGGAGCAGATTTGGCTCTGTCGTTTGCGGAGGATCTCTGCTGTACTGGGCGGCAGGATGATCTTCCGCGTTCCCGCATAAGTCTTGGTATCGCCTGTGGTGAGCGGCTTGCCTTTTTCCTTGTGGAGGGTACGCCGCACATGGAGCGTTTCCTGTTTCGTATCGAAATCCTCCCACCGCAGTGCGCAGATCTCGCCGCGGCGCAGACCGGTGGTCACCGCGGTGTAGAAGAAATCATGCCAGAACGCATCCTTTTCAATGACTCTCATAAAAGCATCCAGTTGTGCTTCGGTGAGGATCTTCATGGGTGCGCCGTCAAACTTGGGCGGGTCAACTTCTGCCGCGGGATTGTTGGGGATCAGGTTCTGCTCCATAGCCGTTTTCAGGGCGTGGTGCAGGGTGGTGTGGATGCCGTGGACCGTTCTGGCGGAAAGGCCGGGGGATTGTCCATCTCTGGAATGTACCCGCCCGGTTTCCTGTAAGGAGCGGTAGAGCGACCGCAGGTCGACGGCAGTGATTTTTGAGAGAGTTTTGTTTCCGAGATAGGGTTTGACATGGAGTTCCAGAGAGCGGCGATAGCCGTTCAGGGTGGTGGGACGAAGCGTAGCGGCCATGTACTCGTCCAGCCATTTGTCCAGCCAGACGGAGAGGGACATATTGCTTTCTTCGGTCAGATCAACACCTTTATAGGCTTCGGTGAGCTGTCGCAGCTTGACAGACAGCTCTTTTTGCGTTGGCGCGGAGATGTAACGGAAGATGGAGTCACCGTTTTTCTTGTGGCCCACCACGATGCGGCCTTCCCAGCGCCCATCCTCCCGCTTGCGTACCATGCCGTCACCGGACGGTCTTCGTTTTGCCATGGATTTTCACCTCCAATCGAATTTTGTTTTTGATCATGCGTCTGTATCGTCCTTATCATGGACCTGCGCTTTGCTGCAGGCCCGTTCCTCTTCCTCTCTGGCGAAGGAGTACACCGGTTCCTCTGCCAGTTCTCTGTGAATTCCGCAGGCGAGGCGGTAGCCACAGATGAAGCTGTGGAGGGTTGCGAGGCCCCGCAGACTGTCCTCCATATCCACCAGCCGAAGCAGGAGTTTCCGATCATCCTTCACCAGCCGGGAAGAGAGCTCTTTGTGAGTCCGGTCGACTTCATCGGACAGGTTCTGTATCGATCGGGGCTTGGTTTCGAACTGCCTTTGCAGTGCTTTCATGTAATCGTACATACTGTTTACCTCGCCTGCGGGAAGCGGTGCGGCTCTGCCACACACTGGTACAGGACCGCTCCGCAGTTACCGCAGATCAGGAATTTGATGCGGTTGCCCAGCAGACCGTTCCGCTTGAAGGTCACCAGCGCATCGCTCTGCCAGCCGACCCGGATATCTTTGCCGCCGCAGTACTGACACTGCCTGACCGGAAGTTGATTCATCATAGTCGCTCCTCCGTCTCTGTATTTTTGCAAACACACAATACCGGAAGAGCAGATGAATAGCCAATGAAAGAAGTGTCTGCTGCGAAAATTCTACAAAACCAACAATGCGGACGATTTGGGTTTTGCTCTGAGAATATTTTTATTGACTTCAGCAGCCCAAAATATGACGGTGCCGCGCGGGTCTTACATAGACATGGTTGGCCCTTTGTACTCCTCGTACACATTGCCTTTCAGACCGTGGGCTTCACGCTTTTCCTGAAGCTGCTCCAACCGTTTGCGGTCGATTTGGATGCCGCCGGGGTTGGACTGCGGCAAGGAGTTCTCCTGGAAGATACTGCCCATGTGGTGGAGCAGACGGGTGACGCCCAGGAACACATTGGGAGGTCTGCCACTGTTCTGCTGTTGGAGAAGCGATTCGGCATAGGCATTACCCTGCACAGCGGATTTGGTTAACCAGTGGATGCCCATCGTTTTGTCGTACTCCACGCCCTGGCCCATGAGGTACAGCTTGCCCAGCATATACTGCGCATACTGATTTCCGTCCTGCGCCGCGCGGTCAAACCATTTTGCTGCTGCGGCGAGATTTTGCGCTACATTTTTTCCTCTGTAGAACTCCTTACCCAGACGGTAGGCGGCATAGCTGTTTCCACTTTGTGCAGCGGTTTTCAACCAGCGCATCCCTTGCTCAGGGTCACGCACCTCTACATCATTGGAGAGCAGCAATTTTCCGTGGGTGTACTGCGCATAGCTGTGTCCCTGCTCCGCCGCCTGCTGAAACCAGTACCGGGCATTAGTTGAGTTCGGTGTCAGCAGAGGACCATCCCGCCACAGCTTGCCCATGAGATACTGCGCGTGCTTGTCGCCGCTCCCGGCCAGTGCTTTCAGCTCAGAGACAGCGTCGCTGCGCTCCTCCAGAGTCAGGGTGTCATCACGGATGACGTCCCGCAGGTCCCAGTAGTCATAGGAGGCGTTGCGAAACTCCTCCGGTTCGCTCTCATGCTCCACGCCCTTGTCCTCAAAGAACAATTTGCACTGCCGGATATTTTCTGCTCCTTTTATCACAGCGTTTTTGATGGACCGGAATTCTTTCTGCTGTGACAGGGGCACACGCTTTAGTTCTTTGTCGTGGTAGTACGCATCCACCTTGCCCTGAAGGATCTGCCACTGCTCATAGCATTTGCGCACACTGGGAAGCCGCTCCATCTCATCTACGATCCGGTCCACCAGTTTCTTCTGCGGCTTCGGAAGATACCCGTAGGACTTCTTGCCCTTCACAGTTTCGAGCTGCAGAGCCAGTTCCAACATGAGCCGCTCCGCATCTGGATGATTGCAGATGCCTTCCTTCATGGATCGCACCATTTCCAGCATCGCCTTCCGTGCATCGCGCACCAGTTCATCACGGGACACCGACTTCTGCTCATAGAGATGGAGCATCTCGTTCTGGAAGATGTGGTTGGTGAGCGTGGATTTGATTTGGCGGATACCATCTTTGGAGAGATATGCTTGTCCTGGTTTTGCAGACCACGCCATCATATGCACGTGGGGATGTTCGCCCTCGTCATGGAAGGCGGCATACCAACGGAAGTCGTTGGAGGGTATCTTCATCGCTGCGGCGATGTCGTTGCGGTGAGCGCGGAGCAGCTCCCGCCATGCGGCGGCGTTGTCGAAGCCCAACCTTGCGGCATCTTTACGTTTGAGGGAGATGATGTGGGTCCAGACGTTTCCGGCGTAGTTCTCCAACTCGTTCATCGCTGCATCCAAATCGATCCCATCGCTGTCTCCGAACAGACCGTGTTCACCCAGACGTTCCGCGCGGGGACGGGTGGCGATGTACTTCATGTACCGTTCCGACTGCATCACCGAATCCCAATTGGATTCGAGAGCCAGCGTGATGAACGCAGAGGCGTTGGCCTTGGTGGGCTTGTCCATGTAGTCGCCGTACTCATACAATTCTTTGACCTCTGGGAAATCCTTCACCAGTTTTGTGATGAGCTGCTCTTGCTTTCGTGTGGGGGGACGGTCATCCGGGATGATTTCCACCCGCTCACGGGTAGCGATGTACTTGAGGTAACCGGACGCACCGCCAGTACTCTTGATGTAGGGACTCTTGAGGATCAGCTTTGCCATTCGTCATCATCCCAATCCGTAGTTTCATCCCACAGCTGCGCACGCTTTTCCAGAGAGACGCGGCCATTGGTGGACTTCACATTTTTCACGCTCTGCGCACGGCGGCGTTTTAGATCGTCACGGTCGATCTGCATGGTATCCGCAATGATACCCATCAGCATGTCCAGTTCCACCGCATGGTTGAAGGACAGCGAGGAGAGATTTTTCTCCAGGATTTTAAGCCGTCCGTCCATAGCGGATGAGATCGCTCTGGGGAGCATGTCATTGCGGTTGGCGGAGAGCCAGTCCGCATAGAAGCTGACGGCCTTGTCGATGAACTCATTCATACTGCGGCAGTTATCCGCTTCGTACCACTGCTCAATCTTCTGCCTGGTTTCCGGCTCCGGCCGGTAGGTCAGGCGGTCTTTGTTTTCGCTCACAAATATCACTCCAATCTTCGTTAATGTCATATTAGATGCCGCTGGAAAGCCTGTGACCATTGGCGGTTTGGGGAAAGCAGACGCCAATCGTGAACAAATGCTCTGAAACAGACGCCAGAACACATGCACCTAAGAGGTGTCGCAAAATCCCCGTAAACTGCCCGCACTGCGGGCAGTTGTGGTTGCCCATAACGCCGGAAGTGGCGCCAGGGCTTTATCCCGCTTTTCCTTTCGTCCTCGCAACCTCGTCCAAAAGGGGGCAAAACCGTCCCAACCCCCTCGTTGGGGCTGGGACTCCACCCAGCCCCGAAGGGGCGCACACAGCGGCACACAGGGGCAAACACGGGGTGCTCATGCGCTTTGCCCATCGCCCGCCGGGATGAACTCGATGCCCAGTTTCTCAGCTTTCGCCTTCGCTTTCTGCTGCATAGTAGCGAGCTCTGCTTTTTCAAATTGCCGGTCGTAGTATGCCTGCGTGATCTCATGCATTGAGACGAGGGTGTAGAGCAGGTTGCCGTTTTTCTTGATGCCGTTCTTTGTGATGATTTTAGTATGCTCCGTGATGATGAGACCACGTTCCTCCAGCAGACGCACATACTTGGCAACGGTGTTACGGGAAAGGTGTAGTCTCTTGGCGATGGTCGCCTCGCTCGGATGACACTGATCTGTCTTCCTGTCCGCGCTGCGCAGCAGATAGAGGTACACTGCTACCGCACTGGCAGGCAGATCCATGTCCAGCAGGATGTTCGGAACCGGGAAGCAGTTTTTCACGTGTTCCCAACCAACGGGAGGTTTTGTTTTTCTCATGCGCGCTCACCGCCCTTCGTGTGCTCCTCCACCCACTGGATGAACTTTTCTTTCGGAACCACCATGCGGCTGCCGATGCGCAGTGTTGGAAAATTCTTTTCGTGCATCAGTTCGTATGCGCTGGACGGTGCGATGCCGAGTGTTTTTGCAACAAGATCTGAGTTGAGGAACAGCGGCAGTTCATCGTAGCTTTTGTAGACAGATGATTTCATTTTTGATTTTCCTTTCTTTTCTGTTTTGATTTTGATTGGCCGCACACCGTACACCTTCCTGCCCCAGACTTTCTGCGGCGTTGTCCCGTGTCGGCACGCTCCCCTTTGCGGATCTTGGCGCTGCTTCCCTCACGGTGTATGCACTCCGGCTGCGGGTATTCAGTTGTCGAGGTGTCATGAAACTTTTCGCTTTCGCTGTGTTCACCTTTATGTTAAAATAATTTCAAGGCGGCTTACATCAGGAAGTGATCTTTGAGGAGGTATCGGCATGGCTTCGGAATTGTACTTGATGGAGGTGGGCGATGGACGTTATTCCATCCCGCTTTGTGATGATGGGTCAATCACGCAGATGCCTGAACTGACTCCCGCGGAGACCTTGATCGCCTTTTCTGAACTGGACTACACGGACTACCGCAAGGCGGTGCGGTGGCTGCGGAACGAGCATCCTCTGTTTGAGGAGCGGATCGACATTCCTGTGAGCGACTTAGAGGACTTTGCCGCGGAGGCCATTTTGCTGACACCGGATCTGTGTGAGATCGATCCTGTGAGCGGATTTGTTGTGACGGACATTCTGCATCAAACTTTGCAGGCAGAGGATGACGGCACGGCGATGTTTCTGCTGGCTGCTGGACAGGAGATCCTGCGGGTGATGGAGGAACCGTTGCGTGTACAGAATTATCTTCGGAATATCATGGAGGTCGCATTTGACAGCACAGCAGGAATGACACCGGCGGAGCAGTATGAAAACCTGCGGGCGGCTTATGCCGACATTGCGCGGATCTGCGATCCGGCAAAGCTGCCGCAGTTGGAAGAACCACGGTCGTTTCGGCTTCGCAGCCTGATGGAGCTGCGGATGCTGGTGCTGGCGCTCTACTTCGAGCAGGACAACCAGCGGGTCTGCCGATGTGACTACTGCTGGGGCTATTTCATCCCGAAAACGAAAAAGGCCACCCGGTACTGTGACCGGGTGACCGATGGGCAGAGCTGCAAACAGCGTGGCGCGAATCTGGCAAGGCTGGATAAGACTTCGGAGGATGAGGCGCTCCTGATCTGTAAAAAGCTGCGGGACAGAATGTATTCCCGCCTGCTGCGGTGGATCGACGCGGCACCTTCTGAGCGTTCCAACCTGATACCCATGGACTACGAGCAGTACGACCAGTGGAGCGAGAACGCTCGGCTGGCACGGGAGGAATATGTTCAGGGGAAATTGACCGCAGAGGGGTTCCTGCGAAAGATCGACACCACCCATGAGCTGACGAGCTACGAGGTGGACAAGATCGACCTGCCCGATGGGCCAAGTATGTGGCAGCGGCTTGTTGCGAGGGACTTCAGATTTGACCCGGAGAGATACTTTCCGGAAGAAATGGCATACCTGAACTTGAATCTGAACGACCCTGACCCGCAGTGGCTGATGCTGACCGCTGATGATCTGCGGAGGGAAGCGCAGAAGGGTCACCAGAGCCTGAAAGAGAAATACGGGAAATGAAAAATACTCGGGACCGGTTCGAGAGAACTGATTCCGAGTATTTCTGCTGTTTACAGCAGCGCAAGATATAAAACGGGAACGCTACAAAATGGTTGCCCTACGAGCCCCATGAATGTCTGAGGCCACACATGGGTGTAAATCTCACCGGAAAGCTGTGAGATTGAACCTTCGCTTGGCGTTAGGCAACGGAATTGTTAATGCGCAGAACAGCAACATGGAGATACCGGCGGTTGGAAGTACCTGTAATTAGCGGGCTTGTCGCTTAAAATCCGTTCTTGCAAAGGCTATTTCTCTGTGCTACACTATTACACAGATACACAAGAGGATGGGAGCGAGCTGCAATGAGCAACAGAAATATGGTTAATATAACCATTACAATGACGCGGGAGGAGCGAAAAGCATTAAAACAACTTGCTCTGGATGAGGATACCACGGCATCTGCGTTGATCCGTGAATGGCTGAAAGAGCATATAGAGCAGCAACAGGAGGTGAGCGACCATGGCGAGCATTGAGGAAAAAGTTGAGGAGCATTACAAGAAGATACTGGATGAGTTAGGAATCAGGCACTATGGAAAAACGGAGAGCATTAATCGAACCATTATAGATGCTCTGCGGTCTGCGGACTCCAAATCTGGTGGCTCTGGAAATAATTACCCCGATATTCAGCTTCTTTTGGAAAATAAGACCGCCCGTCGAATTCCTGTTATGATTGAAGCCAAGGGGTTAAAGAATCGATTGGAAAAGATCTCGAAGTCCGGGCAGATCGAGCTTATCACCTATTATGAGAAAGACAGTAAGCGCAAGGACGGTACGATACAGCATCACGCTGGCGACGCCAATTATTCCAGCATTATGAATTACGCCGTGAACGGAGCTGTCCACTACGCCAACGCCATCTTGGACAGCAGAGGTTACACTGAAGTGATCGCCATCGGTATTAACGGAACACAGATGAACGCCGATGGCTCTGTTCAGGATGCGGAATGCAGGGCGTATTATATCTCCGAAAAGAATAATCGTGTCCCTAAGCATATTCCAGAACTGGATAAGGGATGGTCGCTGTTGAAGGCGGACAATCTGGATAGATTTTTTGCAATGCTGGACAAAATGACGCTGACCGAGAAGGAATTGGAAGATTTGAGACAGCGGACAGAGACTGCGTTGGAAACGAAAATTAAGTCGATTCACCAAAGTCTGTACGATAATCCCACGCTGCGGACGGCGCTGACCACGAATGAGAAACTGTATCTATTCTGCGGTCTGATCATGGTCGGATTGACTACCAAGGGTGTGGCACCGCTGGACGTAAATCAGTTTACTGGTAATGACGATCAGGAGGACAACGACAGTACGATCATTATTACCCGAATCCGCTCTTTCCTGAAAAAGAAGAAATGTGGCGACGATAAGATACGCATGATTTTAGACCTTTTGCAGCCAGTGTTTAAAAAGGAAACCCTGTGGAGACCGGTAAATGGCGAGAGCATCCTCAAAAGCCTGTTTAAGCAGGTGAAGCAGGATATCATCCCTTGTTTGGAGAGCAATCTGCACCTTGATTTTACTGGGAAAATTCTCAACTCTTTGGGAGACTGGGTACATATCGAAAATGACAGAGAGAATGATGTTGTGCTCACGCCACGCTATGTAACAACGCTGATGGCGAAGCTGGCCCGCACTAATATGGACTCTTTCGTGTGGGATCGAGCTATGGGTTCTGCTGGATTTCTTGTGTCGGCTATGGACATCATGATAAAAGATGCGCAGGCAAAAATCCACGATCAAAAAGAGTTAGAGAAGAAAATCACCAACATCAAGGAGCATCAGCTTTTGGGCGTGGAAATCCTCGGTAATATTTATATCCTGGCTGTGCTGAACATGATCTTGATGGGGGACGGCTCATCCAACATTTATAATGGCGATGGTCATGATTACAACAATGAGACCGGAAAGTTTCCTGCCACAGTATTTCTTCTGAACCCTCCCTACTCTGCGGATGGCAAGGGCTTCAACTTTGTGCAAGAGGCGCTGGAAAAGATGACCTTCGGCTACGCCTGCATTCTGATCCAGGAAAATGCGGGCAGTGGAAACGGCTTGCCCTATACGAAAAAGATATTGGAGAAAAACACCCTTTGTGCCAGTGTCCACATGAGTGATATCTTCTGCGGAAAGTCCAGCGTTCAGACGGCTATCTATGTGTTCCAGGTCGCCCGTCCCCACGAGGTGGACGACATGGTAATCTTTATTGATTTTAGCAACGACGGTTATGCCCGGCAAAATCGCAAAAAATCCAGCCAGGAGGTCAATTTGCGGGATGCCGATCACGCTGCTGAGCGGTATGCCGAGGTGGAGGCCATTGTGCTGGGTAAAAAGCCCAGGACTCAATACTATACGGAAGAAAACGGCCTTGTGATTCGGGATACCGTATCGCTAAATGGCAACGACTGGACCTTTGCCCAGCACAAGGTGATCGATACCATGCCTACGGAGGAGGACTTCCGGAAAACTGTGGCGGACTATCTGGCGTGGAAGGTTTCCCAAGCAATTAAAGGGGACGGTGGATATGGAGTATAAGGCATTCCGAATAGGGGCTTTGTTCGAAAAATTAAATGCTCCATATATTGGGGCTGGCCGCAAACAGGACAATGTCTCTAAGGAAAGAACAGAAGAGTTTTCATTGCCGTTAATCAATTGTAAGTGGGGCGACAATGGGATCATGTACTATGGTCGGCCTTCTGACTTTGTTCACTATGAAAATGTCCTTTCTGTTGTTTATAACGGTCCGCCTACGGTTGGCACGGTTTATGCACAGCCGCTGATTGGAGTTTTCACCGACGCTTATTTGATAGCACTCAAAAAATCTGTAATGCCGCATATGTCGATGGAGCTGTGTCTTTATCTTAAAACTGCGGTCGAAAAGGCAATCCATGATACAAAATATTCGAGAGCGGATAAGGCAACATGGACAGGCAAGGTTGAGAACGATGAGATTTTTCTCCCGGTCACAGATGAAGGAACGCCGGACTGGGAGTATATGCAGGAACGAATCAGCGTGCTGGAGCAGGAACGAATCAGCGTGCTGGAGCAGTATCTCCTGGCTGCTGGATTGGATGACTACAAGCTGACGACCGAAGATCAGGAAACGCTGAATAAGAAGGCTACATTTAAGCCCTTCAGTATTGGAGATTTGTTTGTCCCGCTGAAAGGCGGGTATATTGGTACCGGAAAGAAAATTGGTTCTGCAACGAAAGCGCGTAGTGAGGAATATTGTATACCGCTGACTTGCGCCAAGCTCGGGGACAATGGTATTATGTACTGGGGCAAGAAAGGTGATTTCCGCACCTATACAAATGCGATTTCCATTATAGCTGATGGTGCGGTTTCGGCCGGCCTTGTTTATGCTCAACCGGAAGAGGCCGGAGTATACAGCCACTCCTATTTTATTAGGCTGGAAAATGTCGAGGTTTCCTATCGGACAAATCTATATCTTGCGAGTGTATTGAACAAAGTTCTTTACCCGAAATATTCCCGTGAGAGACCGCCGCGGTGGGAAAATAAAGTAGAAAATGACAGCATTTTACTTCCTGTTACGGCAGAGGGGCAGCCAGATTATAGCTACATGGAACAGTATATCCGGGTACAGGAAAAGTTGGCCATTCGGGATGCTATACAGCTCAAGGACAGGATTATCGAAGAGACAAAGTGCGTCGTTGGGGCGTAATATTGTCTGTTGATGAGATGAACGGCGTAGTTTTCTATATGTCTTGAAATGTGGAAAACTACGCCGTGTCGAGGTGAGCAAATAAAAGGGGGACGGCAACAAAATGGACAAGAACTCCAAGAAAAAAGAATTGGCGCTTCGCAGTTCTGCTGCGGAATATTTGACTTTTGTGGCCTCCACCGGCGACAGTGACGAAAGTTTTGAGATGCGTTATGAGGATGAGAATATCTGGCTGACGCAGAAGATGATGGCGGCGCTTTACGATGTTGACATTCGCACAATTAATGAGCACATTAAGAAAATATATGACGACCACGAACTGTCGGAGGAGGCAACTATCCGGAATTTCCGGATAGTTCAAGCCGAGGGGGGACGGCAGGTCAACAGAGAACTGAAGCATTACACGCTTCAAATGATCATTGCTGTTGGATTTAAGGTCAATAATCCCCGTGCGGTACAGTTTCGCAAATGGGCGGGACAGATCGTGAAAGACCATACCATCCAAGGCTGGACCATGGATAAAGAACGCCTGAAAAAAGGACACATGTTTACGGATGAATACTTTGAGCGCCAGCTCCAGTACATCCGTGAAATCCGGCTGTCTGAGCGGAAATTCTATCAAAAGGTCACGGACCTCTACGCTACAGCTTTCGACTACGACAAGGATGCAAGGACCACCCGTCTGTTTTTCCAGACCGTGCAGAACAAGCTGCATTATGCCGTTCATCGCCACACAGCGGCAGAGCTGATCGTGGAGCGGGCTGATGCGGCGAAAGAACACATGGGGCTGGCAACCTGGGAAAATGCACCAGACGGAAAAATCGTAAAGGCTGATGTGACCGTAGCCAAGAATTATTTGAGCGAAAAGGAAATGTCATATCTGGAGCGGATCGTGTCTCTCTATTTGGACTATGCTGAGCTTCAGGCTGAACGCAAAATTCCTATGAGTATGGAGGATTGGGCGAAGCGTCTGGACGGGTTCTTGGAGTTTAACGGAAACGAACTGCTGACGGGACCCGGTAAAATCAGCGCGGAGCAGGCAAAGCTTCATGCCGAAACAGAGTTTGAGAAATATCGAATTATTCAGGATCGACTCTACAAGAGCGACTTCGATCGATTCCTCATGTTGGAGCAGTCGACGCATGATGCTCTGCCGGAGGATTGACTTTCTATTGTTTACAGCAGCGCAAAATAAAACTCTTTTCTTGTTGAAAAACTCGGGGCTCCAAAATTAACGGAGGCATCCGTTAGGGGCGCCTCCGTTAGTTTTAGAACAGCTGTAGCGCGATTGAGAAGGCGAAAGGAAGAGAAATGAGACGCAGCAAACTATCTGACCATACCTTTCAAAAGGGCAAGTTTATAACGCCAATAAATGCAATACCGCTGATGCATGAACTTGAAGACGAAAAGTCGTGAACTTATGGCCGCATGCCAGAGTACCTTTGGATTGGATTGATTTTGAAATATTATGGACGAGATGAAGGGTTAAGAAAGTCCTACGGCATTATTTCTGCATTACACAAATTGGCACCTGGCCTCTATACAGCAAGATTATCACAGATATTAAAGCTGGACGCAGATATTCAAAAGAGATTTTATGATTACATTATTTGCAGTGGAGCTAAAGAAGCACTTGCGCCGTTAACGGTTTTTCTTACTGCAAGCAAAGCCCCGATTTTTGCTAAGTGCTTTTATTGTCCAGATCAGAGTGTTGAGGACAGGTGTGAAGCGATAATTCAGACAATGCGTGAAATAATGGATCACCAATCTAATGAAGCAACTGATATCAGGTTTGTAGCACTCTATTTTAATCAACTTTCAGGGGAAGTACATCTTTTAAGAGAACAGGTGGATTTGCTGGTGGCCTATCCGTCATCCAAACACACTGATGAAATAATGTGCATGGCTCGTCCAACAGTACGTTCTCTTGAAATGATGATTTTGACTTTTGAAGAGGTTGACTCTGCATACTTGAAGGAATTTTGGAGGTGTGTAAGCGAAATGACAGATTGCAGTATATTCGCCATTCGATTTTCAGAGGAAAAGAGAAACATCACCGCATACATGGAAAAACTGCATGAGGTATTTGTGTATCTCTCGGAACTGTTTTTAACAGCTGCCCCGCTTAATGAGAAAATGAGTGTTTTGCTCGGGATTGCGACATATTCTTATAAGCGATTGAAGGAAATTTATGAGCATCAGTTATTTAATTCTATATCTGGCAGAAGTTGCGTGCGTGTCTTGATTGAAGACTATATTATGATGAAATATCTCGTAAAAAACGAGTCGTTTCATGAAAATATTTGGCGTGATTATCAGCTGTATGGTATGGGGCTATATAAGCTCGTTTTAGCAAGGCACAGGGAAAATGGTGCTTTAGAGGAATCTCATTTCGACGAAAAATATATCGAAGCTTTAATCAATGAATTCAAGGGTGAAGAATTCATTGATATGGATACTAAATATTTTGACAAGCAAAACATAAGGCTTAAAGCGGAAGATGTCGGAGAGAAGAATCTATATGGCTTATATTACGATTACGATTCTTCTTTTGAACATGGATTATGGGGAGCTATTCGTGAGTCTTCTCTTTTGAAATGTAACAACCCCGCTCATAAATATCATTGTGTTCCGGATGTTGAGGACGAAACCAGATTGAAAACCGTTCTGCCAGATTGTATTATGATTATGAACAAAACTATATCTTTTTTGGACGAGATATATGGTATCCCAGAACAGTTGTTAAATGAGGTAATTAACTTTGAAATCAAACCTATTGCTGGATAAGATTCATTTAATACAAACTGAATATAAAGAATTGCTCGCAACTTTGTTGCCAAAATTAAAAAGTAGCCATTCACCAGAAGCGTTGGATGAAATTAATTTATTCTGGCTGCGTCATATCGAGGAAATTCAGCTGTATCTAAAAGCTTGGTCCCCTGGTGAAAACAGTTACGTTTTCACGGCTGCCACATTTATGGATTTTGAGGATAACGAACACTTACCTTTTTTGTTAATGGGAGACAAGCATATTCTTGATGATCCTCTGAGTAAGTATTCAGAAATACGAAGTAAAATGCCAGATGGCAAAGATGCTGAATTTCTATATGAGCAAATCGGAGTGACAGCAGAAGATAATCTGAAGCTATTAGAAAATGTTCATGGTGAAATCCTCATACTGCCGCTTCGACTTCTCAACCAATCAAATGGCTATCATTCGCTCTATAGCGTCGGGGGACAAGCATTTATTAGCCTTTTTAATGGAATCGACAATCTGAACGATTACTTTGCAAAGTGTAACAGCATTGATGATATTATACGATTTGCCCGTGAAGATATTGGAAGATTAGTGATGTTCTCGGAAGATGATAATGTGATGTTACCATTTGGAGAGCGGTTCAGGGGCGCTTTGTCTGGAACCAAATACATGGTAGATCGAGCCAAGCCAGATTCATACAATTTCTTTATACTTGTATTTGGGTGTATCCAACAAGCCATTGATGTTCTTGTATCGTGTATATAGTACGGCTGTATCCCATATATTAGATATCCAGTTTCGCTTCACTACATCTCACTATTGTCGGAAAGTATGTTAGACATAGAGCACATAGTCAAGCTTCGTTTCAAGATGAGTGTTGCATTTGTTGTTTATCAGCTTTGCGATAAGGGTAGACTTGCAAGAGTTAGTTTAGAAGAGTTTTTGAAACAGATTCAGGCATATAACTTTAATGAAAAGCTGTTCCGAGTTCTTGCCGAACATGATATTAATGAAAATAGTTTCTTAGGGCATACAATTACACAGCTGGTAATTGACGAGTTAGAGGCATTCTATAATATACTGGCTGAAGAAAGCGGTATATAAAGTAAAAAAATCTGGCGAGTAACTGATAGAGATACAGCGGATGTGGTTTCTGACTTTGTAACCAAGGTTGCGGAGAGCGAGTTTTACGATCAGCGGGCGAATGCGTAAAATTGCGGCTTGACCACAGTTCCACCACAGACAGATGTGGAAACAACGGAGGCTGCACTTCTCGAAAGTTCTGGAAACAACGTTGTTCGGAACAAAAATGACTAAAAACAAGTAGAAATTGTTATAAAAATTATCAAAAATCTCTTGGTAAGGATGAGGTCGGCGGTTCGAATCCGCCCAGCAGCTCCAAAACGGAAACCACCCGGCAGGGTGGTTTTTTGTTTTGGCAAGCTGCGTTGCGGAGTCGAAGTTTATCCCCGTAGGGGGAAATCCGCCCAGCAGCTCCAACATTTTCCGCCTGAATCGTAAGGTTCGGGCGGATTTTGCTATATTTTTTGCAACTTTTCACTACGTTTTTGTGGCCTCAAAAAGACCTCGTTGCTGAAAATCGGCGTTTTGCCAACTAAGCGACCAACTTTTTGACAGGCGGAAAGCCCGCAATCCCTTGCAGCGCAACTCCCGTCCGGCAGGAAAGAGTTGCGGCGGGCGGCGTTTTATGCTATATATTAAAATGTGTCTGCGGATACAGCCTGAAGAAAGCGAGGGCCTTGCCTCTTGAAAGGAACCACCAAGCATCTGCTGCCGACGGTCTTCGTATGTACGGTAATCGCCATAGCCTATGCCTGCCGGATGCTGGCGAAATTCGACATCGGCGGCCCCGCCGTGAACCATATCCGGACAGCGCTCTATCTGCTGCTTTTCGCCCTGTGGGGCTTTTCACTCGACCGGCGCATTATCCAGCGGCAGGCGCTGCACTGCCTGCGGCTGACGGCGGCGCTGATGCTGCTGTGGCTCATACTGCGGACGCTGAAATACAGCGTTGTCACCGACCCGGCGGCGGGGCGGTATATATGGTATCTCTACTATCTTCCGATGCTGTTCCTCCCGCTGCTGGGGGTGTACATCGCCCTGTCCATGGGAAAGTCAGAGGACTACCGCCTAAGCCGAGGGATCGGTATGCTGTCGATCATCCCTGCAGCACTGTTTCTGCTGGTGATCACCAACGACCTGCATCAGCAGGTATTTGCCTTCAAAAGCGGCGTCCCCGGCTTGCCGGTTTCTGGCACATATTCCTACCGCCCGCTGTATTTTATCTGCCTTGGCTGGATGGTGGTCTGTATGGCTTTTTCCCTTGTCTGCCTGTTCCGGAAGAGCCGTATCCCAAGTGGTGAAGGAAAGCGGATAGCGCCGTTTGTGCTGGGCTGTGCGATGCTCCTGTACAGCATTCTCTATCTGTCGGGTATTCCGGCTGTTCGGTGGTGGTTCGGCGATATGAACGTGATGTTCTGCCTGCTGTATGCCGCCATCTATGAAAGCTGTATCCGCTGCCGTATGATACCGTCCAACACGGGATATGTGGAACTGTTTGAGGCCTCAACGCTGGCGGCCTGTATTGCGGATCGCAGCGGCCGGATCGTCCTGCGCTCCCGTGCCGCAGGTAAGGATATGACCTGCCCGCAGGAGGGGCAGCGGATCGTTCGACCCGATGGCATGCGTATTTCCTCGGCGCCCATCAGCGGCGGCTACGCCGTTTGGCAGGACAATGTGCGCCAGCTGGCGGAGCTGCGTACCCGGCTGAATGCGAACAAGGAGGAAATGGAGCGCAACAAGAAGAAGCTGAAGGACGCCTATCTTGTTCAGAAAAGTCTGCATGAGCTGACTGAAAAGAACCGCATATACAATGAACTGGAGGCAAAGCACAGCAGGCAGGCAGCCCAGATGCGGCATATGCTTGCCCAATGCGAGAAATCCGAACCCGCCAAGAGGCGAAGCCTGCTGAAGAAGGTGCTGCTGCTGGGCACCTACATCAAGCGCAGCGCCAATTTGTACTTCCTCAGCAGCGAGTACCAGTGGCTGCCGCAGCAGGAGCTGCGGCTGACGGTCGACGAAGCCGTGCGAGCCTTGACCGCCTGCGGCACGGAGTGCGGCGTGATCTATCGCACAACGGAACCGATGCGCGCCTCTGAGGTCGTGCGTCTGTTCGATCTGCTGGAAATCGTCGCGGAGACCACGGTAGACGATCTGCGCTCACTGTTTATCTCCGTATCCGACAGCGCGATGGATCTGTCGGTGGAGTGCGCCGCCGATCTGTCGGCGATCGCCTCCCCGGAGGTGACGGTGCGGCAGGAGGACGGCCTGTGGCTGATCCGCACAGGGATAAGGGGGCGGGAGGATGCATAAGCTGAGACGCTTCGGGTTTAACGCCATCAAGGAGAGCTTTGACCGGCTGCCCACCGCCGTATGCTTTTTTGACCGCTCGGGCGGCATCGTGCTGTGCAACCGGCAGATGTATCGGCTGAGCCAGTATCTGCTGAACAGCGATATGCAGTATCTGGAGGAGCTTCAAAAGGCGCTGGCCTCTCCGCCAAAGGGCATAACGCCCATTGCCAGCACGGAGAATACCTACCGCTTTCCGGACGGGCTGGTATGGAAATTTGAGAAGGCGGCCGTGACCGACCGATATGGGGAGACGTATATACAGCTGACCGCCGCAGATGTTACGGCGCTGCACCGGGCGCTGGAGCAGCTGGCCGAGGATAACCGAAGGCTTGCACAGGACGCGGAAAAGCTGCGGCGTCTCTCGGAAAACGTAGCGGCGGTGGCGCGGGAGAGGGAACAGCTTGCCGCCAAATCCGCCATGCACGATAGCCTTGCCGCCTGTATTACCGTCACGAAGCAATATCTGGCCGGAGACCTTGGCGGCATCAACGCAGACGTTGTGCTGCGGGAATGGGAAAAAAGCATTGTCTTTCGTGACGCAGAACGCTTGCCGGCAAGGGAGGCGCTGTATGAAAGCGCGGACAGCAGCGGCGTGGCCATCAGAATAAGAAGTACAGAGCCGGCGGGAGGCGCGGCGGATCTGATGTATGCCGCCATGCAGGTCTGCCTGAGCAACGCCATACAGTACGCGCAGGCAACCGAACTGATCGCCAACATCTGGGAGGACGGCGACAGATATACCGTCCTGATCCGCAATAACGGAAAGCCGCCGGAAAAGACCATCACAGAGGGCGGCGGTCTGTCCAATCTGCGCCGCAGGATCGAAAGGATCGGCGGGACCATGACGGTGCAGAGCCTGCCGGAGTTCGCGCTGGTGATCGGAATACCAAATCGGGAGAATTTGGAGGAGGGGAACGAATGGCTGTCAGAGACATATTGATCGTTGAGGATCAGGCGCTTGCCAGAATGTATCTATGCTCCTGCGTGGAAAAATGCACAGACTGCCGGGTGGCGGGCACGCTGAATCGTGCTGATGCGGCGCTCCGGCGGTGCGGCGACAGTCATATCGACCTGATTTTAATGGATATCTGCACCGAAAACGACTCAGATGGCTTAACCGCCGCTGAGGAGATCAAGAAGATCTATCCCCGGATCAAAATTGTGATGGTGACCTCCATGCTGGAGGGGCGGTTTCTGGCGCGGGCAAGAAAAATCGGCGCCGACAGCTTCTGGTATAAGGATTCCCCTTCCGGCGATCTTATTGGCGTGATCGAGGGGACGCTTTCCGGAAAGAGCTATTGGCCGGACAGCACGCCGGCAGTGCAGCTGGGGAACACCCTTTCCTGCAGCCTGTCCGATCAGGAACTGGAGACGCTGCGCCTGCTCTGTGAGGGGCAGACCAACGCCGAGATCGCTGCGGGGATGAACGTGGCGGAATCCACAGTGCGTACCTATATCAACCGGATGCTGGAGAAAACCGGATACCCCAACCGCAACCGGCTGATGGTTGCCGCTGTCAGCAAGCGGCTGGTGGTGCCGGGGAGCCTGTTCGGCACGGCGGAAGAAAACTGAACGGGAATACGTGTATTCACAGCATTATCCGCAATCAGCGGCCCTGTCTGTCCTCACTTTTGTGGACAGACAGGGCCGCTTTTCCGTGCTACAATAGCGGCATAGAATGGGACGCGGTAAACCCGTCGGATATACAGGAAAGGGAAGAGGGATGGCTCAATGCGTAAAATTGTGATCGATATGCAGAATTATCTGTTTGCCGACGCTGTGGCGACCGCTTTCAAAAGCTCTGACTACGATATCGAGGTGATCCGTGCAGAGTCCCCAAGGGACACCGTGGAGCTGTGCCAGATATACGAGCCCTTTGTGCTTGTGATGGAGGTGACAGGGTATGCCCCGTGGAAGCTCGGCGAAAGGCTGAGACTGCGCGACGAGGTAAAGGCGCTGTGCGCCCAGTATACCTTTGTTCGGAATATCCCGCAGGAGCGGGTGGTGGGCGACAGCGGAAGCCTGTTCTGCGTGGTACCCCGTGACCCCAACGCCACCGTGGCGGTGAACCGCGCCCGGTGGGACGAGGCGAAGGGCGGCTACGAGGCCCTTGATGTGCTCTACCGCAGCGAGAGCGGCGACCCGATCCTGCTGTTCGTCTCCAACGATCTGGGGACTGTCCCCACCGATACCACGGAGCTGCTCTTGACCGACAGCCACCCCGATACCCTGAGCTGGTATCCCATCCCCGGAATCGTGGCGCTGCCCTACGACTCCGAGAACGAACGGAGGCTGGCCTACGACTTCACCTTTTACTCGCAGGAGGGGAACGACGGCTTCGGCAGCGACATCGGCTGGACGTGTCCCTCCGGCTCCCAGCTGACGCAGGAGATATGGGCGTGGCAGGGTCATACGGATAAGCCCGCTCTGGCCACTCTGGAGCTGCACGCCAACAGCAGTCAGGAGGACTATTGGGGCTCGGCCACCTTCACCTGGTGGTACGAAAGCGACTTCGTCACACCGGAGGAGGTCTATACAGGCGACTGGGGGCTGACCGCCAACGGGGAGTACTCCGGCGTGATAATGCTGGATCTGACCCGCACCGGCGGCAAGAGATACACACCCGGCGAGACGGAACGGATCATCCACGACGGCTTCATCGTGCAGGTTCCCATGGCCTTCGAGGACTACACCTATCTGTCCGTTGACAAGGGACAGCACGGCTCCTATCTGCCCATTCAGTTGGAGCCGGACACGGTGATCTACTTCTATCCCCAGTGAACGGAGTAAGCGTGTGTGAACACGGAAAGGAGACAACGCCATGCGTAAATGCTGGAAAGGGCTGGCGGTGATCCTTGGGATCGCGCTGGTGGCAAGCTTGATCATCAAGCGCAAGAACGGCTGATTGACCGATACGCGGTTCGTCTGAGATCAATTTGCAAACACCTCATCTAAAATAGACATAAGGCGGCGGACATCACCTGTCCGCCGCCTTATGTCGCGTATTCCTCCTTGCGGGGAAACCTTCGTTTGTCAGCCCCTATCGGCGGAGAGCGCCTTGTCGATCTGGGCTTGCAGTGCCTCCGCCTGCTTCTTTTCCGTAACAGCGCCCACGATGGGGTCGCCCACGATGTTGCCGTTCCTGTCAACCACATAGGTGGTGGGATAGGCAAAGATATTGGTGGTGAACTTTCCCGCCTCACCGTTGGAATCGAAATACACATTCTGATAGGTCGCGCCCTTCTTGGCCAGTACATCCTTTGCCTCAGAGATGGCCGTCTCGTCGCCGTCCAGCGTGAAGGTGTTGACGCCGATGAGGGCGCCGCCCTTCTCCGCAAGCTCCTTGTTCAGCGCGTCCAACTCACCAAGCTCACCCACGCAGGGATTGCAGGTGGTGAACCAGAAATTCACCACGGTGACGGCGTTTTTGGCGAACAGCTCGCTGCTCTTCACCGTGTTACCGTCCAGATCCTTGCCCTCAAAGGTGGGAAACTTCTGCATACTGCCATCGTCAGGCGGCGTGGTCTTATCGCTGCCCGCCGGTACGCTCATGCTGCCATCCTCTGCGGGCGTCTCGGATAAGCTGGGGAACTTTTCCTCCAATGCGGCCAGCCGGTCCTCGATATTTTTGATTTCCGTGGCTTTTTCCTTCAGCAGCTCGTACTCCTCGTCGGTGAACTGCTCCTTGGCGGCTTCAATGGTGCTCAGCAGAAATTCGCCGTAGTTTTTGCCGTCCTCCATCATGGCCATGCCCTTGTCGGCGGACAGAAAGACCTTCTCCCACAGCTCGGTGTTCTCTGCCTGGATGGCGTTCTCCTGTGCCACCAGCTGATCGTACAGAGTTTTTGCCTCCTCGAGGGTCTGGGGCTCGCCGTCGCCGCCCCCGTTCTCCGCGGGCTTCGTGCCGCAGGCGGCCAGAGACAGCACCAGCACAGCGGCCAGCAGCAGTGTGATGATTTTCTTTGCGTTCATTTTGTTTCCTCCGTTTTTAATTCATTTGCAGGTTCTTTTTTACCGTCTCCAAAGCCGTAGCGGAAGCTGACGGCGCTGGTAGGACAGGCGCGGACGCACATCCCGCAACGGATGCACTCGGCATGGTTGGGCGTCTTTGTCACGTCCACATCCATCTTGCAGGCCTTGGCGCATTTCCCGCAGGAGACGCATTTATTCTTATCCACCTTCATCTGGAAGAGGGACACCCTGTTGAACAGCGCGTAGAACGCGCCCAGCGGGCAGAGCCACTTGCAGAACGGTCGGTAAAATACGATACTCAGCGCAATCACCGACAGCAGGATGCTGAATTTCCATGTAAACAGCTTGCCCA